>OKVW01000972.1_pt1 | contig 13451 bp, 13 predicted proteins | sample 1606991 | NCBI WGS metagenome assembly OKVW01 (sample SAMN03281021, study PRJEB24777) | human gut metagenome | isolation source: fecal sample PR177 from 1 month old male Malay infant, vaginal delivered...
TTTTATGACACGCGTTCAATTTAAACACCACCATCATCACCATCATCCTGACTAGTCTTTCAGGCGATGTGTGCTGGGAGACATTCAGATCTTCCAGTGGTGCATGAACGCATGAGAAAGCCCCCGGAAGATTTCTTCCGGGGGCTTTTTTTTGGTGCGCGATTCAGACCGGTTCAGACAGGATAAAGAGGAAAAGAGAATGTTAGATAACACCCGTTTACGCATAGCTATTCAGAAATCAGGCCGTTTAAGCGATGACTCACGCGAATTGCTGGCCCGCTGTGGGATAAAAATTAACTTACACACCCAACGTCTCATCGCGATGGCGGAAAATATGCCGATTGATATTCTGCGCGTGCGTGACGACGATATTCCGGGCCTGGTGATGGATGGCGTCGTTGATCTGGGTATCATCGGGGAAAACGTGCTGGAAGAGGAACTGCTGAACCGTCGCGCCCAGGGTGAAGATCCGCGCTACTTTACGCTGCGTCGCCTCGACTTTGGCGGTTGTCGCCTTTCTCTCGCCACGCCGGTAGACGAAGCCTGGGATGGCCCTTCCGCCCTCGACGGTAAACGTATCGCCACCTCTTATCCACACCTGTTAAAGCGTTATCTCGACCAGAAAGGCGTCTCTTTTAAATCCTGTCTGTTGAACGGTTCTGTTGAAGTCGCCCCTCGCGCCGGGCTGGCGGATGCGATCTGCGATCTGGTGTCCACCGGTGCGACGCTGGAAGCCAACGGCCTGCGTGAAGTGGAAGTGATTTATCGTTCTAAAGCCTGTCTGATCCAGAGAGATGGCGAGATGGCCGACGCGAAACAGCAGCTTATCGACAAACTGCTGACCCGTATTCAGGGGGTTATCCAGGCACGCGAATCGAAATACATCATGATGCACGCGCCGAGCGAACGTCTGGAAGAGGTGATTGCCCTGCTTCCGGGGGCCGAACGCCCGACCATTCTGCCGCTGGCTGGCGATCAACAGCGCGTGGCGATGCACATGGTGAGTAGCGAAACGCTGTTCTGGGAAACAATGGAAAAACTGAAAGCGCTCGGTGCCAGCTCGATTCTGGTCCTGCCGATTGAGAAGATGATGGAATAATTGCATGCGACGGCGTCCGGTGGCGCATTCGCTTACCGGTCCTGCGGGTCAGTAGGCCGGATAAGCAAGGCGTCATCCGGCATAAAAGGAAAGTGACATGAGCTTTAACACAATCATTAACTGGAATACCTGTTCCCCCAAACAGCAGAGTGAACTGCTGATGCGCCCGGCAATTTCGGCTTCTGACAGCATCAGCCGCACCGTGAGCGAGATTCTGGATAACGTGAAAGCGCGCGGTGACGCAGCTCTGCGCGAATACAGCGCAAAGTTTGATAAAACCGAGGTTGCTGCGCTGAAGGTCAGCGCAGAAGAAATCGCTGCCGCTGGCGCTCGGTTGAGTGACGATCTCAAACGCGCCATGGCCGTCGCGGTGCAAAACATCGAAACCTTCCACACTGCGCAACAATTACCGACCGTTGATGTGGAAACCCAGCCAGGCGTGCGCTGCCAGCAGGTTACGCGCCCTGTCGCCTCCGTCGGTCTGTACATTCCCGGCGGCTCCGCCCCGCTCTTTTCCACCGTTCTGATGCTCGCTACCCCCGCACGCATCGCAGGCTGCAAAAAGGTGGTGCTGTGTTCTCCACCGCCGATCGCCGATGAAATTCTCTATGCGGCGCAGCTGTGCGGTGTGCAGGAGGTCTTCAATGTGGGCGGTGCGCAGGCCATCGCCGCCCTGGCGTTTGGCAGTGAGTCGGTACCAAAAGTCGACAAAATTTTTGGTCCTGGCAACGCGTTTGTCACCGAAGCGAAACGTCAGGTCAGCCAGCGTCTCGATGGCGCAGCCATTGACATGCCTGCCGGTCCTTCCGAAGTGCTGGTGATTGCTGACAGCGGCGCAACGCCGGAATTTGTCGCCTCTGACCTGCTTTCACAGGCAGAGCACGGCCCGGATTCGCAGGTTATCCTGTTGACCCCGGATGCCGATATCGCGCGCCGCGTTGCCGACGCCGTGGAACGCCAGTTGGCTGAACTTCCACGCGCGGAAACGGCACGTCAGGCGCTCAGCGCCAGCCGGCTGATTGTGACAAAAGACTTGTCGCAGTGTATCGCCATTTCGAATCAGTATGGCCCCGAACACCTCATCATTCAGTCGCGTAACGCACGCGATCTGGTGGATGCAATCACCAGCGCCGGTTCGGTATTCCTTGGCGACTGGTCGCCGGAATCGGCGGGGGATTACGCCTCCGGCACCAATCACGTGCTGCCAACCTATGGGTACACCGCCACCTGTTCCAGCCTCGGACTGGCGGATTTCCAGAAGCGCATGACGGTTCAGGAACTGTCGAAAGAAGGTTTTTCCGCCCTGGCGTCAACCATTGAAACACTGGCGGCGGCAGAACGCCTGACCGCGCACAAAAATGCCGTTACCCTGCGTGTTAACGCCCTGAAGGAGCAAGCATGAGCACAGACAACACACTCAGCGTCACCGACTTAGCCCGAGAAAACGTCCGCACTCTGACGCCGTATCAGTCAGCTCGTCGTTTAGGCGGTAATGGCGACGTCTGGTTAAATGCCAATGAATTCCCGACCGCGGTGGAATTTCAACTGACGCAGCAAACGCTCAACCGCTACCCGGAGTGCCAGCCGAAAGCGGTGATTGAAAACTATGCCCAATACGCGGGAGTCAAACCGGAACAGGTACTGGTCAGCCGTGGCGCGGATGAAGGCATTGAACTGCTTGTTCGTGCCTTCTGCGAACCAGGGAAAGACGCGGTGCTCTACTGCCCGCCAACCTATGGCATGTACAGCGTCAGCGCCGAAACGATTGGCGTCGAATGCCGCACTGTACCGACACGAGCCGACTGGCAACTGGATTTGCAGGGTATCTCTGACAATCTGGAAGGCGTGAAAGTGGTCTACATCTGTAGTCCCAATAACCCAACCGGGCAACTGATTAATGCGCGGGATCTGCGCACGCTGCTGGAACTGACCCGTGGCAAAGCCATTGTCGTCGCCGATGAAGCCTATATTGAGTTCTGCCCCCAGGCAACGCTGGCAGGTTGGCTTCCCGAGTATCCTCACCTCGTCGTTCTGCGTACGCTCTCTAAAGCCTTTGCGCTGGCTGGACTGCGCTGTGGCTTTACGCTGGCGAATGAAGAGGTCATTAACCTGTTACTGAAGGTTATCGCGCCTTACCCGCTTTCCACTCCCGTGGCAGATATCGCTGCACAGGCGCTTAGTCCGCAGGGGATTACTGCCATGCGTGATCGCGTCGCGCAGATTCTGCTTGAACGTCAGTATCTGGTGAAGGCACTTAACGAGACAGCCTGTGTGGAACAGGTATTTGACTCCGAAACTAACTACATACTGGCACGCTTCACGGCATCGAGTAGCGTATTTAAATCGCTGTGGGATCAGGGCATTATCTTACGTGATCAAAACAAACAACCTTCTTTAAGCGGCTGTCTGCGTATTACTGTTGGTACCCGTGAAGAAAGCCAGCGCGTCATTGACGCATTACGTGCGGAGCAAGTATGAGCCAGAAGTATCTCTTTATCGATCGAGATGGAACCCTGATTTCCGAGCCGCCTGCCGATTACCAGGTGGATCGTTTTGACAAACTCGCCTTTGAAGCCGACGTTATACCGGTGCTGCTGAAGTTACAGAAAGCGGGCTTTAAGCTGGTGATGATCACCAACCAGGACGGGCTGGGAACGCAAAGTTTCCCACAGGCCGATTTCGACGGGCCGCACAATCTGATGATGCAGATCTTTACCTCCCAGGGCGTGCTGTTTGACGAGGTGCTGATCTGCCCGCATCTGCCAGCGGATGAGTGCGATTGCCGTAAGCCGAAAATCAAACTGGTTGAGCGCTACCTTGCCGAACAGGCGATGGACAGGAGCAATAGCTACGTCATTGGCGATCGTGCCACTGATATCCAGTTGGCGGAGAACATGGGCATTACGGGACTACGATATCACCCTGAAACGCTGAACTGGACGGCAATTGGCGACCTGCTAACCAAACGCGACCGCTACGCGCACGTTGAGCGCATGACCAAAGAGACGCAGATTGACGTTAAAGTCTGGCTGGACCGTGAAGGGAGCAGCAAAATCAACACTGGCGTCGGCTTCTTCGATCACATGCTTGACCAGATTGCGACGCATGGCGGGTTCCGCATGGAAATCACCGTCAAGGGCGATCTCTATATCGACGACCATCACACCGTTGAGGATACAGGTCTGGCGCTGGGTGAAGCATTAAAACTGGCGCTCGGTGATAAGCGCGGCATTAACCGGTTTGGTTTCGTGCTGCCGATGGATGAATGCCTGGCGCGCTGCGCGCTGGATATCTCCGGACGTCCACACCTTGAGTACCGCGCCGAGTTTACCTATCAGCGCGTGGGCGATCTGAGTACGGAGATGATCGAACACTTCTTCCGCTCGCTCTCGTACACCATGGGCGTGACATTACATCTGAAAACCAAAGGCAAAAACGATCATCACCGCGTGGAGAGCTTGTTTAAGGCGTTTGGCCGTACCCTGCGCCAGGCCATCCGCGTTGAGGGCGATACCCTTCCCTCCTCGAAAGGAGTGCTGTAATGAACGTGGTGATTCTCGACACCGGCTGCGCCAACCTGAACTCGGTGAAATCTGCCGTCGCACGCCATGGTTATTCTCCTGTCGTCAGTCGCGACCCGGATGTGGTGTTGATGGCTGACAAGCTTTTCCTGCCGGGCGTTGGCACCGCGCAGGCGGCGATGGATCAGTTACGCGAGCGTGAACTGATTGAGCTTATCAAAGCCTGCACTCAGCCCGTCCTCGGGATTTGCCTGGGAATGCAGATCCTGGGACGTCGCAGCGAAGAGACGCGCGGCGTCGAGCTGCTGGGCATTATCGACGAGGATGTGCCGAAGATGATCGATGTCGGCCTGCCGTTACCGCACATGGGCTGGAACCGGGTTTATCCGCAGGCGGGAAATCGTCTGTTTCAGGGCATCGAGGATGGGGCTTATTTCTATTTTGTACACAGCTATGCCATGCCGGTGAATCCGTGGACCATCGCCCAATGCCACTATGGCGAACCGTTCACCGCTGCCGTGCAAAAAGATAACTTCTTTGGCGTGCAGTTCCACCCGGAGCGTTCAGGTGCCGCGGGAGCCCAATTGCTGAAAAACTTTCTGGAGATGTAATGATCATTCCGGCTTTAGATTTAATTGATGGCACCGTCGTCCGCCTCCATCAGGGCGATTATGCTCAACAGCGCGATTACGGTACCGATCCGCTACCGCGCTTGCAGGATTACGCGACGCAGGGCGCGGAGGTGTTACACCTGGTTGACTTAACGGGCGCGAAAGATCCGGCAAAACGTCAGATCCCGCTGATTAAAAATCTGGTGGCAGGCGTGAACGTTCCGGTTCAGGTCGGCGGCGGGGTGCGAACAGAAGACGACGTCGCAGCCCTGCTGACCGCGGGCGTCGCCCGCGTTGTGGTCGGTTCCACGGCGGTAAAATCGCCTGACGTGGTGAAAGGCTGGTTCAGGCGTTTTGGTCCCGACGCGCTGGTGCTGGCGCTGGATGTGCGCATTGATGAGCAGGGAAACAAGCTGGTTGCCGTCAGCGGCTGGCAGGAGAACTCCGGCGTTTCGCTGGAAGCACTGGTTGAGACCTATCTGCCGGTGGGCCTGAAGCATGTTCTTTGTACCGATATCTCTCGCGACGGCACACTGGCAGGGTCAAACGTCTCGTTGTATGAAGAGATCTGCGCAATGTATCCGCAGGTCGCCTTTCAGTCCTCTGGCGGCATTGGCGATATTGATGACGTTGCCGCGCTGCGCGGAACCGGCGTGCGCGGCGTGATCGTAGGACGCGCGCTGCTGGAAGGTAAATTCACCGTTAAGGAGGCCATCCAATGCTGGCAAAACGTATAATCCCTTGCCTTGATGTTCGCGATGGTCAGGTCGTCAAAGGCGTACAGTTCCGCAATCATGAAATCATCGGTGACATTGTCCCGCTGGCTAAACGCTACGCCGATGAAGGCGCTGATGAGCTGGTGTTTTATGATATCACCGCCTCCAGCGACGGCCGGGTTGTGGATAAAAGCTGGGTCTCGCGCGTCGCCGAAGTGATCGATATTCCTTTCTGCGTGGCTGGCGGAATAAAGTCACTTGAGGAGGCGGCTCAAATTCTCTCCTTTGGGGCTGACAAAATCTCCATCAACTCGCCAGCGCTGGCGGATCCGACGCTGATTACCCGTCTTGCGGAGCGTTTTGGTGTGCAGTGCATCGTGGTAGGCATTGATACCTGGTATGACGCTGAAAGCGGTAAATACCATGTGAACCAGTATACCGGCGATGAAAACCGTACGCGTGTCACTACCTGGGAAACACTCGACTGGGTGCAGGAAGTGCAAAAGCGCGGCGCCGGTGAAATTGTTCTTAATATGATGAATCAGGACGGCGTGCGTAACGGTTACGACCTGGTGCAATTGAAAAAGGTCCGCGAGGTTTGCCACGTACCGCTGATTGCCTCCGGCGGCGCGGGAACCATGGAACACTTTCTGGAAGCGTTCCGTGATGCCGATGTCGACGGAGCGCTGGCGGCCTCCGTCTTCCACAAACAGATAATCAATATTGGTGAATTAAAAGCGTACCTGGCAACACAGGGCGTGGAGATCAGGTTATGTTAACAGAGCAACAACGCAGTGAACTGGACTGGGAAAAAACCGACGGACTGATGCCTGCCGTCGTACAGCACGCGGTGTCTGGTGAAGTGTTGATGCTGGGGTATATGAACCCGGACGCGCTGGAGAAAACTCTTGAAACGGGCAAAGTCACTTTTTTCTCGCGTACCAAACAGCGTTTATGGACCAAAGGCGAAACCTCCGGAAACTTTCTTAACCTCGTCAGTATAGCGCCCGACTGTGATAACGATACCCTGCTGGTGCTGGTTCACCCAATCGGGCCGACTTGTCATAAGGGCACCAGCAGTTGCTTTGGAAATACCAGTCACCAATGGTTGTTTCTGTATCAACTGGAGCAACTGCTCGCTGAGCGAAAAACGGCTGACCCGGCAAGTTCCTATACCGCAAAACTGTACGCCAGCGGCACCAAGCGTATCGCGCAAAAAGTGGGTGAAGAAGGTGTCGAAACGGCGCTGGCAGCGACGGTACGTGACCGCTTCGAATTAACTAACGAAGCGTCGGACCTGATGTATCACCTGCTGGTGCTGCTGCAGGATCAGGATCTCGACTTAACAACCGTGATTGAGAACCTGCGCAAGCGCCATCAATGATTTTCAGACGTAAAAAAAACCGGGCGAATTTTCATGCCCGGTTTCTTAATCAGCCTGTTGGCTTAGTTTGCTTTTGGTTTATAGCTACGCAACGCGTTACGTCCCAGAACCACACCCGCGCCAATCATCGCGCCAAGCAAGGCGGCAAGCACCAGCGTAATGGCCTTTTTCGGGCTGTCACGATGGATTGGCAAAGTCGGCTTCATGACGTAACGATAGGCATGAATACTATCCGGATCGATTTTCAGTGCTTTGACCGCTAACAGATTCTGACGTGTCTGATAGTAATAATCAGAGAAGGTTAACGGACGCGTCGCTTCGTTCTCAATCATTGAAGAAAGTGCGTCACTCCCTAACATAAACATCGTGTCCTGGGAAACCTGATCGGCTTGTTGAACCTGAGGCAGCTTGATATTAGCCTGTCTGGCAACGGATAACGCCTGGCTGATTTGCGCAATACGCAGAGATTTCTGCTCTTTCGCTACCTTTTCCTGCGCTATCAATGATTGTTCTAAATCAGATGTTCGCGACGTGATGCTCATTGCCAGGTCAGCATTGATTTCTTTAGCCACCAACTCATCAATTTGCTGGATATATTTTGCCAGTGTTTTCCGGGCATCTTCCGCCGTTGGAGCCTGATAAGTGACCTTCAAGGGTAGCGGCTGACCTTTGACGGATGAATCGATAGTCAATTTTTCTGGTTTAGCCTGGTTGTCAAGCGTCTCACTCAGTGCAGAAAACGCAGAATTGAAACGGCCTATAAAACTTGTCTGTGCATCACTAATTTTTTGGGCATCTGCGCCATAGAGAACGCCCATTGCATTAGTATATTCCGCTAATTGCCCTGCGTCGGGTTGAGTGATTATCGCCGTTGAGGTCCATTTCTCTTTCGCCACGGTCAGATAGCCCACAGCAAACAGAATCGCGATAATAACACACACAATGAGGGTTATTTTTCCACGCCAAAGCTGAACCAATAAATCAATTAAATCAATCTGTTCCGGCTCATTGTTGCGACCAGAAAGGATGTTATTTTCCACTGTCATCAATATCCTGAATATGAATAGGCTTAAGCTCGAAACAGTGTATCTGGAAACTTAATTTTTTCCATAGGAAAATTGACAGGATGGCAAAAATTAGTGACGCTTTTTTAAGCGGTTAACAGGGAGTCCGTTCCCCAAGGTTGGCACTTAATCACTCCCGAAGAGATCGCGAGTATAAACCTTATCAGTGACGTCTTTCAGATCCGGGGCCATACGATTTGAGATAATGACATCAGAAAGTGCTTTAAAGTGAGTTAATTCACGTTCCACACGGGAATTGAAAAATGTTTCTTCCTGCATAACCGGTTCGTAAATCACTACTTCAACACCTTTAGCTTTTATACGTTTCATGATGCCCTGAATTGAAGAGGCACGGAAATTATCTGATCCACTTTTCATTATTAAGCGATATATACCAACCACTTTAGGCTTACGCGCAAGAATGGCATCAGCGATAAAATCTTTACGGGTACGATTAGCATCCACAATCGCCGAAATAATATTATTCGGAACAGACTGATAATTTGCCAGAAGCTGTTTGGTATCTTTAGGCAAACAGTAACCGCCATAACCAAAAGACGGATTGTTATAATGATTGCCAATTCGCGGATCCAGACAGACACCTTCAATGATTTGCCGCGTATTCAGTCCCAGCGTTTCAGCGTAGCTGTCCAGTTCGTTAAAATAAGCGACCCGCATTGCCAGATAGGTATTCGCAAAAAGTTTAATCGCCTCGGCTTCAGTGGAATCGGTAAACAGTGTCGGAATATCTTGCTTGATAGCCCCTTCCTGAAGCAGTGCTGCAAAACGCTCTGCCCGCGCTGAACGTTCGCCGATGACGATCCGGGAAGGATGAAGGTTATCATACAGCGCCTTCCCTTCGCGTAAAAATTCTGGAGAGAAAATGATGTTTTGCGTATTGAATTTTTTCCCCATTGCCGCAGTGAAACCAACGGGCACAGTAGATTTAATAATCATCACCGCATTCGGATTAATATTGAGTACGTCCTGAATAACAGACTCTACGCTGGAAGTGTTAAAATAATTCGTTTTCGGATCGTAATCAGTCGGCGTCGCAATAATGACATAATCGGCATTTGTATATGCTTCAATCTTATCCAGCGTTGCCTTAAAGTTAATTTCCTCTGAACTTAAAAACTGCTGGATTTCCTTATCAACAATCGGAGATATCCGATCATTTAACATTGCAACGCGAGCGGGAATGATGTCTAACGCAACCACCTCATGATGCTGCGCGATTAACAAACCATTAGACAAGCCCACATACCCGGTACCGGAAACGGTAATTTTCATTTCATGCTCTCAGAATTAACTTAACCAGACATCATGATGTATTTGCACCCTGACACGTTATAAACGTTTTAGCGTCAGAGCGAGCAGAGTGTCAACGAAGCCAATTACAATTAGGATTATCTTTATCATCCTAAATGCAGAATATTAAGTTAATATTAAGCAATGAAAAATATGCAATAAGAATCAGGATAAAAAAAAGCCCGGTATAAACCGGGCAATAGAGAATTACAAAGCGGTTATTCCAGCCATTCGGTATGGAAAACACCTTCTTTGTCAGTACGTTTGTAGGTATGGGCGCCAAAGTAGTCGCGCTGCGCCTGGATCAGGTTGGCCGGTAACACTGCGGCACGGTAGCTGTCATAGTAGGCAACAGCAGCAGAGAACGTAGGAACCGGGATACCGTTCTGAACAGCATAGGCAACCACATCACGCAGTGCCTGCTGGTATTCATCAGCGATGTTCTTGAAGTACGGATCCAGCAACAGGTTTGCAATTCCTGCATTCTTCGCGTAAGCGTCAGTAATCTTTTGCAGGAACTGGGCGCGGATGATACAGCCGGCACGGAAAATCTTCGCGATTTCACCGTAGTTCAGATCCCAGTTGTACTCATCAGACGCAGCGCGCAACTGCGAAAAGCCCTGAGCATAGGAAACGATTTTACCGAGGTACAGCGCACGACGCACCTTCTCGATAAATTCAACTTTGTCACCTGCAGGCTGCGCTTTCGGCCCCGTGAGCACTTTAGATGCAGCAACACGCTGATCTTTCAGAGAGGAGATGTAACGTGCAAATACCGACTCGGTGATTAAAGACAGTGGCTCTCCGAGATCCAAAGAACTCTGGCTGGTCCACTTCCCTGTACCTTTGTTAGCCGCTTCGTCCAGGATGACATCGACAAGGTATTTACCTTCTTCATCTTTTTTCGTGAAGATGTCTTTGGTGATGTCGATCAGGTAGCTGCTAAGCTCACCGTTGTTCCACTCCGTAAAGGTGCTTGCCAGCTCTTCATTAGAGAGGTTCAAACCACCTTTCAGTAGAGAATAAGCTTCAGCTATCAATTGCATATCGCCATATTCAATGCCGTTATGAACCATCTTCACATAGTGACCTGCGCCATCGGCACCAATATAGGTGACGCATGGTTCGCCATCTTCCGCCACAGCTGCAATTTTCGTCAGGATCGGCGCTACCAGTTCATACGCTTCTTTCTGTCCGCCAGGCATGATAGAAGGCCCTTTTAGCGCCCCCTCTTCACCACCAGAGACGCCAGTACCGATGAAGTTAAAGCCTTCAGCAGAGAGCTCACGGTTACGACGGATCGTGTCCTGGAAGAACGTATTACCACCATCAACGATGATATCGCCCTTATCCAGAAAAGGTTTCAGGGAATCAATGGCCGCATCGGTCCCTGCCCCTGCTTTCACCATTAACAGGATACGACGAGGCGTTTCGAGAGATTCAACGAATTCTTTCACCGTGTAGTAAGGCACCAGTTTCTTGCCTGGATTTTCGGCAATTACTTCTTCGGTCTTTTCACGGGAGCGGTTGAACACGGAGACGGTATAACCACGGCTTTCGATGTTGAGCGCCAGGTTGCGCCCCATCACTGCCATACCGACGACGCCGATCTGTTGCTTGGACATTACATACTCCTGTCAGGTGTGGTCACCACGCGACGTATGCGCGGCTTGAATGTATTGAAGATGTTAACTCAGGATTTGGAAGTAAGATAGCCTAATCTTAGTTTGAATAAAAACCTAAGAATAAAATGAAAAATATTAAGCAATAATATGAAACCCAAGAGAATTAAGTACAAAAATTTTTCCCAATCACCAGATTTGACATCATTTTCATAATAGATTGTCGAGCTATCATCGAAACATCTTCAGAACTTGACCATTTTGGAACTGACTTAGCAAAATGCTCATCAAAAGGTCCCTCCTTCACTTCCATAATAACAGCCGAAGCAGAACGGCATATCAAGGTATGATAGGTTAATGGTGGAATGAGTGCTAAGAAATTATCTTGTCTTTCACCGAGAGCAATAATATCGACTATGTATCCAGCATCATCAAATATGAGTAAGTCAACATCACCTCTTATTATTTGAAATTGCTCCCATTGATTTGGCAGCTCATGACAATGAGGCGGGATATATGTCCCCTCTGCTAAAGCAATAATAACTCGCTGCACAATATCGTGATGGCTTTCATGAAGAACAGAATGAACTCTCAATCGAGGTGAATTTATTGCTTCCTGTACAAGCGTGTCAATTTGTTCATGAGTAAAAATAGATACATTCATTATAACCACCTCAACATTCTAACCAAAAAGTTTTTCAAGTATTTTAACAGCAGCTACCTCAACGGAAAATTTATCCTGTAAAAGCGCAAATGCATTCTCACCATAATTTTTACGTAACTGAGAATCTTCCACTAATTTTTTTGCGGATGCAATTAACGCTTCGTCGTCACCATTCACATGAACTATTCCTGCGCTGGCATCGTTAATAACTAACATAAGATCATTGTTTTCATTAACACTACCCAAGATTGGTATTTTATTTGCCATATATCCCAGCAATTTTCCAGGAAAATTATGAACTGAATGTTTTTTTGCTAAACTAAATAAACCAACATCAACAACCTTCAAAACTGATTTAAACTCATCTTGGCTAATTGAGGGAAGGTAAGTACAATTTGTCAAAGCATTTTGCTCAATAAAACTTTGGACAAGAGAAACTTCATCCCCTTGACCAATAAACAAAAAGTGAGCTTCTGGATGACAAGACATAGCTTTGGCAAGTCGGAGCAAATTGTGCATATCTTGAGCATGCCCGATATTGCCACCATAAAAAAAAATGACTTTACATTCTAGTGCTAATTGTTTTCTCAGCGAACTGGCACAAATATCTTTTGTGCCTTTGAAATCAGCCCAATTATATAAAGTCTGAATGAAATAATTGTCGCCATAATTATGCTTAAATATTTCCTTGTTTTTGTCAGACATTAAACCTATGCAATCAGCTGCGTTATAGTTTAATTTTTCGAAATAGCGAAAATATTTTTCAATTACTCCATTTTTTCTTATAATATTTTGATCAACAAGCCATTGAGGGAAAGAGTCTCGAAGAATTAAATATGATTTACAATTCCAATATGTTTTTAACTTTCGAACGAATGGGCCAAAGAATATTGATGGTGAATAGTAGATTATTCCGTCAATTTTCTCTTGGCAAAGTCTCTTCCTTAATATTCGCCAAGCATTAAATGATAGACAACTTTCGTTAATAGCTCTTCTAAATTTAGCTACATCTTTCAAGGTTCCATTAGGGAATTTGTAAACAGTAATGCCGTCCAATTCGATAATCTCGAGTTCCTTACTCATATCTGTTGGACAAATCACAATTGGACTATGACCGAGCTGTAACAATTCACAAGCCAACTCATGCATCATTTTGGCACTTACGCGTGTACTATCAGGCAAATAGTCATCACATATTAACGCAATACGCATTAAAATTTCTTCCAAACCTTTTGATTAACATAATTAGTATAACTCATAATAATTCTTAATACTTTGACTGAAACATTGTCTATCTGATAATCAGATACCATATGTAAATCGCGCTCGTTTTCACCGCGTTTCTGATTCTGTAAAATTTCAATACCCTGAATAATTCGATTTGTATCCAGGCCTACAAACATGACAGCAGCCTCTTCAAACCCTTCAGGACGCTCGTGCACTTCACGTAGGTTTAAGG
>OKVW01000973.1_pt1 | contig 13439 bp, 12 predicted proteins | sample 1606991 | NCBI WGS metagenome assembly OKVW01 (sample SAMN03281021, study PRJEB24777) | human gut metagenome | isolation source: fecal sample PR177 from 1 month old male Malay infant, vaginal delivered...
GCTACGTTGACCGAATTGGGGTCAAATATGCCGCAAAGTGGGGCGTGCAGATGGCGGAAATGAATTATCAAACACGCACTAGCGCCCTCTCCTGCTCCACCATTCCCACCCCGCCAGCGCCAGACTCCCAGCGCCATAGCAGGCGATATCAATCCAGTCAAACACTGATCCCAGCACAATCCGGATGAATCTGCTGCCGCCAAATACCGGCAGGTCGGCCAGATGAAAATATTGGAGGACTTCCACGCAGGCTGCGAACAAGAACACATACAGGGGCAGCCAGGGAAAGCGCTCAGGAATAAACACGCGCACAAAACAATACACCACCCAGACCACGATCATATCCCCCAGAAAGGGGCGGATCACGCGGTCGCGGACATACAGGGCGATGTATATTTCAACTGCCAGCAGCAGAAGAAATGCCAGCATATAATAAAGTCTCTTTTTTCCAGTATTCATGTTTTGTCCTCCCTGAGCGTGTTTGAAAATCCTATTCCCGCCATCTGCACGTCCCGCTTTGCGGCCATATTGGGGCCGCTTATGTGCGCCCTATGGTTAATAGCAGACGCCCGGTGGGCGTAAGATGAATCGCAGAAATCCCCGGCAGCGCATTGCTGCCGGGGATTCCCCTTCCCATGCGCTCAGGGATCATACACACCCGGAACGCATTCTGCACTAAGTGCATTTATTCTATCACAGAATCCTTCACAATTCCATCCAAACCGATCTATTTCCCAACTACCTTGTATGTCTCCTCCACAATCCGCTCCATGGCGTTAAGGATATTCTCATATCCTGTACACCGGCAGAGATGGCCTGAGATCAGCTTCTTCAGCTCTTCCCGGTCATACTTTTTCCCGGTTCCCACGATCTCCACTGCGGACATGATCAGACCCGGGGTACAGAATCCGCACTGGACGGCCGCTTCCTCGATAAAGGCTTTCTGAATGGGACTCAGCTCCCCGTTAGGCCCTTTTAAGCCCTCCACTGTCATGATGCTCTTACCTGCAGCCCACATGGCCAGGTAAATGCAGGAGTCCACAGCCTCGCCGTCCACAAGCACCGTACAGGCGCCGCACTCTCCCACCTCACAGCCCTTTTTTACGGATGTGAAGCCCAGTCCGCGCAGCGTATCCAAAAGGGATTCCCTCTCATCTACAGGAACCTGGTGGTCCTTACCGTTGATTTTCATCTCAATAATATTAAGCATCTGCCTCACCTCCTGCCAGAATTACTGACTTTTTCAGCGCCCTGCGGGCCAGCTCCCCAATGAGCTGAATCCTGAATTCCTTGCTGGCTCTCCAGGAAGTGCGGGGATTCACGGATTTTAAAGCATTCTCTGCAATCACATCGTAGATAGCGGGGTCAGCTACCGCCATCCCACGCAGCGCGTCCTCCGCCTCGTAGCAGCGGGTGGGCGTGGGAGCCGCAACGCCGTATGCCAGGCGCACGTCCTCAATCACCTTCTTATCCAGGGACAGCTTTACCCGGACGGCGCAGCCCAGTGTGGCGATCTCCATGGCAGCGCGTTTGCCGTATTTAATATAGAAGCCTTCCCAGCCCTCGTAATCCTCCCTGCGGATCATAAAGGCAGTGCAGACCTCATTTTGCTTCCTCACTGTCCGGCCGGGGCCTGTGTAAAACTCCGTCACCGGTACCTCCCTGGTTCCCTCCGGCCCTTCCAGCCGGATTACAGCATTCAGGGTGCACATCGTGGAGGCGGAATCCGCGGAGGTGGCACCGTTACAGATATTTCCGCCGATGGTGGCAGTGTTGCGGACCTGGGGGCCTCCCACCTGGTCTACCGCCTCCCCCAGCATATTGAGATGTTTTTTAATCAGCGGATCATTGGTGATATGGGAGAAGGAGGTGGCGGGACGGATGACGATGGTACCATCCTCCGCCATATAGATGCCCTTCAGCTCAGGGATATTGTGGATGGACACCAGGCCCATACCAGCGTCCTTCCCCTCCCTCACCCGGATCAGTACATCAGTGCCGCCGCTGATCACTTCGGAGTCAGGGTCAGCGCTCAGGGCTGCAACCGCATCCTGCACTGATTTTGCTTCGTAAAATGATTTTATATCAAACATTGATATCATATCCTCCTCGTTATGAGCACTTGGCGCCTGTCTTTCAGGCGCTTACGTGCGATACATGGCTTTAAATCAACCCACGTTCCTTAAATGCCGCAGTCAGCCTCTGAGCCGTCATGGGTATAGTATCCATGGCCACGCCGGTTGCGTGAAGCACCGCGTTGCGCACAGCGGGCGCCACCGGAATGGCCGGGGGCTCGCCCAGGGATTTGTTTCCGTAAGGGCCTGTGGGATCATCCAGCTGGATAAACTTCACATTCAGCTTCGGAGTGTCCATGGCAGTGGGAATCTTATAATCCAAAAGGTTGTCGTTGAGCAGCTGTCCCTTCTCATTGTAAATGAGTTCCTCGGACATTCCATACCCAAGGCCCATGGACATTCCGCCGTGAACCTGGGCCTCGGCCAGCTTGGGGTTCATCAGAATACCGGAGTCATGCACATTCACAATGTCCGTCACCTTCACAATTCCCAGAGGCATATCCACCTCCACCTCCACGAAACAGACGCCGGATGCGAAGGAATTGTCCTTACACTGGCTGGTTACCTCGGCCGTGATATGCTCGGAGCGCTCAAGAGAATAGAAGGCGGTCTCCGCCAGGGTTCCCATGGCGATCAGCTCCTTCCCGGTGGCCTTCTCTATGACGTAATCGTGATCCACGTCCAGCTCCTTCGAGGGTCTCCCGTCCAGCATAAAGCTGGCGTAATCCAGGATTCTGTCTTTCAGCTGCTGTCCGCACTTCTTCACAGCCATGCCCGTCACATAGGTCTGGCGGGAGGCGTACGCGCCGGTATCAAAGGGCGCTGTGTCCGTATCCTGGGAGGACACGATATATACCTTTTCAAAGCTGATGCCCGTGGTCTCAGCGGCCATCTGGCTGAAAACGGTGTCCGCTCCCTGGCCGATCTCAGTAGCCCCCAGCTGAACCTGCATGGAACCGTCCTGATTGAGGATCATGCGGGCTGACGAGGTCTCCAGGGAAATGGGGTAAACGCCGGTTTTATAGCAGAATATGGCCATGCCCACACCGCGCCGCACGGGTCCGGTCTGGTTCTCATAAGCCCTGCGCTTCTCATCCCAGCGGATGTACCTGGCGCCCTCCTCCATGCACTGCTTCAGCCCGTAGGAGTGGAAGGTGATCCCATTGGCCGGGTCCACGAAGCCCTCCGGCATACAGTTTTCCATACGGAATTCCAGGGGATCTGCCCCTATGGCGCGGCACAGATCATCGGTCAGGGCCTCAGACAGAAATGCCGCCTGCGGGATGCCGTATCCCCGCATAGCCCCTGCAGTGGCGGTGGAGGTCCACACCGTATAACAGTCCACCTCAGCTCCCAGCTGATCCCGGTAAATGTCCTTGAACACATTTCCGCAGTTTGCGCAGATGGCGTGGCCGTGAGAAGCATAGCCGCCGTTGTTGGCGTAGGCTTCCAGCTTCCTGGCCAGCATCTTCCCGTCCTTTGTGGCAACAGCGCGGACCTTGCCGTCGATGGCGTGGCGGGTCCTGGTGCCGTAGATTGTCTCCTCACGGCTGATCTCCAGGCGCACCGGGCGTCCGCCCACCACTGTGGTCAGGTAAGCATTTAACGGCTCATAGAGCACATCCTGTTTGTTGCCGAAACCGCCTCCGATGTAAGGTTTGATGACCCGTATGCGGCCGATGGGGATTCCCAGGGCCTGGGAGATCACCCGGCGCACAATGTGGGGAATCTGGGTGGAGGAAGTGACCGTAATCTTGCCGTTTGGCTCCTGGTAAGCCCAGGACACCGGCAGCTCAATGTGGCAATGGGAAATGCGGGGGGTGTGGTACTCTTTCTCCAGCACCACCAGGTTCTCCTCCCCATAGGTCTCTATGGCCTGCCTTAAACCCTCTTCAAAGGTGAAGTCCTGGGGTCCCATGGTAATGTGGGAGTGGACAATCACATTGTCCTTCCTCAGATCCGGGTGCAGGGGCGTGGCCCCCTCTGCCATGGCCTGTTCCACAGTCACCATAGGCTGGTACTCCTCATATTCCACGCGGATCAGGCGGGCCGCCTGCTGGCATGCAACTTCATTTTCACCGATAACCACAGCTATATCATCACCGTACAGGCGCACCCTCTGGTTCAGCAGCTTCCGGTCCGCAATGTCCTGGTGGGCCTTCTCCACACTCCACGGATGTCCCGCTGTGGGAAACTGGTAATCCGGCACGTCAAAACAGGTGATGATTTTCACCACGCCCGGCACCTTCAGGGCCTTCTCCAGATCAAAACTCTTTACCTCACCATTGGCAATGGTGGAATGGACCACTCTGGCGCACAGGCAGTCCTTTGGTTCCAGATCTGCCGTATATTTAGCTTCCCCGGTCACCTTTCCATATGCGTCCACACGGTTAAAGCTCTTACCTACAACCTTCATTATGTTTACCTCCTGACTGATACATTTAACTGGCGGTGCCGCAGGACGGCACTAAAGCGTTCTCGAAAATTGCTTCTACAGCGCCAGCTTCCACACTGCAATGGCAATGGAAAATACCGCGATTCCCTTTTTCAGAATCACCTGGTTGATCTTTACTGCATTTTTGCTGCCGAATACCACGCCCACGCCGTGAGCCACCAGGGCCGCGGCCAGCAGTGGGGCCAGATCTTTTAAGGAACACTGGGCCATGTAGCCGATGCAGGCAGGGATTCCGATAAACACGGAATTGAACAGAGCCACGCCCACAGCGGTGCGCACATTGATGCCCAGCACCACCAGAAGGGGCATCACCAGCACCGGGCCCCCGGCTCCTGACAGGGAGCAGATGGTTCCCGTTACAAATCCCAGGGCCAGGGTAGCTATCAGATGCTCGGAGATCAGATATCCCTTCTGTTCCCCCTCGGCCTGTGCCTTATCCTTCCGCAGCAGAATGGAGGCGCCGGACAGCAGCACCACCAGGTACAGCAGGATCTTCACCTGGGCCTCGGGAATCACCATGTTCAGCCGGACGCCCAGTATGGCGCCCACCAGGCTGCCGATGCTCAGCTTGATTCCAAAGGGCACATCCAGGTTCCCCGCCTTCTTATAATTCACTGATCCCAAAGCGCCGGACACGATAAATGCTGCAAAGCTGAGGGCCAGCCCCTCCGCAACTCCCATGCCCAGGGGGCCTGTGTATACAATGGGCAGCAGAAATCCCGCCACTCCCGTCAATCCTACAAATGCACCTACCACCAGGTTCGCTAAAACTGCTGTCAGCCAAAATCCCATGGCTCAATCTCCTCCAAATCTATATTTTACCGCGGGCCTGCAAGCGGCCCGCGGTATCATGCTGTGTGCGGCTACATGTTTTCTTCCATATATTTTCTGGACTCGTACATAACCTTCTCCTCATCCATGGACAGCACCTGGCGGTCCTTCATCAGCAGCTTTCCGCCCACTGCCATGTCCGCCACATCCCCGGACCCCACACATTCCAGCAGGGTATGGATCTTGTTTCCTGTGGGGCACAGGTGGGGCTGGTTCATATTGATGCTGATAAAGTCGGCCTTGTACCCGGCTTCCAGCCGTCCCAGGCTGCCCTCCTCATTAAGAGCGGCCGCCCCGCCTTCCAGTACCATTTTCAAAATGGTCTCTGCGGGCATAACCTTTGGGTTACCATTGGGAACGCCATGGAAAATGTTCATAACAGAACGGAAGATCTTCATCTCATTCCACAGGCTTAAGCCCCCGTGGGCCGCACCGTCTGTGCCCATTCCCACAGGGATGCCCATCTCCAGCATTTTGGGGGTCTCAGGCACAGCTTTGCCGCAGTTGCTGAATGGGCAGTGGCAGGTTTTGACGCCGTACTCTTTCACCAGCTCCTTCTCACGTTCGGACAGAAGCAGGCTGTGGGCTCCCAGGAAATTGCTGCCCAGCACCTGCATTTTCTCCAGGTATTCGTAGGGGCGCATCCCCTCGCGGGCCACAATGCCGTTTACCTCGCCCTGATACTCATTCATGTGGGCCTGAAGCATGGTGTTCCTCTGTTTCGCCCGGTCCGCCTCCAGCTCCACCAGACGGTTGGAGCAGGAATTCAAGGCACGCAGGGAGTAATAGACTTTCAGATTCCCCTTGCCGTGGAATCCATCATACAGACTGTCCGTGCGCCGCACCGCCTCATCGGCGTCCATGGCCACAGATTCCGGCAGGCCGTCCTCGTCCATGGTGGAATAGGACAGACATCCCCGCAGTCCGCTGGCCGCATAGACCTCAGCCGCCGCGTCCATATGGTAGCTGCCCGCGTCAATGAATCCGGCGGTTCCGGACTTGATCATCTCCAGAGCCGCAGCCTGGGCGGAAAGCCGCATTCTGTCAGCGGTCAGAGTGCTCTCAAAGGGAAGCATGACCCTGGTCCAGATGATGGGCTTGGCGTCCAGCACCAGCCCCTTTAACAGCTGCTGGCCGGTGTGCATGTGGCTGTCGATCAGGCCAGGCATGAACAGCTTGCCGCTGCCATTAAGCGTCTCTTTTGCCTGGTATTTCTCCCCCAGATTTTCGCCGGTCTCAAGGATCAGGCCGCCGTCCACCGCGATATCCACATGCTCCTTCATAACATCGCTGTTTATCAACACAGAAGCATTTCTTATTAACAAATCACAATTCTGCTTGTTCATACTGTTCTACCTTTCTTAAATGGCGCCGGTCAGCGTCAGCAGCATCTGATCCCACAGGCAGGACCCCAGAAATGTTCCGGTCATCACGAAGATTCCCACAATCAGGATCTTCCAGCCCTGCTTCATAAATGTTTTGAGCTGGTCACTGATTGCCAGGCCCGCAAACGCACCCACCATGGTGAAGGGAGCTGTGAAATTGATGTTTCCCGCTGCCTGGATCACAAACTCCCGTACTGGGGAGATGGGGGAGGCGGAGATCAGGCCGATGATGGAGCAGTAGGCCACGATGGGGAGCTTCAGGGGCAGAACCTTGGTCAGAAATACCGCCACCATGGAGATCACAATCAGTACCAGCAGGCCCGGCAGAGAGTCCGTAAAGCTCACCCCGTAACCAATCAGATTGGCAAGCCCTGTGCCGCAGGCTCCCAGAATAAACAACACAAGCCATTCTATGTATCTCATACTGTCTGCTCCTCCTTTTTCTCCTTCAATGCAAATCTTCCCAATTTAGGTTCCAGAATCGTGTACAGCTTATCGCACAGCGGTATGGCGATAAACATGGTTATGTATATTCCCGTGATACCGGCCATTGTCTCGCCCACACTGGCCATGGTGGAGATGGTCGCCGCCATGTCTGGATATATGGCGCACAGGCTGGCGCTGGCGCTGGCCATCATGATTCCCGCTCCCACACCTGAAGCCATGCCCAAGGCCTGGGGGTGGAACCAGCCGGTCATTCCGATGACGGAAGCCATCAGTCCAAAGTAGATGGTTCCCACCATTCCGCCTACAATGTAGATGGACAGGCTGCCTCTGGCCTCAGCTGATTCCGGGCCGTAGATATTGTTGATCAATGCCATGTGGTACTCTCTGTTGATGGAATGGCAGGCACCTACCGCCTCCCGCTTCATTCCCAGCAGGATCGCCACCGGAAGCGCCAGCACCAGACCCAGCAGATTGCCGAAGCCGTGGAACAGCAGCGCGGGGCCTGCCTGGAGAATGGTCTCAATGTTGGAGCCTGCCGTGATTCCCAGCTTGGCTATGAATGGGCAAATGCCCACAACCACCAGCTTGGAGGCCGCTTTCACATGTTTGCTGTCCACAATCTTCAGCACCTGGGGACCACTGAGTACGCCCAGGATAATTGCGTAGAAAATGGGGAACAGGATGAACATTCCCTTGCCCACCGGAATCTTAATCTGGCCGATATTGTCCGCGATCAGGATGAACACAAACGCCAGGGCAAATATCTTCCATTCCGTGGCAAACCGTTCCTTTAAGGAACCATACACATATGTTTCTTTCTTACCGCTCATAAGAGCCCCTCCTTCCCAGCCGGTTATCTTTGAATTAACCCCGCTTCTCCCCTGAGTATACGCGAAGGGGATTTCTTACCGGCTGTCACAAAACACCTTGTGATTTGCCTCTTCGCATGTGCGAAGGGGACTTTACTTAATCTTCCCCCAAGCATATGCGAAGGGGGATATTTCTTTTATATTTGGTATTTTAGTCAAAACTGCGATTTTAAAAAAGGACAAATGGGCACTTTTCACGAAAAATTAAATTGATTTTAAAAAATGTTCAATGGTATAATGTAAAAAACAGGGAATCACTCTCCCCTGTTGCCAGGAGGATAAAAATGACGTTAACAGAACTGGAAAAAAAGGTTCCTGAGTTGTTGAAATACACCAAGAATATGCCGCCGGATATCCGCAGCAGGTGCACGGTACGCACCCACGCCGCTGGTTCGATCATTCATCAGAAGAACATGGATCTGGGATATTTTGGAATTGTAGCTATGGGCGAGAACCGGGTAATCAATGAATTCGAAAATGGAAATGTTTATATGATAGAGGGGAACAAGGCCATTGACTTTATCGGCGAGGTGACGATCCTGGCCGGAATGCCCCGCACCTCCGTCACCATTGAGGCGGTGACGGACAACGTGGTGGCATATATCAGCCGCAAGGATGCCCAGCGCTGGCTGGATGAGGACATTAATATTCTCCGGCTTACCGCAGGGCACACCGCATTCAAGCTGTACCGTTCCTCCTACAACAACGGAGCCAAGCTGTTTTATCCACCCAGCTATCTGCTGCTGGACTATCTGGTCAAATACGGCGCCCAGCAGGGTATGGATGGCCCGGCGCCTCCGTCCCAGATCACAATGGGCAGAACCAGACAACAGCTCCAGGAGGAGATCGGTGTGAATGTCAAAACCATCAACCGCACCATCCGGCAGCTGAAGGACGAGGAATTCTTCACCATCATCAAGGGAAAGATCACATTTACCATGGAACAGTTCCGCAAGGCCCAGGCCTGGCTGGAGACGGCCAGGGATAAATAAGGCTGAATAACAGCAGGAGGACAGAACAGATTGAAACGACTAAAATATTGGACCGCGCCGATTATGCTTGCAGCCATTCTGGCTGCTGCGCTGAGCGGCTGTAAAAGCGGCAGCCAGGAAGAAACCATACAGTGGACGAAGGCAGCCGGGGAGAGCGGAGGGTCTGGGGTGGACGGTGGCTCCGGGGTGGACGGCGGCTCTGGGACGGGCGGCTCACAGGACACCGGCTCCGCACAGGGCGGCAGCCCCCAGAACAGCGGTTCCGGGCAGAACAGCGCAGCCGCGCAGGACTACATTCTCCCGGACAGCAGCATTTCCTATCTGACCGCAGACGATGTATCCCACCTCACCCCCGACCAGTTCCGTCTGGCCAGGAATGAGATCTATGCCCGCCACGGAAGAAAATTCAGTTCCCAGGACCTCCAGTCCTACTTTGGCAGCAAAAGCTGGTATCAGGGCACCGTGGAAGCGGCCGATTTTAAAGAGAGCGTACTCAGTGACTGTGAGAAGGCCAACATCCGCCTGCTGCAGTCCATGGAGCCGGTTGCCGGACAGAGCGATCTGCCTGAGGCGCCCTCCAAAAAGGTGATTGACCGCTACGGCTATCCCTCCGGTTACTCGGCCCTCTCCTTCAGCCTTACACCGGGAACGGCCAAGGACTGCGGTTCCTACTATCTGGTGGATGCAGTATACAACCAGGCCATCCAGGCTCCCGGGGATATGAAGCCCGGAGACACGGTGACCCTGGTATTCAACGAGCTCACCGGGGAGTCCAAGACACTGGCATACGGGAATTACGGCCTTTATGACACCGCATACGGCGAGGCCAACAGCACGACCTACTACTACTCCCCCTCCGCGGACGGCTCCCCTGTGACCCTCTACCAGGACAGCGATGACCGGGTAGACAAACCCATCTACAAGGGTTCCCTGTACATCCGCAAAGATGCCACCGTGGAGGTGGCCATCGACAACGCCTCAAAGCCTGTGAGCCTGACCATTCTCCAGGGCGATTTCAACTGGTACAACGGCGTTTACTTTGACCAGAAGGGCTATGTGACGCGGTTGGTTTTCTATGGGGACTAACAGATAAAAATTGGGTCAGATTGTGGGAGGAGAATAACTGGCATGAAAAGTAAAAAGATGATTTTGATTATAGCAGGAATTGCGGCGGTCTGCATTGCAGGTGGGATTCTGGGCGTACGGTGGTATCAGGAACACAAACAGCCGGTAGCGCCGTTTACCTCCATTAATCTGAATATGGGACAAATGGAATTGATTAAAATGGAGCCAGCCTTAAAGGAAAAGGAAGGCTACACGGACTATCTGGAAGCCCCAAAGGAATATGACGGATATGCGGGCACCCTTAGTGTCTCGCCGAAGCGCTTTGTCGAATGGAATTCAGCAGAAACATCCCATAGGGATACACAGATCTATTATTCTTATACATCCCTTCTGGATTATCTGGAAGAACGGTTCGGAGATTCCTATTCCATGAACACATGGGACCCGGTTCTGAGCTATGACCGTGGAGAAAATATTAGCTGCATCTGGGATTTGGGAACAACAATCGTTAATTGCAGCCTCAACCAGAAGGATGGAAAAGAGGGCGGCGTTACAATTCATTTTGTAGTAAAGAAGGCAGTTCCGCAGACGTATTGACAGAGATACACAGCAAGAAAACTTTCTGAGAGCGCATGGTAAATGCGCTCTTTCGCATCTCCAAAATCCCGCTATTTAATAGCAGGAAATCCGTCAAGGTTTCCGTCCCCGCTCTGCTATAATGGCAATATTCCCAGCTTCAAAGCCAACAGATAGGAGTATTGACATGACCGCATTAGAAAATGATTCTGCTTTCAACCTACAGCCTGACAGCGATTACGGAGCGGCGCAGATCCAGATCCTGGAGGGGCTGGAAGCCGTGCGCAAGCGGCCCGCCATGTATGTGGGCAGCACCGGCGCACCGGGCCTTCACCACCTTGTCTATGAGATTGTGGACAATGCGGTGGACGAGGCCCTGGCCGGATACTGCGATACCATCACCGTGACATTGAACAGCGACGGCTCCGTCACCGTGACGGACAATGGCCGCGGCATCCCCGCCGGTATCCAGAAAAAGACAGGACTGTCCGCCATCCAGGTGGTATTCACCATCCTTCACGCGGGGGGTAAATTCGACAATGAGAATTACAAGGTATCAGGGGGTCTCCACGGCGTTGGGGCCTCTGTTGTCAATGCCCTCTCAGACTGGCTCACCGTGCAGGTAGACCAGGACGGCTGTTCCTACTTTCAGAGATACACCCGCGGTATCCCTGCCGGACCGCTGGAGAATCTGGGCAGCTGCGCGCCGGATGTCCACGGCACCACCGTGACATTTCTGCCGGACGCCTCCATTTTCGGCGACATTTCCTTTAGCTATGAAACACTGAAATTCCGGCTGCGGGAGACAGCCTTTCTCACTAAAGGGCTGACTATCTCCCTGAAACAGGAGGACGAATCCCACACCTTCTGCTATGAAAACGGCCTGAAGGATTTCACCGCCTGGCTGAACCAGGATGCGGCCCTGCTGTTCCCGGAGATCCTGTACGGAATCTCCGATGACCGGACCATCCAGACCGAATTCTCCATACAGTACACCGACAGCTATAAGGAGCGCCTGCTGACATTTGTCAACAATATCGCCACGCCGGATGGCGGAACCCATGTGACTGGTTTTTACACCGCCCTGTGCCGGGCGGTCAACGGGTATGCCCGCAGCCAGAAACTGCTGAAGGAGTCAGACCCCTCCCTCACCAGGGAGGAACTGTCGGAGGGGCTGACGGCTGTGATCAGCGTCAAGATGACTGACCCCCAGTTCGAGGGGCAGACCAAGCAGAAGCTGGGCAGCAGCCAGGCCAGGCCGGCGGTGGACAGCCTGGTTTTCCACAAGGTGTCCGTATTCCTGGAACAGAATCCACAGGCAGCCAAGGCCATCTGTGAAAAAGCCCAGCTGGTCCGCCGCGCCAAGAACGCAGCCAAAAGCGCCCGTGACCTGGCCCGCCGCAAAACAGCCCTCTCCGGCCTGACCCTTCCCGGCAAGCTGGCGGACTGTTCCAGCCGCTCCCCTGAGGAGAGCGAGCTGTTCATCGTGGAGGGGGATTCTGCCGGAGGCTCCGCCAAACTGGCCAGAAGCCGGGAGCGCCAGGCCGTACTGCCGCTGCGGGGCAAGATTCTCAATGTGGAGAAGGCTACCATGGACAGAATTCTGGCCAATGCTGAGATCAAGGCCATGATTTCCGCCTTTGGAACAGGGGTTCTTGAAGGGTTTGACCTTGAGAAGCTGCGCTACCACAAAATCGTTCTCATGACGGATGCGGACGTGGACGGCGCCCACATTACCACCCTGCTGCTCACCTTTTTGTTCCGGTTCATGCCCCAGCTGATCCGGGAGGGCCACGTGTATCTGGCGCAGCCGCCGCTATACAGGGTAGAAAAAGGGCGGAAACTCTGGTATGCTTACAGTGATGAGCAGCTGGCCCGGGTAATGGATGAGGCCGGGCGGGACGGGACCTGCAAGATCCAGCGCTACAAGGGCCTTGGGGAAATGGACGCGGTCCAGCTGTGGGACACCACCATGGACCCGGAGCACCGCACCCTCTTAAAGGTCACAATGGACGATGCCCCCCAGGGCTGCCTGGCATCACCTGAGACAGAGCAGACATTTAACATTCTTATGGGAAATGATGTGGAACCGCGGAGGGACTTCATCATTGCCAACGCACGCTACATTACGCGGCTGGATGTGTAAAATATTTCCAAATAGAAAAGGGGAATTTCATGAACCGGGAAGATTTGCAGCTATTTATGACCATTTTCGAAGAACAGAACCTGTTGAAGGCGGCTGAGCTTTTATATCTCTCGCCCTCCACCGCCGGATCACGGCTGCGGGCCATGGAGGAGGAACTGGGCTTTGAGCTGTTTGAGCGGAAAAAGGGCGTGAAAGCGGCCATTGCAACACCCAAGGGCGTGGAATTTTCCCGGATTGCCGCCCAGATGCTGACCCTGTGGAATGAGACAGACCAGCTGGGCCGGGCGGCTGACGCCCCATTTCTGACCATTGCCACAGTGGACAGCTTCCTGGACTACAACCTGACGCCTCTGTACAGGGATCTTGTCTCCCGCCGCGGCTTTTCACTGGATATCAAATGCTATCCCGCGGATATGATCTATTCCCTGGTAAGCAAGAAACAGGCGGACGTGGGCTTTGCCCTGTACCATGTCAGCTCTCCCCATGTGAATGTGCGCCCAGTGATGGAGGACCCTATGGTATTGGTAGTTCCGCAGGGGAGTACGCTGGCGGGACCTGGTTCCCAGTGGGCTGCCATGCCTGGCCCGGACTCCTCTTC
>OKVW01000977.1_pt1 | contig 13388 bp, 17 predicted proteins | sample 1606991 | NCBI WGS metagenome assembly OKVW01 (sample SAMN03281021, study PRJEB24777) | human gut metagenome | isolation source: fecal sample PR177 from 1 month old male Malay infant, vaginal delivered...
CCGTCCCCGAACCTTCCCGCCCGCAGCCCCTGGCTCTCACGGACGGATGCATCTAGCTCCGCCCGCGTAACCTTTCCACGCCTAAATCCCCATTTTTCCCTATCTTTTCTCCCACCAATTAAATTCCACAAAAAACAGAAAAAGTGCTTCCGGCACATATCCCCAAAGCACTCCTTCTTTTAACAAGGGCCTTTTTCACAATCCCTTGGAATTCTAACCTATCTCCCCCTCTGTCCATCCAACCGTTTTTCTGCCTCATAAGCCGCACCCAGCAACCCCGCCTGGTTCTCCAATGCCGCTTTCACGATCTCTACTCCCCTAAATCCCGGCGAGATCCTGGCATACAGCCGTTTTCTCACCTGCTCCAGTATATAGGGCTGGGCCATAATTCCGCCGCCCAGCACAATACGGGACGGATTGAATACATGGATCAGCGTTACAAGTCCATATGTAACTTCATCAACCCACCGGTCAATCACCCTGCGGATCTCCGGCCTGTCAGCTGCCGCGAATATGTCTCTTCCGCTTTCCATAGCCGGGTCGGTCTCCTTCGCCAGGCGCACCAGACCTGTGGTGGAAGCGTATTTCTCGTAGCAGCCGCTGAACTCTTCCTCTTCCCTGGCCGCCTCAGGATGTACCAGGATTCCTCCAAAGCCTCCGCCGGACCAGCTGCTGCCGGTGTAGACCCGGCCGCCTATTACAATGGCTCCCCCCACCCCTGTTCCGTAAGTCAGACATAGGAAATCTTCATGGCCCCTGGCCGCGCCAAACTGCGCCTCCCCCAGAGCTGCTGAATTCACATCATTTTCCACTGCCACAGGCACCCCGAAGGCCTCCTCCATGATCCCGCGCACCTGGATTCCCGTGTAGCCGGGGATATTGTCATTGGCGTAATAGATGGTCCCATCGTGGGTGTTCACCTGTCCGGCGGTGCTGATACCGATGGCGTCAAAAGGCCGGTATTCCCGGAGAATCTCCACTGCCCGCTCCATCAGGCGCGCGCCGCCCTCCTTTGCCAGAGTGTCCCACTCTCTCAGCTCAGACACTTCATTTCCATCCCAAATTCCCGATTTGATGGATGTCCCTCCAATATCCAGTGCAGCGATCCTCATGCCTTTGTTCCTCTGTGCAGGTCAATCGCTTCCATAAAACGGCCTGCGATCTCCAGAGGCCTGGTGATGGCGCCTCCCACCACAATAGCCCATACGCCCGTATCCAGCGCCTTCACCGCTTCCTCCGGAGTATGGATCTTGCCCTCTCCGATCACAGGGATATCCAGGTCTGCTGCCAGACGGCTCATCAGCTCATAGTCAGGCTGGTCCAGCTTGGGTGTGTAATCCGTATAGCCGCTCATGGTTGTTCCCACAATGTCCACTCCGCATTTCCAGGCATTGACACCCTCCTCGTAGTTGGAGATATCAGCCATCAGCACAATGTCCGGATACTTCCGGCGAATCTCCTCAATAAACTGGTTTACTGTTTTTCCGTCCCCTCTCCTGCGCAGCGTGCAGTCCAGGGCAACCACATCGGAGCCTGCCTCCACCAGCTCATCCACTTCCTTCATGGTGGGCGTGATATACCCCTCATAGCCTGGATACTGGATCTTCACCAGACCGATCACAGGAAGCCCAGTTTCCTTTTTGATGGCGATTACATCCCGGACGCTGCTGGTGCGGATAGCCGGTGTTCCCGCCATCTTGGCCGCTCTGGCCATCAGGTACATCACGGATTCCTCCTCCACATATAAAGGTTCCCCCTTCACTGCCTGACATGAAATAATCATCTGTCCCCGGATCTTGTCAAATAATACCTTCTTGTCCATTTTTACCTCTCCTTTTTTATTCATTGTGAGCACTGGGTTGTTGTTAATTTCATTATAGCATGGTAAAAATTATTTTCAATATATTTCAAAATAAAAATTATTAACATTTTCATAAAACAAGGGCAGCCATAATTTGTTTGACATTTGCGGGGGCGGATACTAGAATTTAGGTAAATACGGAAACGGATTTTATTTAATGAAGCAACCCGCTTAGGCGGGCAATGCCTGTGGGGGGCAGACAACCTGGCAGAAGGGCTTAAGCTGGCTGGAATGAAGGCTAAATATGATAAGCATATATTTGATTGGCTGAAGGTGCATTATTTACAGCAGTCCATCACAGCCGGGGCTGTATTGGAGAACGGGGACTTTGAGCGGTTTGCCCATGACTACGGCGCCGTAAAAAAGATGGTTCAGGCATTTCGCGAGGGCGTCGAAGTCTGCCGTTTACAGGGAGTCCGCACATACAAAACATTTCCGGCGAATTTCTTCAAACTTCCCCTTCCCATTGTAGCACATACCATGCAGAAAATGTTACTCGATTCCAATACAATGGAAATGGTGAATAATCATATGAAAAAAGGGCTGCCGGAATGGATTGCAGGTTATCGGGAAATTTTGCAGGATGGTTTGGAAGCGGGGCTGCCTATGACGGTTTGGAAATCCTATGATACGGACAGGTTACGGGATGAAGTGGAAAGCCGGCGCGTGATGTGATAGAATGGTACCATATGCCGGAATTCGGCTATCATTAATTGAAAATGTAAACGGAGGGAACTGCGCATGAAAAATAGGCAGACTCTATTAAAGAAAGCCAGCTATGCTTTAATCGCACTTGGGGTGTTGGATATTTCCGCCAGCACGTGGTTTATCGCCGCCACATTGATGGGCAGCAAGTGCTGGATGCGGGTGATGTTTGTAAGCAGAGAAATCTCCTTGATTACGATGCTGGCCATGGCCGTACTGGCGCTGCCCAAACTGGTATCCGGACTTCTGGGGCTAAAGGCTTACCGGATGAATAAAGCTATACTCTCCTGTAAAATTCTGGGGACTATTTCACTGATTCTGGAGCTGCTCTATATGGTTGGAGGTATAAGATGGCTGGTGTGGGCTATTGTGAAAAACCTTGCAGTCCCCTCCTACCGGCTTCCCCAGCCGATTGTACCCATGATTTGGAGCGCTATCGTGGTTTTGACGCTGCTGGGAGTCTTAGGGGGGATGAAATGTATTCAGAAAGGAGACCGCAATCATGCATAACAGCTGGCTGCGCAAAAGTTTTATATGGCTGTTCTGGCTGGTATTGTGGCAGGCTGCGGCGGCCATTGTCAATAACCCCATCATTTTTACCGGGCCCATCGGTATGGTGCAGTCCCTGTGGGAGCAGCTGCCCCAGGCGGAGTTCTGGCTCACCATCGGCCACTCTTTTACCAAGATCAGTTTAGGATTTGTGGGGGCCTTTTTCACCGGGCTGCTTCTGGGGAGCCTGGCCTATATCTTCCCCTTCCTGGGAGAACTGCTGGAACCGTTCATGATTCTGATCCGCTCCATCCCAGTGGCCTCCTTCGTAATCCTGGCCCTGATCTGGATCGGTTCCAACAACCTGTCCGTGTTCATCTCCTACCTGGTGGTGCTGCCCATGATCTATGTGAGCACCATATCCGGTCTGAGAAGCACGGACCCCAAGCTCTTGGAGATGGCTGCCATCTTCCACATCAGCGGATTCAGAAAGATCCGCTATATCTACCTGCCCGCCCTGATGCCTTACCTGACCAGCGGCTGCAAAACCGCCCTGGGAATGAGCTGGAAATCAGGAATCGCAGCGGAGGTCATCGGCATCCCCACCAGCTCCATCGGAGAGCAGCTCTATTATGCCAAGCTGTATCTGGACACTGCGGGGCTATTCGCCTGGACCTTTGTGATTACAGTGGTCAGTGCGGTATTTGAGAAATTGTTCCTGTTTTTGCTGAGACGGTTTGAGCGGAAACGGCCGGACAGCCAGATGGGAGGAAACAGCGTATGATGATTGAAATTAAGGATTTGTCAAAATTTTACAATCAGACCCCAGTTCTCAGCCATCTGACCCTCAGTTTTGACCCAGCCTCCCCCAACTGCCTGATGAGCCCCTCAGGTTCCGGCAAAACCACGCTGCTGCGCCTGATCATGGGTCTGGAGCCGCCGGACGCAGGCAGCATTTCCATCACAGGCGAACACGGAGAGTCCCTGGACAACACCGTAAGGTTTTCTGCCGTGTTCCAGGAGGACAGGCTCTGCGAACTGTTTTCCCCCATGGAAAATATAATGATGGTCACCAGGAAATCCCTCTCCGCCCAGGAGGTCCGAAGCCAGTTAAAACGCCTGCTTCCGGAAGAATGCCTGGACCGTCCGGTCTGCACCTTAAGCGGCGGCATGAAGCGCAGGGCCGCCATCTGCCGCGCCCTGCTTGCCCCCTCCCAGATCCTGCTGATGGATGAACCCTTTACCGGGCTGGATGAGGACAACCGTCTGCTGGCCATCCGGTATATTAAGGAGATGGTAAACGGCCGCCTGCTTATTCTCACCACCCACCAGGAAGAGGATGTGGGTCTGCTGGGCGGGCGGCTGATCCGGCTTTAGATCAGCAGGGCCGCCGCGATTCTGTCACTAAAAAGGAAGCCTCCGCGTCATATGCGGAAAGCTTCCTATCACCGAACTTCATGCAGCTGTTGAAAAGCGTGGGCATGTCGTGCCCTATGGGGATCAGGCGGAGCCTGGCGGTCACCTTCTGGCAGACGGGGAAATGAATGCTCAAACACCCTCTAACGCTTTGTGAATCCGTCTGAAGTCACCTGGGCAACCTGGTTGCCAAGCTCATCCTTGACATCCACCAGATAGTAGCAGGTGGAATATCCCTCTTTGATGCGGTGCGCCTCAGCCACCAGTTTGTTTCCCTTGGCCACCCCTAAATATGTAATCTGGCTGGTCCGGGACACATGGGGCGTGCCCTGCCAGTTGGAAGCGACCGCAAAGGCGAAATCCGCCAGTGTAAAGATAGCTCCCCCCATCACCGTACCTGTGGCATTCATGTGATCACGTTGTATATCCAACGAACATTTTGCAAATCCATCAGAAATCTCGTCAATCACCGCTCCGTTTCCCGTGGCAAACCGGTCATTCCTAAAACGTTCACGCACCTGGTCTATCAGTTCCATTCCCATTCTCCTTTGTCGTCGGCAGCGCTGCCTGCCTTATTAAATTTCTTTAATTATAGAACACTATATAGCAAGTGAGGCCCCATTGTCAAATAAAGATACTATAAAGAAAAGAAGGAACGGAATGATCCGTCCCCTCTTTGATCTGTATTAATTGTTGCAGCCACAGCCGTCATTCTCTACAGCAGCTTCTGCCAGGCCAACGCCCCTGTTGCAGGAAGCGTCATTGTAGCCAGCCCAGTAGCCGTTGCGGAAGCCTTCACGGTATGCTCTTCTGCGCACGCCAGCGCAGGGATCCCAGCAATTGTTATTGCCGCATCCGCTGTTGTTGCCGCAGCCACATCCGTTGTTGTTGCCACATCCACATCCGCTGTTGTTGCCACATCCACAGCCGCTGTTGTTTCCGCATCCACAACCACTGTTGTTTCCGCATCCGCAACCACAGCCGCTGTTGCTGCCGCAGCCACATCCGTTGTTATTACCACATCCACAGCCGTTATTCCAGCATCCACATCCTCTGTTACATCTGCATCTGCATCCACATCTAAAATTAAAGCAACACATATATTTTAATCTCCTTTATTGTCTTGGTTGTACTATATCATATGGGACGGCCAGACAAAGTGTGCATCCATTGTTGTCCTCTGCCCGGAGATAAAAATCTCATACAGACAAGTTCAAATTCCGCACTCCCCGTTGATCCCCTCATAAACTATAGTAGAAAAAGCAAAACGAAAGGAGTTTCCATCTTATGGATTCCTATACAGATGTAAGCGAACAGTGCTGCGGACGTACACTCAACCGCGTATCCTGTTCTCCCTCTTCCGGAAGCTGCGGTCATTCGCACTGCAGACAGCATGATTCCATGGCGGGCGTTGCATACCCTTACCCGCAGACATGGAACACCGCTCCCACTATCTCCCCTGCACGCCCCAGTTCCGGCTGCGCCGGAATGATGCCCGACTTCACCTCCCCTGAATTTACCATGCCTGATTATCCACTTATGGGTAAGCCTTACCCTACTGGCATGGGTATGTGCACCGACACTTCTGCGGGACCGCTGGAGCAGAACTATCCTATTGCTATGGCATATGTCCCGTGGCAGCAGTGGTCCACCCCCTACCCGACTGAAAAAGCTTTATACCACGGAACAATTTTCCCAGAACTGGATCTGGAATTTATCTACGGGAGGTGCAGCAAATGATTAATACCGCTTCTGATTATATAACGATGCGCCCCAATAATGGATATGACGGCAGCGAAGAATTCGCCAACGCCCAGGAATACACCGGAGCTGAGAATTATGCTGAAACCCAGGATTATGCCGGGATGCAGGATTACGCCGGGATGCAGGATTATGCAGCCCCCCAGAATTATAATGCAGCTCAGGATTATACTGAGAATCAGAATTATATGGATGCCCAGAACTGTGCCATGCCCAGAAGAGGCATGGATACCCGCCAGTCCCTGCTGGCCAGGGTGAATGAAGCCGGATTCACAGTAGATGACGCCAATCTCTATCTGGATACCCATCCCTGTGATCAGGAGGCCCTGGCTTATTTCCAGCAGGCAACCGCCATGTACCAAGATGCAGTGAACGCTTACAGCGCCCAGTTCGGTCCGCTGATGGCCATTGACAGCACTGATACAAACTACTGGTCCTGGATCAGCGATCCCTGGCCCTGGGAAGGAGGATTCAACTAATGTGGAAGTATGAGAAACGTTTACAATTTCCGGTAAATATCAAGGAGCCCAATGCCAAAATGGCGCAGTTTATAATGAGTCAATACGGTGGTCCCGACGGTGAAATGGGCGCATCCATGCGTTACCTGTCCCAGCGCTACGCCATGCCCTACAAGGAGTGCAAGGGCGCGCTGACCGATATCGGCACAGAGGAACTTGGCCATTTGGAAATCGTGGCCTCCATCATCCATCAGCTGACCCGTAATCTGACTGCAGACCAGCTGGTAGAGCAGGGCTTTGGGCCCTATTACATCGACCACACCATCGGGATCTGGCCCCAGGCCGCCGGAGGCGTGCCCTTCAACGCATGTGAGTTTCAGTCTAAAGGTGATGTGATCACGGATCTGCACGAGGATATGGCAGCAGAGCAGAAAGCGCGCAGCACCTACGACAACATCCTGCGCGTTGTAAAAGATCATGACGTCTGTGAACCCATTAAATACTTGCGGGAGCGTGAAGTAGTTCACTATCAGCGCTTCGGCGAACTGCTGCGGATCACCCAGGATAATCTGGACAGCCGCAACTTCTATGCATACAACCCTGGATTCGACACTCAGTTTGGTTCCCAGCCCTGCCGGAAATAGTTCCGGACCTGAAAGGGCGCAGCCAGTATACCGGCTGCGCCCTTTCTCTGTATTGATTCTGTATTGATTCTGCATTAAATCTGTATTGATTCTGCATGTAAATGTTCCTATCTGCACATTTCCTCATTGGTGTACAGCTCCAGTCCCCCGTCCATCACAACCTTGCCGGCGGTCTCCCCATCGGAGGCCTTCACGATCATGGCTCTGCGGTCAGCGGAAGCCAGGGCATACATATACTCAATATTCAGCCCCTGGCCGCACAAAATGTGGGTCATCTTGTGGAGCTCGCCCACCTTGTCTTCCAGCTTCACTGCCAGCACATCAGTGAGCATGGCGGAGAAACCGGAAGCTCTCAGAGCCTTCTTGGCCAGCTCGGGATCGGACACGATCATGCGCAGCATACCGTACTCCGTGGTATCCGCCATGCTTAAAGACAGGATATTGATATTCTGCGTGCTCAGCACCTCTGTCACCTGCTCCAGTCTTCCTTCCCGGTTCTCTATAAATACAGACAATTGCTTTACAAACATGTTCTTTCCTCTCTTTCTATTTGCTGCGGACTTAATCCAGTTTCCGTTTGTCGATGACATGGACGGATTTGCCCATGCTGCGCTCCAGGCCCTTGGGCTCCACCAGCTTCACCTTGGCGGCCAGGCCTATGGCCTGCTGCAGCACGTACTCGATCTTGCTGGTCAGGTTCTCCAGTGCGCGGATCTCATCGGAGAAGAAACGCTCCTCCACTTCCACCTGCACCTCCAGGGTATCCAGATTGTTCACCCGGTCCACGATCATCAGGTAATGAGGCGTGGTTCCGCCCATTTCCAGAAGAGCTGACTCAATCTGGGACGGGAATACATTGACTCCTCGGATAATCAGCATATCATCGCTTCTGCCCTTAAACCTGGCGATCCTGGCGCTGGTTCTGCCGCACTCGCAGGTGGAGCGGTCCATGCTGGTCAGATCCTTGGTACGGTAGCGGATCAAGGGGATTCCCTCCTTGGTCAGGGTGGAGAATACCAGCTCCCCGGTCACTCCGTCCTCCACAGGCAGCAAGGTCTCCGGGTCCACGATCTCAGGAAGGAAATGATCCTCATGCACATGGAGTCCCTGATGGAACTCACAGTCCGTGGCCACGCCTGGTCCCATGATCTCGCTGAGTCCATAGATATCGTGGGCATGAATTCCCAGCTTCTCCTCGATCTTCAGCCGCATCTTGTCTGTCCACGGCTCCGCGCCGTTTAAGGATGCTTTCAGCTTAATCTGGTCCCTGACTCCCATTTCCTCAATGGTCTCCGCAATGTGCAGCAGGTAGGAGGGGGTGCACATGATACCGGTTACGCCGAAGTCAATCATCATATTGATCAGCTTCTTGGTATTGCCGGTGGACATGGGTACAACCGTTGCGCCCATCTTCTCAGCGCCGTAGTGAGCGCCCAGGCCGCCTGTAAACAGGCCGTAGCCGTAGGCAACCTGTATGATGTCATTGCGGCCAAGTCCGGCCATAGCGATACATCTGGCCACACACTCGCTCCAGACGTCGATATCCTTTCTGGTATATCCCACCACCGTGGCCTTGCCCGTGGTGCCGCTGGACGCATGTATGCGGACGATCTGTGAATTGGGCACTGCAAACAGTCCGAAGGGATAGGTATCCCTCAAATCATTTTTCGTGGTAAATGGAAGCTTAGTCAGATCTTCAATCCCACGGATGTCTCCGGGCTCCAAGCCTACCGCCTGCATCTTCTTGCGGTAAAATTCCACATTGTGGTACACGCGGTCCACCAGCTTCACCAGCCGCGCACTCTGCAGGTTAGTCATCTCATCCCTGCTCATACACTCCTTCGTCTCATTCCAAATCATGTCCGTATCCTCTCCCGCTTTCTCCCTAAGTGTTTAAATTGTATCCCGCCTCAAAGGCCTTTTTATTCACCTCTATGGTTTTTGGGGGAACTGTTGTCTCAATTACCTTGATCCAGTCCTCCTTATCAAAGCCGATATGCCTGGCAGCCGCTCCCAGCACCACCACGTTAAACGCCTTGGGCGCGCCCATCAGCTTAGCTTCCTTGGTGGCCTCCACCGCAATGGTGTTCCTGGCCGCCTTCAGGGTATCCAGGATGCCGTCCGGATAGACTGCCACGCCGGTGACCACGGTGATGGGGTCAATTCTCCAGTCATTGACAATCAACGCTCCGTCCTTTTTCAGGAAATGCAGATAGCGCAGTGCTTCCAGCCGCTCAAAAGCGATCAGCACATCCGCCTGGCCTTCCTCCACAATGGGCTCCGCCACATTTTCGCCGTAGCGCACAAAGGTCACCACACTTCCGCCTCTCTGGGCCATGCCGTGAACCTCGGAAAGCTTCACGTCATACCCGGCTTCAATGGCCAGCTTGCCTAAGATGCGGCTGGTAAGAAGGGTTCCCTGTCCGCCTACGCCCACGATCATAATATTCTTCGTGCTCATCTTACTCACCTGCCTTTACTGTTTCTATTGCGTCAAATTTGCACAGCTGCCTGCACAGTCCGCAGCCGTTGCACATGGTCTCATCAATGGATATGGTGCCGTCCTCATTCTTAGTCAGCGCCGGACAGCCCGGACGCAGGCAGGCGCCGCACTTCTTGCACTTATCTGAAATGGGTCTGCATTTGTCAGGGAACTTGATGCCTTTAAGCAGCGCGCAGGGGGCCTTTGTGATAATGACAGATACCTCGTCCCTGGCAATCTCACGCTTAAATATCTCCTCCAGGGCAGGCAGGTCAAATGCGCCCACCTCATAAACATTCTCAATGCCCAGGGATTTGCACAGGCCGTAAATGCTGATGGCGGGAACCACCTGGCCTTTCAGGGTCTTGCCTGTGGCCGCGTGGTCCTGATGTCCTGTCATTCCCGTGGTGGAATTGTCCAGAATCACAACCGTGCCCGCCGACTGGTTGTAAACCATGTTCATAAGGGAGTTGATACCCGTATGCATGAAGGTGGAATCTCCGATTACAGCCACCCAGTTCTTGATATACTCCCTGCCCTTGGCCTTCTCCATGCCGTGAAGAGTGCTGATGCTGGCGCCCATGCAGATGGTGGTGTCAATGACGCTTAAGGGCGCAACGGCTCCCAGGGTGTAGCAGCCGATATCGCCGGTGGCGTGGATCTTCATCTTGTTCAGCACAGAATAAACACTTCTGTGGGGACATCCGGGACAGAGGATGGGAGGACGGGCCGGAACCTGGGCCGGAGCCGTGATATCCAGTTCTTCTCCCAGCACCTTCCTGCGGATCATATTGGCGCTGTACTCCCCCTGAATGGTGAAAAGCTCCTTGCCCACAGCCTTGTGGATTCCCCATGCCTTCACCTGCTCTTCAATCACAGGTTCCAGCTCCTCAAATATGTAAAGCTTATCTACCTTGGCAGCAAATTCCTCGATCAGTTTTCTGGGAAGGGGATTTACAATGCCCAGCTTCAGCACAGAAGCCTCCGGCATAGCCTCCTTCACGTAGCTGTAAGGAATACCGCTGGTGATAAATCCCACGGAAAGGTCGCCCATTTCTACCTTGTTGACAGGGAAGGACGCTGCATCCTCGGCCATTTTGTTCATGCGGGCTTCCACCGCCACATGGCGCTTGATGGCATTTCCGGGCATCATGACGAATTTGGCCATATCCCGCTCATAGGGGATGTCAAAAGGCTCTGTGCGGTCCTCCAGCTCCACAACGCCCTGGGAGTGGGACAGGCGGGTTGTGCTGCGCACGATCACCGGGGTGTCGTACTGTTCGCTGAGGTCAAATGCATATTTTGTAAATTCCTTGGCCTCCGCACTGTCCGCCGGCTCCAGCACAGGAATCATGGCCGCTCTCGCCACCATGCGGGTATCCTGTTCGTTCTGGGAGCTGTACATACCGGGATCATCAGCCACAACAACCACCAGGCCGCCGCGGACGCCGGTGTAGGCTGCCGTGTACATGGGATCTGCCGCCACATTGAAGCCAACATGCTTCATGCAGCACATGGAACGCACGCCAGCAATGGAGGCGCCGATTGCAACCTCTGCGGCCACCTTCTCATTGGGCGCCCACTCTGCGTAGATTTCATCATACTGGACCAGGCTTTCGCTGATCTCCGTACTGGGTGTGCCGGGGTATGCGGCGCTGACCTTGGCGCCGGCCTCATAGGCTCCTCTGGCTATGGCTTCATTGCCAAGCAATATCTTTTTTTCTGACATTATGTAACCTTCCTTTCGTGTTTCAAACTAGTGCCGGGCGGCGTAAATACGCCGGTATATAGTGGCGTATTTACGCCTGGCACTATGCATATATGATTTCCCCGGACAGATTCCGGAGGTATTCATCCTGTTATCTGTGGTTATTCCTCAGGTCCGTCACCCGCTTGGCCTTGCCTTCAAAACGCTGCAGGGTGTTGGGGGATACCAGCTGTATCTTGGCGTCCAGCCCCAGCATCATGTGCATCTTATCCTTCAGGCTGTTGTCCAGTTTCTCCAGGGCGGCATAGGAATCCATCATGCTCTCCGCTTCCACCTCCACCTTGATGGTCAGCATGTCGGAGTGGTTCTTTCTGTCCACCTCGATCTCATAGTTGGGTCCAATGCCCTCGGTGTTGATCAGCACTTCCTCAATCTGGCTGGGGAACACGTTGACACCGCGGATCTTCAGCATATCGTCGGTGCGGCCGGACAGGTTCTCCATGCGCACCGTGGTGCGGCCGCATTTACATGGCTCATACATCAGGCGGGTGATGTCCCTGGTCCTGTAGCGGATCAGAGGCAGCGCCTCCTTGGACAGACAGGTGATTACCAGCTCGCCTTTTTCACCGGGGGGCAGGACTTCTCCGGTGTTGGGATCAATCACCTCCGGCAGAAAATGATCTTCGTTCACGTGCATTCCGCATAATTCCAGACATTCCCCCGATACGCCGGGGCCCATGAGCTCGCTCATGCCGTAATTCTGGGTCAGGTTCACATTCTCCCCCCAGACCTTGTACAGCTCATTGCGCATGGCCTCTGTCATCAGTTCGCTGCCCAGCAGCAGGGTGCGGATCTTTAAATCCTTTTTGGGGTCCAGGCCCATCTCCTTCGCCACCTCTGCGATGCGCATGGCGTAGGAGGGAGTCGCCACCAGAAGGGTGGATTCGAAGTCCTTCATGTACATGAGCTGCTTCTGGGTGTTACCGGTGGAGGACGGCACAATGGCCGCGCCCACCTTCTCCAGGCCGTTGTGCAGCCCCAGCGCGCCGGTGAACATACCGTAACCGAAACAGATCTGGGCGGTGTCGTCCTCATCCGCACCTCCGGCCACTGCCAGACGCGCCACGCACTCCTTCCAGACCTCCAGATCCTTGCCGGTGTATCCCACTACTGTTGGCTTCCCTGTGGTTCCGCTGGAGGCATGTATCCGGCGAAGCTCCTTGCGGGGTACCGCAAACAGGCCATACGGATAATTGTCCCTCATATCCTGTTTCGTAGTAAATGGAAGCTTCTCAAGGTCCTTCAGACTGCGGATATCCTCCGGCCTGACCCCTGCTGCTTCCATCTTTGCGCGGTAGGCGGGCACCTTCTCGTACACCCTTTTCACCGTCTCTGCTAAACGCTCCAGCTGAATTGCTTCAATTGAATCGCGGGACATTGTCTCTTCTTTCGCCCAAATCATCATTGACCTCCTAAAATCCGGAACCTGAACCAGGCCCATTATCGGCAAGATATTAAAAGTATAGCATCTTCTCTTGCATTTGTCTGCTTTTTTGTGCAATTATAACACATTTTACGGCAGTTCTGGAGCAATGTCAACCTCTTTCGCTTTATTTCTTTAAAGCGTTGGCGCTTTTATGTGAAAATGTGTTCAGAAGGTGGGAATATGGAATATCTCACCAAAAGGAGCTGTGAAAAAATTCCCTCACCTGAAAAAGAATGCTTTTGAGAATGTGCCGTAAATGTTTTTATATTTTTGTGGAAGTTAATTGGGGATTTAGGCGTGGAAAGGTACGCGGACGTTGGCTGGGGTGTTGGCCGCGAAAAGAAGGAGGTTGGGGTGGGGAGGACAGCGGAGGGGCCG
>OKVW01000984.1_pt1 | contig 13336 bp, 12 predicted proteins | sample 1606991 | NCBI WGS metagenome assembly OKVW01 (sample SAMN03281021, study PRJEB24777) | human gut metagenome | isolation source: fecal sample PR177 from 1 month old male Malay infant, vaginal delivered...
GTCAAAAAGGTCAATGTGGGTATTGTGTCCATTGCGCTGGCTTATTTAATAGGTATTGTATATGGGATTTCAGCAGGAAAAATCACAGGGGGATTCAGCTCATCCATGGCTTTGACCATGATCGGGGTCATGTACCTGTTTGCCATTGTCAGCAACAACGGAACCCTGGAGCTGATGGCCAGGAAGATTACGGATCTGGCGGGAAGCAGAAAATATCTGCTCTATATTGCGGTTTACGCCATAGGTGCGATTCTCTCAGGCGTGGGACCGGGGGCCATCCCCACACTGGCCATTGTGCCTGTTCTGGCCATTCCGGTGGCATTAAAAGCTGGTATCAATCCCATTCTGCTGTCCCTGATCGGACAGATGGGCGCCCAGTGCGTCCGCATGAGCCCCATCACCCCCGAGGCAGTGGTTGTGGCGGGACTGATGACAGAGCAGGGGCTGGACGGCAACACACTTCCGGCCATGTGGTGCCTGTGGCTGACAGAGATTGTGATGATTGCAGGCGCATTTATCTATTTTAAAGGATGGAAATTCGACCGTCCGCTGGAGGGGGTCTCGGCTGCAAAGGCGGAGAGCTTCTCCGGGAAGCAGAAGCTGTCCCTGCTGGGTCTGGCCCTGATGATTGTCTGTGTGGTGGTATTTGACCTGAATGTGGGACTGATCAGCTTTGTCATTGGTTCCGGCCTGATTCTGTGCGGCTGCGCGGACGAGAAGCAGGTGGTGAAGTCCGTGCCCTGGAACACCATCCTTTTGGTTCTGGGCGTGGGTGTTCTGATGAACATTGTAAAACTCTCAGGCGGAGTGGATCTGATGGCGGCGTCCATCTCCAGCTTCAGCAGCTCCAGCACCGTCTCACCCATCATGTGTGCCGCAGCCGGCGGAATGTCCTTCTTCGCCTCAGGCCTGGGCGTGGTGTTCCCCACATTGATCCCCACTGTGGGCGGTATCGCGGCAGGAATACCCGGCGCTGATGGCTTCTGTTGTCATCGGCGGGACTGTGGCAGGATTTACGCCGGTGTCCACTGCCGGCGCCCTGATCCTGGCGGGCGTGTCCCAGTTCCCGGAGGTGGAAGGGAAATATTCCCAGAATAAGATGTTTATCCAGCTGTTTGTAATCTCATTTATGTGTATGTTGATCAGTGTGGCTATGGCAGCCCTGGGAATATACAGGGTAATCTGCGGATAAGCGTTTAGGCAATGAAACATCAACTCCTTGTGTATATTCAATAAAGGAATATATACAGGGAGTTTTTTGTGAATTAAAATGTTTATACTTGACATGGGAAAGCAGTGGTGTTATGATAAATTCATACAAAGTACAAAATAATGAACATTGGAAATGTACAAAGGGGTGAGCGTGTTTATGAAGCCGGATGCAAGTCAGATATTATATCAAAAAAAAGGTGTAACCATCAGCAAGCTGGCCCTGAACCTGCTCTCTAAGGATGTGGGGGACCGCATTGCCCCTATCTCTTATTATCAGGAGGAATTTCAGGTATCCAGGGGAACCATGCAGAATGCCTTTAATTATCTGAAGGACATCGGAGCGGTTACTCTGGCACACCATGGGCATCAGGGAACATACATAGAAGCCCTTGACAACATAAAGCTTCAGGAGCACTGCCTGCAGCAGGAAATCATGGGTATTATGCCCCTTCCCTATTCCCTGACCTATGAAGGATTTGCCACGGCAATCTATGAACAGCTTAAGACGCTTAAGTTTAACATGGCATATGCGAGAGGGGCAGTGGGCAGGATACAGCTGGTGGAATCAGGAACTTACCAGTTTGCAGTGGTATCCCAGTATGCGGCGGAGCATGCCATTTCCTGCGGAAGAGGCATTGAGTGCCTGATGAACTTCGGAACCGGAAGCTTTCTGTCTAAGCATATTCTTCTGCTCCGGGACCAGAAGGCAGAGGGGATTCTGGATGGCATGAGGGTGGCCTATGATGAGGACTCCCTGGATCAGAGCCGTATTACCCAGAACCTGATTCAGAAAAAGAAGGTGCGGCTGGTTAATATCAGGACCCAGCAGACGATATCATCCCTTTTAGAGGGAACTATTGATGCGGGCGTGTGGAACTACGATGATATAATCGAGAACCATCACCTGGATGATCTGAAGATCGTATTCCTGGCAGAGAATGAATACAATAACCTGTTCTCCACCGCAGTGATGGTGATTAAGCAGGGGAACAGTTATCTGGCCGATCTGCTGCGGAAGAAGATCAGCGTGGAGGGCACCATGAAGATTCTTGGTGAGGTTAGGGCAGGACAGAGGCAGCCTTATTTTTAGCATGTTGTTGCGTAAGTTATCAAGAAAGAGTGTCTATGACGCTCTTTCATATATAAACTAAAGTACAAAAAAATGTATATTGAAGGGGCGGTAAGAAAATGGATTTAAAAGAAACACTGTATTTCAGGGTATCAATCCTGGAGGATAATCAGGTGATCAGCCAGAAGGCTGCGGCTTATACCAGGCAGATGATTGATATGGTCCTGGAGCAGAAGCCGGATATCCTGCAGGACCGGGCGGAGATGTTTTTCACACACCTGGCCATGGCGGCTAAGCGGACCGAGGAGGGCACAGAGGAGAATCCCATGGATGCTGCCATATTTGAGGCAGTGCAGAGTGAGCCGGTTTTTGAGGAGGCGGTAAGGCTGAGGGATGCGATGCTTTCAAAGGCGGACATTGAATTCACGGAAACGGAGAAGGATTTCCTATCCGTGCATTTATGTAATTTGCTGAATATCTAAGCCACTGCACTAAGCTCGTAGGAGACCTCACTAAGTGCCAGTGACATGTATCGCACGTAGGCACCTAAAAGACAGGCGCCAAGTGCTCATAACAAGGAGGGTAAAAAGATGATGAAGATTGTTGTAGGTGGACAGATCGATAAGGAGGAGATAGCTTCCATTATCGAAAAACAGCTGGGCGAAAAGGCTGTGGTAACTGTAAAAGGCGACCTGGATGCAACCATGGGGATGAAGTCCGGCCAGTATGATTACTATGTAGGCGCATGCAATACCGGAGGCGGCGGAGCGCTTGCCATGGCTCTGGCCATTCTGGGTAAGGCCAAATGTGCAACCGTGTCTATGCCGGGCCAGATTAAAAGCGATGAGGATATCGAAGCTGAGGTAAGGGATGGTAAGGTTGCCTTTGGTTTCACCGCGCAGCACAAGGAAGCAGTTTTGCCGGTACTGTTAAATGCAATGATTAAGAAAGAAGAGGGGACATTATGAAATATGTAGTGATAGCTTTGATCGGGGCGCTTGCCTCCGTACTGTCTAATCAGGGTATTGCTGTATTTAACGATGGTTTCAGGCCTATTGTGGGTCAGTATTTTAATAAGGAAATCTCAAGAAAAGAGCTGGCGGCCATGAGCTTTGCCATCAGCTTTGGGCTGGTGATCGGATTTGGTATCCCAACGTCTATTGCGGCAAGTATTATACTGATTCACTGTCTCCTGCTGACAACGGATATGATCGGTTCCTTTTGTCCTGATACCAAGGCAGGCATGGCGCTGTCAGCGGTAATCGGCGCGGCCTACGGGCTTGCGATCCTGGCAGGGCTTGAGTTTATTGTCAGCCTGTTTGCCATGATGCCTTATAACTTCACCAGCGATCTGGGCAGTGTGTCCGGTTACGTGACCGTGGGATTTGCAGTGTTCCCAGCAGTGGGCGTTGCATACCAGCACGGGTTCAAAAAGGGCATGATCACAGGCCTTGTAACGGTATTGATCTATTACCTGATTAAAAAGTTCGGCGTGTTTACCATCAGCAGCAAAACCGTTGCATTGAATGCAGAAGGTATGGCAATGCTGGGCGGTATGCTTTTAATGATTTTCTTTGCAGCACAGAAAAAAGGGACAGAGAAAAATAATGAGGCACTGACCCTGGGATTTGAGGGAAATGTATCCCGTATCCGCAAGAACTGGCTGATTCTGGCAGTGATGGGCGGCCTGGTTGCGGCAGGAACAAGCATGTCCCTGATTGCAGGCGATCCGGCGTCCCTGGCTCTTCTGGCAGAGGGCGAGTATACCAACGCAGCGCTGACTGCGCTGGCCAGGGCGATTGGCTTTATTCCGCTGGTATTTACCACGGCCATTGTAACCGGCGTCTACGGTGCGGCCGGGTGTACCTTTGTATTTGTGGCAGGCCTTTTCCTTCATGGGAACCCTCTCTTTGCATTTGTGGCAGGTGTTGTGATCATGGTGGTTGAGATTGCCCTGATCGATCTGTTTGCCAAGGGAATGGACCGGTTCCCCGGCGTTAAGGACATGGGCGAATATGTGCGTACATCCATGAACAAGGTGCTTGAGGTGGCCCTGCTGTCCGGCGGTATTGTGGCTGCTGAGAAGATGTCGGTGTCTGCCTCCGGGTATGCGGGAATCGGCGCATTGTTTGTGATTGGCGCGTTCCTGCTGAATAAGAAAGCTAAGAAACCCATTGTGGATCTGGCTGTGGGACCTGTTGCATGTATCATTTTCGGCATTATGCTGAACCTGCTTCTTGTGATTGGGCTGATTGCGGTTCCTGTGGCAGGATGATGGGATGCAGGAAATAAAGGTTGAAACATATGCAAAGAGGAGCTTTCTGGCGCTGAAGAATCCGTATGGGACCGTATCTGCAGTATATCCCGGTATCATTGACCGGGCTGCGGCAGCACGGGCGCAGCAGGAGACGGCGTATTATATGGGCGTCAAAGACACGCCCATGATCCCTGAGGGGCTGATCGGTAAGCTGGGAGAGCACGGGTTCCTGCATCATACCCGGGATCTGATGTCCCTGGGCGGCAGGGCTGTGGATCTAAGGCTTGTGAATCCCCTGACCGGACGCTGGATGACCGGCTCCAGCAGCGGGACTGCTCTCAATGTATTCTATGGGATCAATGACCTGGGCGTGGGGACAGACGGCGGAGGTTCAGTGCTGGCGCCTGCGGCAGCGCTGAATCTGTACGGGTTCATTTCACCGCTTGTGGAAGAAGAACATATGAGGCAGTATGAAAGGCTGTCAACCGACAGGATCGCATTTTCACCCTCAGTGGGATTCATCGCCAGGGAGTGGGAGGTGCTTGTACGTGGGGCCTGCGCGGCTCTGGACATGGATATGGAAGAAGGGGACGGGAACCGGGCGCCGGTTAAAATGGCTGTGGATGCCGGCATTGACATCTATGGCCCCAGGGAGAGCCTGATCCCATACCTTCAGGAACATGTTGTAAAAGGAAAAATACTGGTTTCGGAAGAGGGGCCTGTGGATGTCCAGGGAATGGGAGATTCCGTGTTCGGACATTTTGACGAGAGGACAGGTGGGCAGCAGCGTCTGGCAGGGAAGGGCCTGCTGCGGATTGTCAATATGTGCGGAAAGAGCGCAGTGGCTGTGCCCGGCAGAGCGCTTGGCATGACCACCCTGCTGATCTGTGAAAGCCAGCCTGAGGAGATCAGGGCAATGTTCAGGGCGGCAGAGGAATACTGCTGTGACAGAAGCGAACTGGTGGACCGGTATTTTATGAATCTGGATATGTATTTTTAAAATAGGAAGCGGGAGAAATGATGAAACTGGCAGATGGTTACACGCTGATGCATGAACATGTGACAATTGATTTGTCCGGCGTGAAAAAGGATGAGGACTGCAGGCTTGACTGCTTTGAAGAGACGGTAAAGGAATTTAAAAGCCTGTATGGGTTTGGGGTAAGGAATATACTGGAAGTGACCAACTTGGGGATGGGCAGGGATGTGGAGTATATCAGGCGCGTTGCAGAGGAATCGGGCATGAACATCATTGTGTCTACCGGATTCTATAAGGAGCCGTTCCTGCCGGATTGTGTATATGAAAAAACGGTGGAAGAACTGGCATTTATGATAGAACAGGAGCTGACACAGGGGATTGGAGAGTCGGGTATATGTGCTTCTGTGATTGGGGAATTCGGAACCAGTAAGCTTAAGATGACAGATATGGAGAAAAAGGTGTTTGACGCAATGGCTGCGGCTGCGGTCAGGACCGGTGCGCCGGTTACCACCCATACCACACTTGGCACCATGGGCGCCGAGCAGGCGGATTACCTGATTGGGCTCGGTGTGAAGCCGGAGAAAATCATTATCGGACATATGGATTTGTCCCAGGACGTGGAGACCATTCTCTCTGTTTTAAGAAGGGGAGTGAATGTGGGATTTGACACGGTGGGTAAACTGAATTATTGCCTGGATACCTTCCGCGCTGAGGCCCTTAAGCGGATTGATGAGGAGGGAATGCTCTCCCAGGTGGTGCTCTCCATGGATATTACAAGGAAGTCCCATCTGAAGTACAGGGGAGGGATTGGATATGCTTATATATTCGAAACATTTCTTCCGCTGCTGCGGGAAAGCGGCTTTACACAGGTACAGATTGATATGCTTTTGAAGGAGAATCCGGAGAGGATACTCACTACAGACGCTAAGTGCTCGTAACTAGCCACTCCACTAGGTTCGTGAAGGACCTCACCAAGTGGAGATGACATGTATCGCACGTAAGCGGCCAAAATACGCCCGCTAAGTGCTCGTAACAAGGAGGTTCACATATGCAGACATATCCATTAACCAGCCTGTCCCTGGAGGAGGCGATCAAGCTTCAGTTTAAGGTGACGGACTGTATCACAAGAGAATTTGAAGGACACGCATTTTTAAACAGAGGCGATCTTGGCGTGGTGATGGGCCTGAACAAACCGGTTACCACCAGCAAGGTGGAGAAGGTGATTGCGTCTGTTTTTGATACAGAGGCCTGTGTGCTGGTGAGAGGAGCGGGAAGCGGGGCCATTCGGTTCGGTCTCCACGCCATGCTGAAATGCGGGGATAAGATACTGGTGCACAAAGCGCCGGTTTACAATACCACGGCCACATCCATTGAGATGCTGGGCCTGGTGCCCGTGGAGGCGGACTTTAATGAGCTGCCTGAGATAGAGGCAGTGCTGCAGGCCGATCCTGACATCAGGGGAGCCCTGGTTCAGTATACCAGGCAGAAGCTGGATGACAGCTATGACATGCACGAGGTGGTTCAGACCATCAAAAAGATCAGGGATATCCCGGTTCTGACCGATGATAACTACGCGGTGATGAAGGTGAAGGACATAGGGGTACAGTGCGGTGCCGACCTGTCCTGTTTTTCAGCCTTTAAGCTGTTGGGACCCGAGGGGATCGGGGTGATTGCAGGCAAGAAGCAGTATATAGACCAGCTGATATCAGAGAGCTATTCCGGAGGTATGCAGACCCAGGGGCATGAGGCGCTGGATGTGCTGCACGGTTTGATATATGCGCCTGTGTCGCTGGCAATCCAGGCCCAGGTCAACGAAGAGTGCGTGAAACGGCTGAAGTCAGGGGAGATTCCCCAGGTGCGGGATGCATTTCTGGCCAATGCCCAGTCCAAGGTGCTGTTGGTTGAATTCCATGAAAATATTGCGGAACAGGTGCTTGTGCAGGCGGAGAAGCTGGGAGCAGCTCCCAATCCCGTGGGAGCGGAATCTAAATATGAGATGATTCCCATGTTCTACCGGGTATCCGGAACCTTTCGAAAGGCCGATCCCACCCTGGAGCATCGCATGATCAGGATCAATCCCATGCGGGCTGGAGCGGATACAATATTAAGGATTATAAAGGAATCAATAGAAAGGGTGAAGTAAATGTTTCTGGATCAGACAATCAGGCGGAATCAGAAATTGGTGGAAACCGCATTCATGCTTCATCAGAATGGGCAGATACTTCCGGACTCCTATGTGATAGATGTGGATGTATTTCTTGAAAATGCCCGCAAGCTGCTGCAGAAGGCAGAGCAGTACCATATTAAGCTGTATTTTATGCTGAAACAGATTGGCAGGAATCCTTATCTGGCCAAGGCGTTGGTGGATCTGGGCTACAGCGGGGCAGTGGCTGTGGATTACAGGGAAGCCCTTGTGATGATGCAGCATCAGATACCCATTGGGAATGTGGGCCATCTGGTGCAGGTGCCCAGAGCGTTAATCAGGAAGCTGGTGGCATATGGGCCGGAGGTAATGACCGTTTATTCCAGGGAAAAGGCGCAGGAAATCCAGGCTGCCGCCGCAGAGCTTGGAAAAAGGCAGGCGGTTATGCTGCGTGTGTATGGTGATTTCGACATGATTTATTCCGGTCAGACAGCGGGCTTCCATCTGGATGAGCTGAAGGAAACCGCTATCTGGATCAAACAGAAGTGCCCCCATCTTGAGATTAAGGGCGTGACTTCATTTCCGTGCTATCTCTACGATGAGAAGGCCGGGGATGTGCTGCCCACCAGGAATCTGGAGACGGTAAAGTGTTCAGTCGAAATCCTGAATACCTGTGGAATCGATGTGGCGCTGGTCAACACCCCCTCCACCACCTGCTGCCGTACCATTGAGCGGATGGCAGCCTTTGGGGGCAACTGCGGGGAGCCGGGCCATGGGCTCAGCGGTACAACACCCATGCATGCGAAGCATGAGCTGGAAGAGATTCCGGCGGTGGTGTATGTCAGCGAAATATCCCACAATTTTATGGGCAATGCCTACTGCTTTGGCGGCGGACATTACAGGCGGTCCCATGTTAAGAATGTTCTGGTGGGAACGACCCTCAAAAACAGCAGAGAACTTACGGTCATACCGCCCCTGGATGAGAGCATTGACTACCATTTTGGTATATCTGAGGAATGCGCGGTGGGAGATACGGCCGTGATGGCATTCCGCTTCCAGATTTTTGTCACCAGAAGCGATGTGGTGCTGGTGAAGGGGATTCATGCAGGCTGTCCTGAGATTGTGGGTATGTATGACAGCCAGGGAAGAAAGAAGGAAGAATTTTGAAGAGATTTGTTGTAATCGTGTTGGACGGATTTGGAATAGGAGCAATGGACGATGCAAAGACCGCGCGTCCTGGGGACGAGAAGGCAAATACACTGAGAAGCATCCTGAAGGACCATCCGGACATGAAGCTTCCCAACCTGGAACGGCTGGGGCTGATGAATGTCTTTGGAGCAGAGAGCAGCAGGATGAAGCTGTCAGAGGAGGCAAACTTCGGTAAGTCGGAGCTTATGCATTTTGGGGCCGATACTTTTATGGGGCACCAGGAAATCATGGGAACATTTCCAAAGAAACCGGATGTCCATCCCTTTCAGGAGAAGGTGGATGAGGTGGCCGGCCATCTCAGGGACCATGGGCACAAGGTGGAAATCATTGAGCGGGAAGGGCTGCGGTATGTACTCTGTGATGATTATGTGACTGTAGCTGACAACCTGGAGGCGGATCTGGGGATGTGCTACAATGTGACTGCACCCCTGGACTACATTTCATTTGAAAAGGAATATGAAATCGGGCGTCTGGTGCGTGAGGTGGTGACCGTGGGCCGTGTGATTGTGTTCGGAGGAACCGGCAACTCCATGGAGGACCTGTGGAATGCGGAGGAGACCAAGGACAATACCTTTATCGGAATCGCCTCGGCAAAATCCAGGTCCTATGAGCAGGGATACCAGTGCCTCCACCTGGGATACGGGGTTGACAAAAATGTACAGGCGCCGACGATCCTGACGGATGCCGGGATACAGGTCACCCTGATCGGCAAGGTGGCGGATATTGTCGCAAATGACGGCGGAAGAAGCATTTCCTGCGTGCCCACCGCAGAGTGCATGGAGCACACCATCAATGCGTTCAAGGGCATGGAGACCGGTTTTATCTGTACCAATGTGCAGGAGACGGACCTGGCCGGCCACTCCCAGTCCTCGGCCGTATATGAACAGATCCTTATGACAGCGGATCAGGGGATCGGGGAGCTGCTGCCTCTTCTCACAGAGGAGGATGTGCTGCTGGTCATGGCAGACCATGGCAATGACCCCGACATCGGGCACAGCAAGCATACCAGGGAGTGCGTCCCCCTTCTTGTGTACAAAAAGGGCGTGACAGGGAAAACACTGGGAACCAGGAAGAGCCTTTCCGATGTGGGCGCCAGCGTATGCGATTACTTTGGGGTAAAGGCGCCGCAAAACGGCAGCTCCTTCATGGAGTGTTTAAGAAGATAGTTAAAAGGTTGACAGCAGTTTTCGTCATACGGTATAATGAGAAACACCGGTATACATGGCCGGAGTTTATACCGGGGGTAAAAACTGTGGATTCTAAACAGATTCAATATATATTAAAGGTGGCTGAGTGTCAGAACATTACACGGGCGGCGGAACAGCTGTTCGTGTCACAACCTGCGCTCAGCCATTTTATATCCAAGGCCGAGGAGGAGCTGGGGGCCAAGATATTCAACCGGGGAACCACGCCCCTGACCTTGACCCAGGCGGGGGAACAGTATGTAAAGACCGCAAAGATGATCCTGAATTTGGAGGAGACGCTGAAGCGGGATATTGAGAATCTCAACAACTGCCGGGACGGGGTGATCACGGTGGGGCTGTCGGACATGCGCGCCACATCCCTGCTGCCCTTTGTGCTACCGGAATTTAAATTGCTGTATCCCAATGTGACGGTCCGCACCGTGGAGTCATCCAGCCGGCAGGTGGAGGACAATGTGCGCAACGGGGCGGTTGACCTGGGAATTATCCCGCTGTATGATTATGGACAGGACCTATCCTCAGCGGAGCTTTATGATGAGGAGCTGGTGCTGGTGTCCTCCGAAGATCTGCCCTGCACCAGGGGGAATGTGCGCAACTGGATCTCCATTGAGGATGTGAGGGAGCGGGATTTTGTGCTGTTGACGGGCGGCAACCGGATACGCCGGGCAGTGGACGCCATTTTCCTGGAACACGGGGTGAAGCCGCGGTCCATTGTGGAGTCCTCCAACAACATGACTGTGTATATGATCGCCACCACGGGCATGGCCCTGGCCATTGTGCCGGAGACTGTGGTGCGCATGATGAATCCCGTCAGGATTCCGCGGGTGTATTCCATCGGCAAGGGCGGGTTCCACTGGAATATCGGCGCGATCTGGCGTGAGGACATGGCGCTGTCCGGCGCCCACCAGCAGTTGATCCGGCTGCTGAAGCACCGTTATATGTAGAAGAAAATGAGACAGGAGAATATGAAGATGAAAAAGGTACTGGTAGTGCTCTCCATGGATGAAGGGCAGAGAAAATTATTTGAGGAAAATGTTTCAGGCTGCGAGATCACCTACTCCTCCTACAAGGAGGCCACAAAGGAGATGGCAGAGGCCGCGGATATCATTGTGGGCAATATTCCGCCCCAGCTGCTTAAGGGCTGCACCCATCTGGAGCTGCTGCAGCTTAACAGCGCGGGTACCTACACCTACGGGAACCCGGGGGTGCTGCCTGAGGGGACGAAGCTGTGCTGTGCCAGCGGGGCCTACGGCCTGTCCATCGCCGAGTATCTGGTGGGGGAGATTCTGGCGGTAAAGCGCAGATTTTATACATACCATGACAACCAGATGCAGCGGATCTGGCGTGAGGAGGGGGATGTGACCTCCATTTACGGCAGTACCACGGTGGTCTGGGGGCTGGGAGATATCGGAACGGAATTCTCCAGGCGCATGAAGGCAATGGGAAGCTATGTGATCGGGATCAGGCGGCATAAGGCGGCCAAGCCGGACTATGTGGATGAGGTGTATACCATGGATGAGGTGGATGAAGTGCTGGGCCGGGCGGATATTGTGGTGATGTCCCTGCCGGGGGTGGCCGACACCTGCCATCTGATGAACAAAGAGCGCCTGATGCTGCTGAAGAAGGACGCCATGCTGCTGAATGTGGGGCGGGGCAATGCCATTGATCCCCAGGCACTGCTGGAGGTGCTGGAGGACGGCCGGCTGAGCGGCGTGGTGCTGGATGTGACGGAGCCGGAGCCGCTGCCGGAGGACTCGCCGCTGTGGAGCATGGACCGGGTCCACATCACCCCCCATATCTCCGGGAAATTATACCTGCGCGAGACCGTGAACCGGATCGTGGGGATCGGCGCGGAAAATGTGATGAATGTGGTGGAGGGACGGCATCCGAGGAACCTGGTGGACATGGAGACCGGATACAGGGAATTCCGGGGGAAATAACTAAAAGGGATGAAGAACCCCTTCTGTCGGACGCAGTGGCGTCTGGCGGAAGGGGTTCTCTTTATTGTGAGCGGTGATACATACGAGGGATCATATGTTGAGATTAAACATTCAATTCTTCCGGCTTTGCAAAGCTCAGAATATTGTCAATATCAATATCAGGCAGCATGGCAAGGCCGGTGGACTGCCCGTTTTTCAGGTAGTTGAGAATCTCCCGTCCGCCGCCGTACAGGCGGAAGGTGTTTAAATCGCCGGTGATAATGGAGGGCTTCGGATTCACATAATTATAAAATGGAAATCCCTGATCAATCCTCCGCTGGGCATGGAATCCATCCGGCAGGTCAGAGAGCCGCTCCCAGCCGTTTATGCCGTGGTTGTAAAGCGTCAGCCTCAGCCCTCCCAGGGCTGTGATAACCGCATAGACATGCATGGAGCTCTGATAGATCTTCTGCAGGTTCTGCCCTCTTGGAACACTGGGCATGCGCCAGGTTGGGGTCCAGAATCGCTGGTGCTGCAGGGTATGCGGCTGGTTGCCCTCAAATGCGGTGATCAGGAAACCAAAGAGATTCTGGTCGAAGAATTCATAATTTTGAAAAAATGTCCTGTATACAGTTAAACTGTTAAAATATGGAAGCTGTTTTACCGTTGTCTCAAAACGGCTGACGGTTGTCTCATAATCCTTTTCCAGGTATTTCCCCTGTCTCTCCATTGTACGGTTGATCTCCAGCAAAAGCGCATCACAGGCTTTTCTGTAGGCGGCCGTATCATTGGCAGCGCTTGGATTTTCCGTGATCGCAGGTGAAATGTCATCGAGCAGGTTCAGGTAATGGGCAAACTGCAGGCGCGTCATCAGGTATATATATGCCTTTGCCAGGTACAGGCTGGTGGTTCCAGGTATAACGGCAACGGATTGAAGCTGCGGGAACAGATCTTTCCACCAGGTAAATTCATAGCCTGTAGGCAGATAGCCGCCGATATCCCAGGCAGCCGCGCAATCAGGCACAGGCATTTCCTGAAGTTCGTCCGGCGAAAGGGGAAGGGGAGAGACTTCCGGCAGAGCGTCAAGTGCAGCAACGGATTCCGAGATAACCTGTTTTTTGGACAGGCTGGAATAGAGGTCAGCCAATTTTTTCTTATATTCTTCCCAAGTGCCTTTATAACCGTCCTCCTGCATCAGCTGCTTCTGCAGTGTGTCGGGGATGTCCTCCATAGCGGCGGCTTTGTCCGGTATCTTTTTCTGAGATGGGACTCCGGCGGGGATGTCCGGGGCTTTGGGGTCAGGGCCGGTGTAGCCGTTAATCAGGCCGGGGGTCTTAGACAGCATATCC
>OKVW01000987.1_pt1 | contig 13313 bp, 12 predicted proteins | sample 1606991 | NCBI WGS metagenome assembly OKVW01 (sample SAMN03281021, study PRJEB24777) | human gut metagenome | isolation source: fecal sample PR177 from 1 month old male Malay infant, vaginal delivered...
ATGGTCCATTAAATTTGCTATATATAGTTATATATAGGAATATAAACTTTCACTATAAAGCAATACAGTATGATATACTAATCTACAGTAATACATGAGGGAGTGTAGAACAAAGGGGTTAATTATGAAAAAAGAAACTAAAAAAAATAAGGCCGCATCAGCCTCTGCTGAAACGGCAACAAACAAGAATGTCGTATCTAAACCGGATGCAACGGATACGACAACGCATACCATGGACGTTCCTACGGATGTGGAAAAGAGTATTAATGATTTAAAAGCATCCTACGATACGTTCCTATATATTTCAAAGCCATTTTCTAGCACGAATATTAATAATTTGTATGCTAAGGCTAAGATTTATGGACTTGATCCGGTGGCGCCGAGCAAGGCGCGCGTATTAGAGCTTGGCGCATCCTGCGGCGGTAATATCATCCCACAAGCGATGTACTACCCTACGGCGACTTTCACAGGCATCGATTTATCCGGTGTACAGGTGGAGCACGGCAAGGAGATTATCGAATCCATCGGCCTTACGAATGTGACGTTGCTCGAAAAAAACATTATGGACGTGGATAAGAGCTTCGGCACCTTCGATTACATCATCGTTCATGGTATCTGGTCTTGGGTACCGGACATGGTGAAAGACAAAATTCTCGACATTTGCAGCGAGAATTTATCGAGCCGCGGCATCGCTTATGTATCGTACAATACGTACCCTGGCTGGAAACGCTTAGAGCAATTGCGCGATATCATGTTGTACGCGGATAAACGGGCGGAAGATAAGGGTTTATTAGAACGCACGTTGTATACGAAGAGTGTGTTAAAGCTTGTAGCGGAAACGATGAACAGCGACGATCGTTCTCGGGCCCAATCGAATTACAAAATTAACAACATCAATCGCGTGTTACAATCTAATGATTATTACGTTGCACACGAGTACTTGGAAACATACAATGATCCAGTGTATGTATCTGACTTCATCGAACGAGCTCGTCAACACGGCTGTGCCTATGTAGGTGACGAATCATTACAACGATCCTTCATTACCTGGCTTTCAGGAAACGTGGAAAAAAACATTTCCACCCTATCCAACGGCAATTATATTGACAAGGAACAGTTCTACGATTACGTGTACGACACGCAATTCCGCATGAGCCTATTGACGAAACTGTCCAACGAGGACAAGATCAACCACGACGAAACGGTAACCCAAGACATCTTGAACAGACTGTACTTTATGACGCCGTCTAGAAATGTGAAGGGCGTTCCTGAGGACTGGACCAATACTGTTCACATCGCTATCAAGGTGTTGATGGATACGTTCAAGGAATTTACTGTTCAGGATATCGTCAACTATATTAGTTCCCACTATCCGGGCTATGTCATCGATGGCGACGTGTTATATCAACGTCTGTTCCTCCTCATCGTGACTGACAACCTCAACATTTACGGTTCTTCCTATCCTCGCACGCCGTTTGTTGAAAATGAAAGCTACATCCCAGAGCGCTTTATTAAATACATCGAAACCATTGTAGAAAAAGGCGGCAGCCAATACCTCACACCGGGTAACATGTACAACCAAGTGGACGGGGACGTCGACAACGGCCTATTATACGTGATGAAACAATTGGCTAAACCAATCTCTCGGGCCGATTTAATCGCCAACCTCGACGAAAACCTAACTGTTAACCGTACCACTAAGGACGGCTACAACTACGTTGTACCGACCGAAGAATACATGGACGAAGTGTTGACACACATTGAAATGTTGGGGTATTTTGAGAAATAATTTGAATATGAAAACGAGGCAACGACCATATGGCTGTTGCCTCGTTTTGTTGTTTTCATAATATATAATTTTAGAATAATACACGTACCATTACTCGTCATCTTGCTTGGTAAAATTCAAAAAAGGTATATGATACGGAGGAAATGGTGTCATAGATGTTAACATAGAAATAATTGGTCTAGAATAGCTTAATAGCAATGCTGGCGCATTAATCTCTAATAAGTTATCAACTTTATCACTATAGTCCTTCTCCCAACTAAATTGTGATAACATCTCAACTTGTGCTATAAATGGATATTTATCACTTTCCTCGCCAACAGTAATAGTAAATTTTACAAATGTACTACAATCCTCAATATCACTATGATCAATTTGATACTTAAATGGGATTTCTATATTATTCATAGATTCTGGCGTATTATTTTTTATGAACTCATCATTAATTGATAAGTAACTTGATTTTAATATGGGTGGCGAAAACTGAAGTTTACTCTTTTCCATATGTAACCTCTTAATTACGATGCAGTTTTAGTAATATATTGTACAGGTTGTTTATAAACGCTAGATTTAAAATCATATCGTTTATCTATCTTTGAAAAAGGTATAGCTACTCTATCTGTATTATTAATAACTGAAACTGTCTTAGAATCAATAAATTTTTGATATAAACTCTTAGTTGTATTATCATGAGTTTTATTATGTGCCAATTGCACTAATAGATTCTCTTCATTATCTGCTTGTTTTAAATCAAATATATCCTCAAATATATGACTTAATTCCTCCGCAGTCATTTGTTCCAAACGTTCAAGGAATTCCTTTTCATATTGGGCTATATTCACTCTTACTCACCTCTTCTAATGAATCATAATTAATACAACAATCATCTTTTATACATACCTGCATTTGTGTAGGCTTAAATCTGAAAGCTTGTTTAGCTTTTTGTTTTGGTACTTCATATGGGCAAATCACTAAATCATAAGGTTTTATCCGATACATAAGATCCAGTACGTACCCTTCACTGGCATGTTCCTTAAGTCCATCTTTTAATTCAGGAAAATGACTTACTATAACCTTATACAATTTAGGATTTTTTCCGGCTAAGGCTTCTAAAACATGACTCAACATACCATAAACAGAATCTCTATGCTTAGTAATCGTCAAATCAAAATATGTTGCTGACTCTATTCTCGCCTTTAATACTCGAATATTATACTTTTCGTTGGAATAACGAGCTCTTGCGAAAAATAAGGCTTGAAGTACATCGTCTTTAAAAAAATAAATTCCTCTCCCTAGCCACTCTGAACTCTTTTTAGATGGTTTAAAATGTCGTTCCTCTAAAATCTGTTTTGCATACCCACATTTAGTTCCATGGTATCCTATAAAATGTATAGACTCCATAGTATGCATCCTTTTTGAACAATACTAAATAATTGTAGTCGCAAAGTCAAAAGTTATACTCGTCCAAACTATGATAATTTATTGTATTCTATACATGTCACATTAATCTTACATGAAAAAACAATGAAATACAATTTAAATTTACGTGAATTTTCCCCATGTTATAATACTAAAAATATAAAACCGATACAAACTCTACTACTAATCGCTAGAGTTCGTATCGGTTTTCTCTCTATATATTATTTTTTATTCACTCTAACCCGTTCAATTGTCGGTTGTCCTTGGCTATTTTTAGCCACTGTATCAACGCGGAACAATGCCATTTCAGGGCTGAATTCTGTTACGAGTTGTTCGTCTACTTGTACGCCGTTTTGAAGGGCACGGTATACGATTTCTGCAAATTCGTAGCGAGTTAACAAGCGATCACCACCAAATGTACCATCTGGGTATCCTTCTACTAAACCACGACGGGATAGGTCACTCACTGCTTCATATGCCCAGTGGTTGCTAGCCACATCTGGGAACAATGTAGTGCGGTCTGCTTTCATATGCGTACCTGCCACATCGTTTAAGAGGGCTGTCAATTTTTGGATTTGTGCATTTTGAAGAGCTACGGTTTTCTTAAGTTCTAGCACTTCTTTACCGATGGCCACGCGAGAACGAGATACATTGCTATGAGCACCGACTTTCACAGAAAGACCTGCATTCACAACAGTTTCCCCATTACCTACAGTGGAACCTACGCTCAATTGAACGTCCTCATTAGGACGATAGAACGCGCCTAGTGCAGCAGCATTGCCATTATGGTAATGACCATAGCCAGCCGCAAAGTCCCATTTTGCATCTGGATCAAAGTCGAGCGGATGAAGGGCCGCCAAAGCAGCCGAACCAGCTACGGCCTTGTTAACGCGTTTATCTAAGCGGGATACATCTTTTTTAAGATTCGTTACATCCCCTTGAACGTTGACAGTATTGTATGCATTCACGGATATCATGTCATGTAATCGTTTAAGTTGTGCCACATTCACCGCATCAGTATCATTTGTACCAGCTGCAACGGATGTGATTTGACGCGTTACGCCATTTGCTACATCACCAACGGACACAGCAGATGCCGTGGATTTCCAGGTAGCAGATGTATCGGTAGATGGCGCGTTAGTAAGTATATCATAACCAACTGCACCTGCAGCTACTGTCGCTTTAGAACCACTACCAAGTGCTACACCACCTTCGGTGGATACGTCTGTGTTATGACCAAGGGCCACTGCATCGTGAACTGCTGTTGTCGTTCCATTGTCGCTAGAGCCGATAATAACGGTATTATTAGCACCTGTTACGGTACGGTTATCGCCGACGATAACTGTATTCTTTGCATCGGACACGGTATTCTTCGATCCAATAACCGTCATATGTTGCACCTTAGTCCCAGTATTGCCAACACCGAGGGCTAAATTGTCCTTGCTTTGGTCACCACGTATGCCCGTAACGGTATTGTTTACACCAATCAGGGATGTACGTAATGTATAATCTGCCTTATTGCCGCCACCGAAGGCCATGGTAGCACCAGCACCATTAGAGGATGTAACAGCAGCTTTTAATTTGTCTGCAAAATCCTTCGCGGACGTAGCACTTTCACCAGGCGTACTGAACGAAGCACTAGAATTAGTGATTTCATTACCTGCACCATATACAAGAGCACCATTAGAATTCGCTACACGGTTGGCAACGCCAGTAATAGCCGTTGCTACACCAGCTGTGGAACCACCACTTGTAGATTCAATACTGTTGAAAGCACCATTTACGGTAGCCCCAAAGTTTTGAGTAGGTGTTGAGAAACGACCACCTGTGTAGGAGGAACTAATGACATTGTATGTACCTGTAGTAGTGGTAAAAGCACCATTGCTAAAGCTATTAGCACCGACTGTTGTTGCATACACATTTAAACTGGCACCACGAGTACCATTATTATCTGTATCTATCGTAGTATCGCCAATAGCACCACGGTAGTTATGGGAACCAATCATGGTACTACCTGTACGAGCAAATGTGTTATTACCAATCGCAACAGAACCCACTACCTTAGATGAATCTGCCGGTACACGAGCAGAGGACCAAAAGTTACCAGAATATGATGTTTGTCCCATTCCTACAGCGGCTTCTGCACCACCTGCCATATTTTCAACATGTGCATTGGCACCAATAGCTACGCTACCATTTTGACCAACATAGTTTTCAACCTTTGCCTTGTTACCGACTGCAATATCTTGCGTATTGTTAGCACTACTGCTAGTCCCATAAGCAATACCATTACCAGCACCTGCTGTAACATCCGCTGCGCTAGCCACACATAAACTGGATAACAACATACCATTAATCAATATCGCCAATAAGCGTTTCCGTTTGTTCATAATCTTCCCTCTCCATTTACAAACAAATACATAATACGATCTCTCACTCATCATTTATTCATGATGTTTACATGAATTATATTATCATATTTTAAATATTTGTAAATAGTTTGTTTATAATTACCTTAAATTTATTAACATATTTATAAGATAATTAATATAATAAAAAACGGATAGCTAATCGCAATGGACTAACTATCCGCTTATATACTGAGGTTTTTATGAATGATCTGTTTATATTATACAGCTATCTGAGTATCTCAATATTATCTGTTATTCAATTTTTGTACGAGCATATCTACTGTTTCTTGTAACTTTTTATTTTGGGCCTCCAATGTATCAACCCGTTGTTCGAGAGCATTATAGGACGCAGGAGAGATTTTTTGTAGCGTTTTGTTTTCACCGAATTTATAGGATACACCAAGGTTGGCCATGATGTGGTCATTAACGGTAGCACCGGCTGTGAGGAGCAAGTTTTCCTTTGGATAATACCCCACACCGAGGGCTAGCGCATTGGCATCTTTGTAGTGGCCAATACCGCCCATCACTTGTACTCGATTATCTGGATCAAATTGCATTGGATGTAATGCAGCTAGTGCCGCAGCACGAGCATCGCCTTTATTGGCCTCTTTTCCAATGTTGCTAATTTTGTTATATAGATTATCGATTTGTTGATTTGCACCATATAATTGGGAACCATTGATGGCATCCGTAGAATCCGCGCTTACGCGGCCTGCCGCTACATGAGTGATGGTCCGTTCTTGATTGGTAGCGCCTACGGATACGGTGGATACCGGTGCAGTGCCGGCAAAGTTAACGGTGCCACCTGCATAAGTATAGCTTGGGGTGTTCACCACATCACTACTTTCAGCAGTGGAATGACTACCAAGCACAACTGCATTATTCAAAGTCGTATCTACGTGGTCACCTAAGACATAGGTATTATTAGCCGTCACATGATTATACGCACCCACCACAGCATTGCTTTCACCCTTTAACACTGCATTATGGCCTATACCATAGTTAAAATTGCCATCTACTGTAGAGTTAGAGCCAATCAATACTGTATTGTTACCAGTACTGCCTCCGGCTTGGCCTGTGCCAAGCCATACGTTTTTATTACCAGTCGCACCAGAACCAGCGAAGGAACCGATGGCAATCGTATTGGATATAGTCGAATTAAATCCAGCGGCGAAATTACCAAGGAAGTTATAGTCGCCCTTGCCGTTTAAAAAGGTTTTCGAACCAAGTGCGACATTGGCACCACCACTGGAGCCATTCAAGGATATCCGGCCAATGGCGATATTATTGCCCTTTGCATTAGGGTCGTTCGGATTTTGATAAGGATTGCCATTAGTAGTACCGGCATCACCACCAAGGGTTACATTGTCTGAATAGGTAAATTTAGAATTTCCTGGTATGCCGATATTATAGGCTACACCACCAGTTGAAACGATAGGTGTATCAGCGGCTTGCACTAGGCCTATAGAAGATACACAAAACACACTCATCATTGAAACAATACATAATTTTGTTGCGTAATTCATATTACGACCCTCCCACACTCTCAAAATGTGTTGCTATACTCCCGCTAGCGTTCTCGAAGCACCATAAATTTCAGCCACCACATAAGGGTTCCCGCAGGTACTCAATTTGGCGAGTATCCGTTTCGTATAATCTAGATGTTCTAACAAAGCATCGCGTAGTTTGCGTTGCACGTGGTCAGGGGAATGAAATACGAGTATAGGATCAAAGTCTCCTATGATGATATACGTTGTATGTGGTTCTGGTCCTGGCTCAATGCGGTATTGAAATGGAATGATAACGTTGAATAAACCATATACCACATCACGCCCGATGGGTTTGCGCGATTTCAGGCTCGCAAAAGTCATGTTCGGACTCATCGTTCTAGGGTCCGTATACATCGGCTTTGACCGCCTCGACGATTGAACGCCGTTTGCTAGAACTCCCTCGTGGTGCGCTACTTCTCTCAATACCATCTTAACGGGTTTATGGATGATTTCACGCCGACCATCTACATAGTAACACGCGGTACAATCACCGCCGTCAATATAGATTGGGATCAAGCAACATATATGGTGATCTACATCGCCATATATTGCATTTGGGTTACAAGAAATTAATTCGTTATTACTTACATTTGCACACGTTGTATTCAACATTATCTTAACCTTTCTGTAAGATTAATAAATAGTCAGTAATAAAATAAGGAATTCCTCTTGTAAAAGCTTATAAATAACACGTGTTATAGTAGGTGCTTTAGCAGCACTTATGAGTTAATTGTATACCTATAATTACAAGCTGTAAATATATAAATTAAAAAATATTTTAGATTTTTTAAAGTTACTTATAACTATGCATATTTTGCATATCTTGCATATCGAATTCTTTGTTATCCGCTACCATCATATAGTACCGCAATTTGTCAATGGCCTTTTGATGGCGTTGTTGCACAGCCTGTCTAGACTGATGTGTTTCACAGCCTATGTCTACGCAGCTCTTGCCATCTCGATATAGGGCATACAATAACTGTTGTTGCTGCCGTGGCAGTTTTCTGAAAGCAGACCACAGACGATTGCGCAATTCGTTTTCTGTCACCATTCCGATAATGTCGTGTTCGATATCTACATTATCGGGGAACTGATCCATGGCAGGCTCTGATACATCATCACCGGTGCATAGAGGCAAGGTCAACTCGTGGCGCCACTGATGAGCTGATTGTTTATAAAAATTAAGATAACCATAATGAATGGCTGCTTTCACATAGCCAGAAAATGGTACCTTTCCCGATGTGTGAAAGCTATAGATGGATTCGATAAAGATGATCCACAGAAATGATTCGACGTCATCCGTCATCATAGCCGTACTACATCGGGTTGCATACCGCATGATGAGCGGCCGATAGCGCCGGCATAACTCGACTTGTGCCGCATCAATAGTCAATTCCTCGATAGGCCACACGGCTCGTTCCGTACTGAGCACCGATACACGACGTTCTTGGCAGACGCGCACTAAACTAAGGTCTGTCACCGCTTGTAACACCTTTTGGGGACAAACCACATGTTTCACGTTCATATTCGTTCCTTTCTACCTAGGCTTACTTGGAATATACACCCAATTGAGTATTTAGACAAATGAGAAATTCCGCCATAAATGCATAGATTTACAGCGGAATTTTTGTTGTTACATATGTATTTGTGTATAATTACAAACCTATTTCAGAAAAGTACGCCAATTTAGATCAATTTTACATAGCTACATGAATTTGAATCGATCGTTGTACAATGAGCGCGTTTGAATCAATTACAAGTCGCACGAATTCGAATTCATTTCACTAAAACGATTGTATTAAGCAAGTGTATCTAACGCAGGTTTTGCAATGGTATCGTAAATATATTGCCCTTGACCGCAATTAATTTCCTCAAGATTTGGGAACACGAACTGGTACCAAAATTGGAACATAGTATTCACAAAATGGTAATCTGCGTAACGCAATGGACCACGGCTACCACCTTGAATACGTCCAATAATTTCCATATCTAAGAGGTCGGCCATACGGGTTGCAAAGGTACCACTCTTAAGCTCACTGGCATGACATAATTCTGTATAGAACGGCTTATCCAGTTGTGCCAACGCATAGAGAATCGCATTAGCGGCACCTACATTACGAATGTAGCGCATAAGCAATCGTTGTGGTTCCATACATAATATGCCTTGTGGTCTGAAGAATAGACGCACAATATTTTCATCTACCGATAAGGCGGGATCTATATGCACGAGGTTCCCCGGCATACCGCCTGTTACATGGTATAGCTTAACAAGATCTTCGTCCGTATAGTCCCAACCTAATGCTCTCACATCATCAAGTGTGAACGGATTGACCTTGAAATAATTATGAATGTAGGCTGCAATCAAGCTTGATTCGCCTAAGATTCGCCCTTTTAATTCGTCCACATGGGTTCCCATGAGGAGTACGAATACTTTGCCATGGTCGCGATAGGTTTCCATCAAGTCACGCAATATGATAGGCGCTTGTGGAACCGTATCCACAAATGAAGGATAATCATCTATGATGAGCATGATCCGCTTGTCAAGACTTGCTTGAAAAACGCCACGCAATGCATCCTCTAAAGTCTTAAAAGACCCTGATGACACCTTTAATTCTCTCTCAATTGATCGAATATGAATGGACTCATTCGCCAAGCGACCAAGCAGATATATGGTATGACCCTTGCCTAATCGAACCTGTAACACTCTAGCGATATACGTTTTACCAACGCTGTAAGGACCGTGTACAACACTCATTTCCATGCGGTCCTGATTGTATAGTTCCATTATGGCGTCAATGACCGCCTCATGGTTACTACATTTCATATAAGATCTCACCTCCCTTAAAATAGTTCTCAGGAGTTTATTATATCATATTTTAAATAAACTATAAAATATTTCTTGTAAATTTTAACAAATAGATAATAAATTCATTTTTTACACATAAAAAACTCTTTTCCCATTATGATATGTACCCCTTTTACTGGTTGTCCAGTAAAGAGGGTACATTATTACAAGAAAAGAGTTTCTATGCCTAATTTTACATTCTTATTATTAAAGCTCACAGTTGTAAGCCATATCTATCGGTCATTGCTAAATTTCATGAGCATGATGCGGCGCACCGATTCATCAAGGCGTGCTTCGGAAATAGTTCCATCTGCTACAGCCTGCGTCAATGCATCGTGAACTGCCTTGATGTGCTTGGCATGCTTACAAAGGATAACCATGTCGCTGCCTGCATTAATGGTGCGCACCGCATAATCCTCTATGGACATACCAGCAACGGCAGCACCGACCTCGATATCATCGGTCATCACCACGCCGTCAAAGCCCAATTCATTCCGTAGCCAATCTGTAATGATCGGTTTAGATAGACTCACAGGATGATTCGCATCAATAGAGGGTACTTTCACAGCATTCACCATAATCATAGGATGTTCGTCACGCGTCGCATCGATGAGCTGAGCAAATACGCGACCATCATCGTCCATGAGGCTCGCCTTCGACGCATCTATTTTCATGCCCGGCACCGTGTAATCTCCGCCGCCAGGGAAATATTGATACGCTGTAAACACGCGATTCGCCGCATAGTGTTTGGTAATGGCCTCACTGATTCGCGCCGCCCGGTCCACATCGCTCGTGTACGAGTAAAACGAGTGGGTATTCACCATAACACCCAAATTGAGATTGAACCCAAGGTCGCGCATCTCAATGGCCGTGCGCGTCGCTAGACTCGACACCGCATCAAGCCCCTGCTTCGATAACAGCTTAGGGTCCGTCCACGGTAGCATCAAATTAGGTCTATACTGCATGCGTTCTCGATTCATGGCGATGAACGGTGGCATAAGGCTGGACGTATTCGCCGTGTCTCGTATGCCTTTTGTGAAAGCCCGCACTTGTTCCTTAGATTCCATATTATCATTATCTAATACAATACCGCCTACGCGATATTTACGTACTAATTCTTTTTGTGACTCGTCAAATGTAGTGCCTTCTAGACCGATACACATTAACTGACCAATCTTGTCCTCTTGTGACATAGTGCGCACACTGCGGTCCGCCTTTTCCGCAGCCGACGCATTCATAGCGGCAATCGCTTTATACCCTACGGGCGCACGATCAGAACTTGCCATCGTACTTGGCTCCTCTCGACTGCACCCTACAATGGTGCCCATCGTGACGATCGCCAAAACACCACAAGCTAGCCTCTTTACGAACTGCTTCATCTCTCTCTACCCTCTATGACAGCTCAAATACAATCAAGTTACGGTTAGACCTCTGCCCCCCAGTCATCAGTCTATTGTTAACACTTTATACATTCTATTATATACCATCTATTTCATTAATGCCTCATTAAAAGACCACAATTTTCAACCTGCTGATTTGCTGATTCCGCATATTGATAGAAAGGAATGCATACAGATTACAAGTTAGAAATTTCTTCAGACAGCCTCATATATACAAAATAAAAACTGCAACCTAGTCATATATACTATAACTGATACATTCTCAGTATACATAAGACTAAATTGCAGTTTTTAGGATTATTTACGAGTACGATTAGCCTCTGTTTCATCGGATTCAGATGTCGTACCTGTCGTTTGTTTCGATGTATTATGGAAGGTCATCACCGTTTTAGCCGCCACCTTTTTCACTGGGCCTGTTGGTAATACAATAGGTATTTGAGTGTTTACTTTCACAGGACCATTAGCAGGTACAGGGGCTTGAACCGGTGTCGATAAAGCCTTGACGATATTTGGTTGCGGTGCCGTTGGCGCTACAGATTGAGCCGCCGTTTGAGCTGCTATCGATTGAGATGCTGTTTGCTGTGCTACCACTGGTTTTGGTGCTTGTTTAGGCGCATCCGGTTGTTGACGTGCCACACGAGCCGCCGCCAAGATACCTGGGTTGCGATATAATAACTGACCACCTTCGGTAGACAATTTTTGATCGTAATAATATACATCAGCGTTGTAATACTCACTACCGCTCGCCACATCATAACGCAAACCAATCATGGTATACACCGTGAAATGTAGCAACCCGTCCGGTTTACTGCGATCAATCGAATCGCGGTCCACATACCAATTATTGCCATTATAGGTGAAAGCATAAATATCTTGCCGAGCATCGGCATTGGGTATAACAGATATAAACAGCGCTGCTACAAACATAGCCACTGCGCATATACGTTGAAACATGAGGCCTCCTCAATATGAAATACTACCTATATTAATACTATATATATTATATGAATCACGCCTTAATATATACATTAATATATACTAATGGTAGGTAGATTATGTAAGTATAAAAATGATTGTATACGATTTAACAATTTATTATACCACATTTTCTGAGATTGCGTTCCTCTGACACCTCTACTTGGAATTAGAACAGGCCTGTAGTAATTTCCGAACCTTCGTACATACCCTTTTAAAATTAGAACACGCCTGTTCTAATTCTGGAGAGACCATATCAGGCTCATCTTAAAAATTACTACACGCCTGTTCTAATTCTAGAGACACTATATCAAACTCATCTTACTAATTAATATAGGTCTATACTAATTTAAAATTCTTATTTTCCTTTAATTCATATATCTGTATTTATAGATGCTTATTGCTCAACTCATATGTTCGCATTATAATTAGTTTAAGATAGTCGACGAGGTTGGGCCTCTCTTCGTTAATGGAGGGAGGGGTGCTCTATGAGTGATTATGAGTTAATCATGATAATTCTAGAGGTGATGACTGTTGTTATTGCCTTTGGTGCACTTGTGGCTCTTATTTGTCTTGGAAAAGACAAATAGCCCTTCGTTATCCTAAAATAGCTAGGTAACTGAAAGGCCATTTCATCACTTTTGTACTTATTGAGATGAGCCTGACGGATCTACTCGCCCGACTATCTTCTTATATTATAAAGATAATTATATATATCGTCAAATTTGAATGAACTCAATACATATATAATGTTTCATAAATTAGTACAGGCCTGTAGTATTGGTGCCCCCCTTAACACCTCTCCTAAAAATTAGAACACGCCTGTTCTAATTCCGGAGAGACCATATTCGGCTTATAGGACAAAAAGTGTGTGTGAAAACCCTTATAACACTAGATATTTACTAGTGTTATAAGGGTTTAATCTTT
>OKVW01000988.1_pt1 | contig 13260 bp, 12 predicted proteins | sample 1606991 | NCBI WGS metagenome assembly OKVW01 (sample SAMN03281021, study PRJEB24777) | human gut metagenome | isolation source: fecal sample PR177 from 1 month old male Malay infant, vaginal delivered...
CTCCTGTGGTGACAGACCTGCTGGTCCTTGTCCTGACGCTCTGCATGGTGGTTGCTACGTTCCGCAAGCTCGTGAGCAGCCGTGGAAGCAGTGGCCGCCTAGCCGATACGGTATAAGGGAGGCAATCACGATGGAACTGCGCGCATCGGGTGAAGATTACCTGGAGGCTGTATTGATTCTGAAAAAAGAGCTGGGTATGGTCAGGGCGGTGGATCTGTCCCACCATACGGGGTACTCCAAGCCCAGCATCAGCCATGCCGTGGGGCTCTTGCGCGGCGGTGGGTTTCTAACGGTCGACAATGATGGTTTCCTGCATCTGACTGATGTTGGTCGAGAGGTTGCCGAGCGGGTCTATGAGCGGCATCAATTTTTCACCAGGCTCCTGATTGACGCCGGTGTCAGCCCTCAGGCCGCCGAGCGCGACGCCTGCAGGATGGAGCACGTCATCAGCGACGAGAGCTTTCTAAAGCTTAAGGCAAGCATCATAAAAGGCAGTCCAAAAAAGGAGGTTGAAAGCATATGAGGTTAGGGATCAATCTGCTGCGGGGCCTGTTGGTACTCTCCGCCGCAGTGGCCGGTCTTTGGTGGCTGTGGGAGTATGTTATTTGGGGTAGGCGTTAACGTATTCCGAGCAAGACTCAATCGCTTTGTTAAGCTGAGCACCTGATAAGGTAAAATAAGAGCAGCGCCGACGTATGATAATGTACGCCGGCGTTGCTCCTTTTTACCGCCTTCAACGGATAGTCAATTTTTTTAGTCCTCTGCGCAAGTTTCCAGAAATTCTCGTAGATGTTGCGTCCCCATTCCACTGTCTTGACGAAAGAAACTGCTCCTTCTGCCCACGGCCACCGCCGCTTGTGTTACATTACACTCGCCCTCCTCCAGCATACACCGTGCTTTCTCCAGACGCTGCTCCCGGATAAATTCATATACTGTCTTGCCGAAATACTTCTTGTACGACTGCTTAAGCTTAAAGTCGTTGATAAGGCCAGTTTGTTGACTTGCCACGCGGAAAACGCGCAAACTACTCCCTCAAGCGGGCGTTTTAAGTTGTTGGTTTATCATACTGGAAAATTATGCGGTTAGTCAATAGCACCCAACTCACTAAACAACATTTGAGTTGGAAAAAAATAAATGCTTTTGCTGGAAATTTGGCAGATGGTGTGATATGGTAGAAAAAAAGGAGAGAATGCCATGCAAAAAAACGCACCGCACTGCTCCTATTGCCGGCAACGCTGCAACGGGCAGGTTTGGCTCTTCTTTGGTGGACTGGGACTCGCCGTGCTCTGTTTTGGAAGTTTCGCCTTGCTACTCAAAGGGTATATAGATTACGAGGGTGCCCTGCGGACTATAATCTGTGTTGTGCTCGCGGCGCTGGGTCTGCTGGGCTTATATCTGGCATTTGTTGGGTTGCGCGACAGACTCCTGCCCGAGAAGAGCGATTTGGCGGAATCTATCCGGCGGCAGCTCAAGTACCCTGACGAGGCCCCGGATGTAAGCGAGCTTTTTGCCATGGTGGATCGCGATATTGCGGAAAGCGGCACATGGTTTGGCAATTTTGCCATTGGGAATGAATGGGTGCTGGGCGACAAGGCAATGCGGCTGGATCGTTTGCGCGGTATTTTTTATCAAATTACTGCCCATCGGAACTCACAGGGACAAACCCATTTCAGTTACCAGATTTTTCTTGTGGATGAAAAGGGTGTGATACAGCACAATTACCTGAAAACAAAGGACGCGCTGCTTACTGCCTACGGGGCGCTTTGCTCCCGTGTGCCGCTGGCCCGGCGCGGTGAATCGAAAAAGGCCTGCGACGCGTTCGTGAATTTGCGCGAGGAGGCGCGGGACGCATTCGAGCGCAAATTCCAGAAGGGACGGGAGGAACAGAAGCAAAAAGAAGGGGAACTGCAGCAATTTGCCCAAGATATGATACTGCACCTGCCCGACGGGACGCACACCTCCAGAATCACCTCCGTTCTCTTGACGCAAACTCTGGATGATTTGACAGAAGGCGAATTTGGCCTTATGCCCACGCAGGAACTGAGAGGATCCTTTGGCACGTTGCTCCAACTGAGCTGCATGAGGAGCGGGGACGAGTGGTTAATCTACTGCCTCTTCCGCCAGTCGTCCGGACAACATCAGGGATGGCGCGTCTTGGCGTCTCGTAGTAAGGTTCTGGAAATACTTAACCGTTTTACTTGGGAGAAAACGCTTCCATCCATGGAAGCGTGGGAACCCTTTGAACTGCTGCAAGGTCCGGGAAGAGAGGAGCGGAAACCCCCGCTTTCGCTCTTTACGCGGGACAAGGACGGCTTTGAAGATACCTTTAATCAGTTTTCCAGACAGGATGTGGAATTGTCAGCCCAGGCGCTTTGCGACGGAGAAAACCGGGTTGTGCAGGTGGCCTGCGGGCCGCTGTTTCTCTGGGCGGAGGCGGGAGACGCCTCCGACGCCCGCTGCCAAATGCGGGCCACCCGAATTGAATCGGAGGAACTGGGTTTCTACGCCAACCAGTGCACGCCCCGTCAGGCGAAAGAGTGGCTGATGGCCTTTTACGATCATTTGGCGGCCCTCCATGAGAGCACCCAGCCATACAGCCAATGGTCGAAGGATTTTTACAGCGAATTTTCAGCGCTAGATCTGTCCCAATGGAAGAATGAAACCAAGAAGGTACAAAAGGAAATTAGAAAAGAAGATAAGTTGAGGTGATCGTACATGGGAAAGTTTTTTAGTGACGCGGTGGAACAGGCGCTGGGCTATATTTACTACGACATGCGCGCGGGAAAGGGCAAAGAGGGCTTTGCATTGCTGCAAAAAGCCTCCGAAGAGGGGGATGGGGACGCCACCTATTTCCTCTCCCGGTGTTATTCCGGCATGTACTATGTCTGGGAACACCATGGCTTTCCGGAGGATGATAATTTGGCGGGTGAATTGGTGCGCAAAAGTGTCGCGCAGGGTAGCGCTGTGGGCGTTTTAGGCGCCATGCGCTGTAATGAGCTCAAACCCGCCGTACGCCAGACTATGCCCTTTGAGAGCTTGAAGCAGGCCTGGGACATCGTGCTGGAAAAGGCTCGGGGTGGGGAACCATTTTGTGCCTACATGATTGGAAACACCTATTTCTGGGGCGATATTTTAACCATTGATCACCGGAGCCGGGAGTCCTTCGCCAATGAGGCGGAAAACCGAGCCTATCTCAAGGAGCAAGTGGAGGCATGCATTCCTTGGTTTGAGCAGGCTTTTGAAAATGGCGTGGAATATGCAGGGCGAAATCTGATGAAGCTCTATGGGGAGGGAGAGAGCGATCTCGTCCCGCCCCGTCCAGAAAAGGTGCCGGAGATTAACCGTCAAGGCGCGGAAAAAGGCTATCCCAACTGGCAGTTCTGGTACGGCGGAGATTTACGCCGTGCGGAGAGGTATGAGGAGGCCTTATCATGGTTTGAGAAAGCGGCAACAGGCGGACATGTGAACGCATGGGGTAATATTGGCTTTGCTTATGAAATGGGACAGGGCGTGGAAAAGGACGCAGTGCGCGCCTTAGAAAATTATGAGCGTGGGCTTGACCGCCGGACGGGCAATTTCAGCTTTGTGAAGGCGGGTAATCTCTATTTTCTAGGTCAGGATGGAGTTCCTCAGGACTATGCTAGGGCGGTGCAGCTTTTTGACACGGCTGTGGAACTGGGCGACAAATGGTGTTGCCCTATGCTGGCGTACTGCTATTTGGAGGGCAAGGGCTGCCGTCAGGACTACGCGCGTGCCAAGTACCTACTGGAATTAACTGACCGGGAGATCCCGCGCACGAACTACTGTTTGGGCCGCATCTACGCGGAGGGCCTTGGTGTGCCGCAGGATATTCCCAAGGGCGTGGCATATTTTCAAAAGAATACCAACAACGCCCTTTGCAGAGACGAATTGCTCAAATATAAAAAGACACTTCTCGGCAAGTGGGTGCGTCGGTAAATTATTCACGTCCCCGTATGTCAAAAAGAGCCCTTGGATCATGCTATATATCCGGATATTGTCTCGCCGTTTCCCTTCTTTCTCCTATGAAAAACAGTGGACAGGTAGAAACCTGTCCACTGTTTTTATAAAATAATACATTGATAGGAAAATGCTGCTCCCTGCAAAAAGCATGGATTTACAACGCCAATACGGTCAACTTTTCCAAAGTTCTCGCCCACTGAAAGCTCAATTATCTTTGTCTCACCTGCCTGGAGACTAACGTGTTGAGGCTGACCACCTTTCGGAGGGCATGACCATGTTCCTCCATCTTCATTGAAAGCACTGTGATTAAACCTCAACTTGCCTGTCTTTACATGAATAATATATTGTACTCTACAATTCAGCGGTGCGGGTAAATAACAGTGGTACGGCTTAAAAATAATCTGCCCATATAAGGCAACGTCCCCCTTCATTTCAGGGCAAACCAGCCTAAACAACATTACTCGGCCGCCCCCCCTTTATAAATACCACTTGTACCATGGTGTTGTAGGAGCCTTTGATAGGAAACGTCAATGCCAAATGCGCCCAATGGTGCGGATATCAAAATCGCCACAACGGCTACGGTCAATACAAGCTGACCGCAGGCGAGGCCTCTCGCCAGTGGCACGCTTCCAATCGCCGCCTGGACCGTGGCTTTGGGAATTTGGGCAATCATACAAAAGAGCCGTTCCTTACGGTCAAGGTTGGTTTTTATAAGACACAGGTAAGTGCCAAGCAGGCGAAATGCCAGCCCGATAAATAGCATGACAACAACCATAATGCCTGCACTTGTGGCGTATTTTATATCTACAGATGCACCTACCAGCACAAACAAAAGCAGTTCTGCGGCCACCCACAGTTTTGAGAATTTGGTTGAAAGACGATTCGCCAAATCATTGTAGCGGCTATAAATAACAATTCCCATACTCATGATCGCCAGCAGACCGGAGATAGCCACGATTCCTTCCAAAGCGTTCTCTAACGCCACGAAAAGGAAAGAGACGCTCAGAAGGATAACTACTTTGACGGAGTCTCTCATGTGAAATGCTTTGAAAAACTTTGTGAACACAAATCCTGCAATAACACCCAGTAGGATTCCCAGGACAATTGAGATTGGGATTTGAATAAAGTCCATGACGGAAGCCCCGCCACCACTCGCCAAGGATACCAAGGCCGTAAAAATTACTATGACATACACATCGTCGGCCGAGGAACCAGCGATGATCATCTGTGGTATTCCCTTTTCAGTCCCCCAGCCTTGATCCATCAGCTTTGCCATTTTGGGTACGATCACCGCCGGCGAAACCGCCCCCATGACCGCCCCGATGATCCCAGCCTCCAGCAGCGTGATATGGAGTAGAGCAGGTCCAAAAATGATGAACCCCACTATCTCTAACGTTGCCGGTAGAAAACACATCAACACTGCGGGCCGGCCCACCTTTTTCAAATCATTGATATCCAGGGACAGCCCGGCCCGGATGAGAATAATAATTAACGCAAGCTGACGAAGGTCAGCGGATATCCCTAAAATCGAACTGTCCAACAGATTGAGAACATGGGGGCCCAGCAAAATCCCCGTAATAAGCATACCCAGGAGGCTAGGCAATTTCAGCCGTGTAAAAATCCATCCAAGACACATTCCAAGCAGAAAAATAAGTGCTAAACTGGTGAGCATTGTTGATTCCTCCGAAATATTAATCGTTCATTTCTGGTCTGTATGATCCTCTGCGCTGGATGCAGCCTCCTTCCTGCTTCTAGTTGGAATCTCGTCCAGGCGCAGGCCAATATGGTGGTCCCACCGCTTTGCTTTCGCGGTAACGATTGTCTGCGAGCTATATATCCCGTGATGTCCTGACACATAGTAGCTGACTACTGCAACAAGGATAAAGTAGGGCGTAGCCTCCGCTCCGAATAGGTCAATGCCAAGCATGAGCGTCGTAATGGGCGTATTGGCCGCACAGCCGAAAACCGCAATAAGTCCCAGGGCCGCCAAGAGACTGGGCGAAACATTAAAAAACTGTCCAATGACCGCACCGGCTGAGGCCCCGATATCAAAGAGCGGGGTGACTTCTCCGCCTTGGAACCCGGCGCCCAAAGTGAGGCAGGTCAAAATAAATTTAATGATTGGGTCTTTTAGTTGCGCCTGCCCCTGAAACCCGGCGTCTATCATCCAAGTGCTCAATCCGTCATAGCGGATGCCTCCGGAAATCAGCATGACCGCTAGGACGACAAGCGAGGATACGAGTGCCGCCACCAAATAGTTTTGAAAATACCGGATATAGAAGTGTTTAATCGCGTGGATTGCAACGGAAAACATACGACCGATCAGGCCGAACATAACAGCCGATAGCAGGACCACTGACAGGGTGCGGAGCCCTAGCTGTGGCATATCCGTGATGATATGCTGTATATGTGTAGCTCCCAAGTACCGTGCCACCATATCCGCAAAGAAGGAGGCAAGGCAGCAAGGCAGCAGGGCTTCGTAGTTTAGTTTTCCTACATAACAAAACTCTAACCCGAAAAAGGCGCCGGCCAAGGGGGTGCCAAAGACAGAGCCGAATCCGGCGCTGACGCCGGATAATATCAATATTTGGCGGTATGACGATTCCAAATGTACGAGATCGGCAGCCTTGTTTGTCAGCGTGCCGCCAATCTGCACAGCCGTCCCCTCGCGCCCGGCTGACCCACCGCACAGATGGGTCAGCACAGTAAACAGAAAAGTCAAGACGCCCATTCTCAGGGGCACCTTTTCCCCGCCATCCACACTTTCAATAACCAAATTATTTCCCCGCTTGCTTCCTCTCCCCCATCGGTGGTAGACGAATGCGGTTGTCACGCCCACGACCGGCAGCAGCGCCAAGCATACAAGGTGCTGATCCCGAAAACCACTGACAAAGGAGAGTGCTTTCAGAAAAACTGCGGAGATCGCCCCCATAATGGAACTGCATAATAGTACGAGCGCCAACAGGAGCGCTCCGCGCTTGGATCGTTTCATAGCAATATTTCCTTCAATTCAAAAATCAGCTTAAAAGATGTTTCGATGCGCTTCGTCTCTTAATTCGAACCCAACTTAAAAATCTTTTCATATAGGTCTTTGCCGTAGGCAGTTTGCAAAGGCCTTCCCGGCAAAATGTGAAACGTACGGTTCCCGTCCGCCATACGTTCAGCCCGAAGGTATGTGGCGTAAGGAAGACCTATCTGGTAGAACCCATCCGCATAGGTATACAGATGTGTGACGGAAAACACTTCGACACCGTGCTCTACCAAGGCCGCAGTGATTTGACGGCACAACTCAGACCCCTCCCGCTCATTCGTGGCAGCAAAGGATTCGTTGAATAAAACCAGTGTACCAGGCCGAAGCTGCTCCACAATACCGCTCATGCGTAGCATCTCTTCATCCAGCTTACCACTGTTCATGCCGCTGTCTTCCTCTTTTTTAAAGTGTGTGAAAATCCCATGGGAGATATGGGAAATGTAGTGCTCTGCCGCGACAAACACGCCACATTGCGCCATGAGCTGAGCTTGGCCGACACTGCGCAGGAAGGTCGATTTTCCCCCTTGATTTGCTCCTGTAATGATATACAACCGCTGACCATGGGTCTCCAACCGGTTCCCTACCGCATGGCCTGCAGCCAGGGCCAAGCTGATGTCGTAAAGGCCATCAAACTCACGGTATGGTTCCTCGCCCTCATACAGCTTCGGAATACACACCGGCATTCCTCTAGCCACCATAGCATCAAAAAGATTGAGGCAGCCAACGTAGAATGCCAATTCATTCCGTATCATTTGGAAAAAGTGCTCCACATGATCCGCTGATTCCGCTAATATGCCTACGCTTTCATTCATGGCATAATCTCTCCGGGCAGATAGATCGTTTGCCCCCGCATCATCTCGTGGCGCGAGTGTGAAGCTCGGGGCAAACACCCAGCGCCGCCAAAACTGCTTTTTCTCACGGCGTAAAAGCGTGTATCCCTTCCCTTCATTGACCTCACCCAGCGTCATTCCAATCAGCATACCATCCCTAAATTTTAGTTCGGTCAACGCCTCCTCCGCCTGCATTAAAAATCCATTATCCAGTTCGGTCTGGAGCATAGAAAAGAAGCGTCGAAAACCCGGTGATGAAAAGGCAGCTCCGGCAGAATCCGCAAGCCCCCTCAGTTTATGCAAGAAATCCAGGTAGCATAAGAGCAGGCTGACCGCCCCTGAAAAAAGGCTGGGCAGGTATGATGAGGACAGAAACCAGCCGCCCTTTCTGCGGCTCTCCATTGCGTCAAGGGTGGTTTGGTATAGTTCACGCACTGTATCCGGGTTTTCGATGCAGTCCTCCATCATCTGCTGCCGATATAAGATTTCCTCTCTGGCCTCTAATGGGCAAAGCAAAGCTGCCCGTGCCGCCGCCAACACCGTCTTGTCTTCTCCAGCCATGGCTTGGAACAACTTTTCAAGTTCCAGATCCGAGACTAGGTCGCCTGCTCCATAAATAGGGGCGGATGACATATCAAAATCCCGGTTGGGATACAGAAGGTACCCATTCATCCTTCCAGCCTCCCGCTAAGGGCCTCATAGGTGAGGCCATATTTCTGAGCGATGTGAATTGCAAAAGCCAATCCATCCGCAGACTTGCGCATCACTTTATAGGTCCGTTTCGACGGTACTTCTGGGTCGACCGTACTCATCATACTGACTGTCTGAGGGCCGAAAAGAGCCAATTCGTCCAAGAATGTCACACAAACACCTGGGGCGCCCAGCATGACGATTCTCTCCATCATCTTCCCGCCCAGGAAAAGTGCGTCTTGAAGAGTCGTAGAGCTAAATATCTCATTGACGATAATGATGCTGCTCCCCGTTGCCTCGCTCAGCAGTCCATGTAGGCGCACCAAATCATCTTGCAGTTTACCGTTCTGGCTGGACAGGTCCTCCTCACGGCTGAAGTGGGTAAAGATGTGGTCAAATGGGAATACGCCGGCAGAGCTCCCCGGTACACAACAGCCAATACAGGCCAGGTGAAACATCTGTCCAAAGGCACGGGAAAATGTTGTTTTGCCGCCCTGGTTCGGACCAGTAATAACTAGTATCTGCTCAGGGGCGTTCAACGTGAAATCGTTTGTAACAGGAACCTCACCGGCTCGATTCAAGATTTGCGCCAGTGCGAGGTCGAACCCATCTAAACAATGGAGGTGTTCATGGCTTCCGCCGATCGTGGGATAACAGAATGGCAATCCACGCGCACGCAACGGTGCGACATACTCCCGCCAGCGCAGATAAAACTGCACCTCTTTCCCAAACCGGGCGATTGTTTTATTAATAAAGTAGAGGTAGTCACGGCAGAAGCTATTCAACTCAGTAAATTCATCTTTATACCAACGGGACAGCATCGACAGAATAGCAGCCTCAATGTGGTGAGCGGTCCTGCCGGTCAGCTTTTGCCGGTGTTTCTTCGTCTCCCCCTCTTGAAATCTGGAGAACAGACTGGTGATCTCCGGGTCAAAGCTAGCCTGCCCTTCGTATGGGCGGACGCGAAGCGTCCCATTCTTAATCTGCAGGCAGTAGTGTACCTTCTGAAACGCAGTGCGGAGCGTCCCGATATCTGAGACTAGCTTTTTATAATCTTCCGTCTCGCAGTAGCTGTCCAGATAGGTCAGGAAGTCCAACAGTCCTTTGGAATGTATATGCTTTCGTTCCAATCCTTTCGCTAGTTCTTTTATGGCGGTGCAGTATCGTTCCGCATAATCCAGGCAGTAGCTCCGAGTCAAATAATCATTGTCAAACGCCTTGGCATCAGTAAGCTGGGACTGCACCGTGTCCATATACTGCTCCAAGTCAAACAGGAGCTTCGAGAAACGCCATACGGCGTCATAGGTATCTGCGTATTCAAAATCTCGCATGACCTCTTGCCTGTATCGAATACAGGAGGCATTCTGCAAAGGGGTATAATAGAGCGGTCCTAAGTCGATTGCCTCGGTACCCTTGATCAAAGGCATAACAATCTGGTCAAGGTTAAGATCCTTAAAATACTCCGGTTGCCTAGTGATGCGAGGACTGTTTTCTTGCTCTTCGTTTTCATAAAGTATACTAAACATAGGGGCTACCTCCTAAACAGCACAAAGATGCTGATGACTTCCGAATATAGAAGTCATCAGCATTTTTGCGGTTTGGGCGTCTGCCCCGGGGAGAACTTCATTCCCCAACTATTTCATTTAAGCGAACAATAAAAATGGTTCGTGGGGGACCATTACTCTGAGGACTTATCCTTTGCTTCGGGCACAATCACTACCACGCAATCCGCATATTTGACCACATAATTGGTCACGGAGCCTATCATGCGGCTCCAACCAGAACGGGTGGAACGGGTCATGATAATCGTGTCCATGGCATAATCCTTGGCGAACGTTAAGATTTCTTCCCCAGCACGGCCGAAACGCACTTCGGTAGAAACCGGGAAACCTTGCAGCGCCTGTGCATTTGCTTGCAAAACGGGGCCCAGTTCTGCTTTTGCCCCATCATACTCAGCTTGGGTTCGCATCTCGTCCAAATCCTCTCGCACAATTAGGAGCGTAATGTCCACATCGTTCGGCGCGTAACGCGACTTCACCCATTCTATGGCCTGCACACTTCGTTTGCTTCCATCAATCGGCAATAATAGCTTTCTCATTATTAACCCTCCCTGAAGTTTTTGCTTTCTGCACGGTTTTGCTCTCGTTGTCTACTTACTTCATGCTCTCGGCCACGGCAACAGCTACAGCCACGGTAGCCCCGACCATGGGGTTATTGCCCATGCCCAGGAAGCCCATCATCTCCACGTGGGCGGGGACGGAGGAGCTGCCGGCGAACTGCGCGTCGGAGTGCATCCGGCCCATGGTGTCGGTCATGCCATAGGAAGCGGGGCCTGCTGCCATGTTGTCCGGATGCAGGGTACGGCCTGTGCCGCCGCCGGATGCTACGGAGAAATACTTCTTGCCTTTCTCCATGCACTCTTTCTTGTAGGTGCCTGCAACGGGATGCTGGAATCTGGTGGGGTTGGTGGAGTTGCCGGTGATGGACACGTCAACGCCCTCTTTCCACATGATGGCCACGCCCTCGGTTACATCGTTGGCGCCGTAGCAGTTAACCTTGGCTCTTAAGCCCTCGGAGTAGGACTTTCTCCACAGCTCTTTCACTTCGCCGGTGTAGTAGTCCATCTCTGTCTCAACATATGTAAAGCCGTTGATTCTGGAGATAACCTGTGCAGCGTCTTTTCCTAAACCGTTCAGGATTACGCGCAGCGGGCTCTGACGAACCTTGTTGGCCTTCTCTGCGATACCGATAGCGCCCTCAGCTGCTGCGAAGGACTCATGACCTGCCAGGAAGCAGAAGCAGTCGGTGTTCTCTTCCAGAAGCATCTTGCCTAAGTTGCCGTGGCCTAAGCCTACTTTACGCTGGTCAGCTACGGAACCGGGAATACAGAATGCCTGAAGGCCCTCTCCGATTGCGGCAGCGGCGTCGGCAGCTTTTCTGCAGCCTTTCTTGATTGCAATGGCAGCACCTACGGTGTATGCCCAGCAAGCGTTCTCGAAGCAGATTGGCTGGATTTTCTTCACCTGATCGTATACGTCCAGGCCAGCATCTTTGGTAATCTTCTCCGCTTCCTCGACAGAAGCAATGCCATAGCTGTTTAATACGGAATTGATCTTATCAATTCTTCTCTCATATGATTCAAATAATGCCATCTTCTTATCCTCCTAATTGGTCTTCATCATTCTTTGCGCGGGTCGATAATCTTCACTGCGTCGGCAACGCGGCCATACTGGCCTTTTGCTTTCTCCCATGCAGTGTTGGGATCGTCACCCTTTTTGATGAAATCAGTCATCTTGCCAAGGCTTACGAACTGATAACCAATGATCTGATCTTCTGCATCCAGCGCAATGCCGGTCACATAACCTTCAGCCATCTCCAAATAGCGAGGACCTTTTTTCAGGGTGCCGTACATGGTGCCCACCTGTGAACGGAGTCCCTTGCCTAAGTCTTCCAGGCCTGCACCTACAGGAAGTCCGTCCTCAGAGAATGCGCTCTGGGTTCTTCCGTATGCGATCTGTAAGAACAGTTCTCTCATTGCGGTGTTGATGGCGTCACACACCAGATCTGTATTTAAAGCTTCCAGGACAGTGCGGCCCGGCAGGATCTCAGCTGCCATAGCTGCAGAGTGTGTCATACCAGAACATCCGATTGTCTCAATCAGGGCCTCCTGAACGATACCTTCTTTTACATTTAATGTCAGCTTACAGGCGCCCTGCTGAGGAGCACACCAGCCCACGCCGTGGGTCAGGCCGGATATATCTTTGATCTCTTTTGATTTTACCCATTTAGCTTCTTCCGGGATTGGAGCCGCGCCGTGATTAACGCCCTGTGCAACTACGCACATCTCTTCTACTTCCTGTGAATAAATCATCTGTTAAAACTCCTTTCAAAAATGAATTATCAAGTACAGTGCCCTTTGTTAAATTTATCACATCATACTTATCTCTATTCTCGCACAAAGTCCGATATTTTACAAGCAGTTTTTTCTTAATTCTACAGAAACCGCCCTCATTTCCACCGCCTCATAATCCTCTGATAATATATGAAGAACACAATTCCCTTGGACACGCTGGACACCGTCAGCGCCCACCATACGCCATCCAGCCCCAGTGAGGAGGAGCCCATGAGAAATGCCAACGGCACACGCATGGCCGTCAGGATAATGGTGATGACAGAGGCTTCCATGGTCTTGCCCAGGCCGGACATGGCGCCCACGGTCATCAGCTCCACGCACATGAACATTTCACAGATACCGATGATCCTCAGGTAGCTGGCTCCCGCCGGTATCACCTCCGCCTCATGGATGAATATGCTGAATATGGGCGTGGCCCCGAAGATCAGCAGGCAGGTGGTCAGGATTCCCCACACGAACATCAGGCCCGCGGCCGTTGTATAGCCCTTCTTGACCCGTTTGTAATTCCTTGCGCCGTAGTTCTGGGCAGTGAAGGCGTTGATGGCCGTGCCGAAGCCCTCGGCCGTCATCCAGGAGATGGACTCGATCTGGCCGCCCACCCGCTGTACCGCCACCGCGGAGTCCCCCCATCTGGTGACAAATCTGGCCAGAATCATGGAGATGCTGCAGTAGATCATATCCATGACAGCAGTGGGAAAACCAATCCTGACAATGCTTTTTAAATGTCTGGCGGCAGTGGGCATCCAGATTTTCACCTGGCGTGACAGGATCGGGTCCCTGTGGGCGGAGACCAGCATCACCAGAAACACCACCAG
>OKVW01000989.1_pt1 | contig 13256 bp, 12 predicted proteins | sample 1606991 | NCBI WGS metagenome assembly OKVW01 (sample SAMN03281021, study PRJEB24777) | human gut metagenome | isolation source: fecal sample PR177 from 1 month old male Malay infant, vaginal delivered...
GAGACACGCTCTCCGTAACCAGGAGCCGGCCCCTCCTCTGTCCTCCCTGCCCAGCCGTCCTTCTTTTCTCGACGAATACACCAGCCAACGTCCGCGTAACCATTCGCGCCTACCTCCCCATTTTTTCAGCATTCCCAAAAAGAAGAGGAGCTGGCCCCCCCAGCCCCATTGTTCTATTTTGATTCAGAAGCGCCTGCATTCACCGCAGGAATAATCTCAGTGCCGGCCCTGATCTGCTCCTCGGGTTCAAAGGTGTTGCCGTCCTCCTCCAGGCATATGCGCTGATAAATTTCAAACACGCGTCAGGATACAACGCTTGTAAAATATGTACCTGTTGTATATAATGGAGAAGATCAGCAAATGTGTGTTATAACAGAGGGCGGTGAGATATTTGAATCTTAAGAAGAAAGCAGAAGGTTTACTCCATGCAAAGCTGGCAGATGGGCGCGACATTTGCATGGAGTAGTTTTGTCGCATCAATGTGCCGGCTTGTAACTTGAGGACAATCATCAAGGAGTGAGCCAGCATGAAATATATGAATGCCAATGGGATTCTTCCTGAGGACCTGATCCGGGAATTGCAGGAGTACATCCAGGGCGGTTACCTGTATGTGCCTGTGAAGGGCGGCCAGCGCAAGGTCTGGGGCGAGCAGTCGGGCTACAGGAAGGAAATCAGCAAAAGAAATGAGGAAATCCTGGTGCGGCACCGGTCCGGCGCCACCATCGAAGAGCTGTCGGAGGCCTATTATCTGTCGGTGCACGCAATCAGGAAAATTATATATCGTAAGTGATCTGGAGAGGATTTTCCATAATTTGGGAGATCCTCTTTTTGATACTGTTTGGTTCTGTAACATCCGGTGTATTGCGGTGTTTTCTCCCGGGTTGATACAATGAAGGGGTAAAAGTTTGATGAAAAGCTGGAAAGGTGTTGTGTATTATGTTGTATCAGATTACAAACTGCAGTAAATCATTTGGTGCCAGGGAGCTGTTTAGCGGGCTGTCATTTGAGATAAAGGATAAGGAGAAGGCGGCGGTGGTGGGGAAGAACGGCACCGGCAAGACAACCCTGTTAAGGATCATTTCTGGAGGGGAGGAGATGGATACCGGGGAGATCAGCAGGGATAAGAGATCCAGGATCGGGTATCTGGAGCAGATTGTGTTCCAGGATGAGGATATCACGGTCTGGGAGGAACTGGAGGGCTGTTTTGAACAGATCCGCAGTTGCGGGAAACGGCTGGAGGAGCTGGAAGAACAGCTGCAGAAGGACTGCAGCCAGAAGGTTCTGGACCAGTATGCCAATGCCCTACAGCGGTACGAGGAGGCAGGCGGCTACCGGTATAAAACAGAGATTGAGACTATTTTTACAAAATTCGGTTTTGATGTAGGGGATTTGAAAAAGCGGATCAGGGAATTTTCCGGGGGACAGAGAACCAGAATTGCCTTTGTCAGGCTGCTGCTGAGCAAGCCGGATATCCTGCTGCTGGATGAACCCACCAACCATCTGGACATGGATACCATCCAGTGGCTGGAGGGGTATGTGAAGGGCTATCCGGGCGCAGCTGTCATCGTGTCCCATGACAGGATGTTCCTGGACCATACAGTGGATCTGGTCTTTGAAATAGAGGACAGGAGGGCCTGCAGATATGCCGGGAACTATTCGGACTTTGTGAGGCAGAAGCATGATGATATCATCCGGCAGAACAGGGAGCATGAGAACCAGCAGAAGGAGATTAAGCACCTGGAGCAGCTGATTGAAAAGTTCCGCTACAAGGTAAATAAGGCTAAGTTTGCCCAGTCCAAGATAAAATATCTGGAGCGCATGGAGCGGGTGGAGGAGCGCAGGACCGACAATTCCGCCATCCATGTGCAGTTTACCAGCCGCTTAAAGGGGGCGGACAAGGTGCTGTCCGTGAAGGATCTGCAGGTGGGCTATACACAGCCGCTGTGCTGCGTGAACCTGACCGTCCGCCGGGGCGCGCGGATTGCCGTGATTGGCAAGAACGGCACCGGCAAGTCAACCCTGGCAAAGACCCTGATGGGTAAGCTGGAGCCGCTGGGGGGCAGCTATAGCTTTGGCCGGGAGATTGAGACTGGGTATTTTGACCAGGAACTGGCCATGTTCCAGGGCGTGGGCACTGTGCTGGAGGAGCTTTGGGATTCATTCCCCCATATGGGACAGACGGAAATCCGCAATGCACTTGGCTGCTTCCTGTTCCGGGGCGAGGAGGTGTTCAAAACGCTGGAGGTATTGTCCGGCGGGGAGAAGGTGAGGCTGGCCCTGGCAAAGCTTATGCTGCGCCATGACAATCTCCTGATTCTGGACGAACCCACCAACCATCTGGACATCAGCGGAAAGGAGGCCCTGGAGGAGGCTCTGGGAGCCTTTGATGGCACGGTGATTTTTATATCCCATGACCGTTACTTTGTGTCTGCCATTGCCACCGGCGTGCTGGAATTGGAGCAGCAGGAGGCGGTATTTTACGATATGCCGTATCGGGAGTATATGCTGAAGAAAACTTCCTTTTGACCCGCAGATATGCTATAATGTGAACACTTGGAAATTGAGGAAGATTGTACAGGAGGTATTTAATATGAAGAAATTCGCATTTATTCTCATGGGAGGGCACTACAGCCCACAGGAGCATCAGGCTTGTTTCGATACAGGGAAACAGGTCACCTATATTGTTACGGTCAGGGACTTTGAGGAGGCCCGGGAGGCTGTTAAACGGCTGGAGGCCGAGGGCGTGGGCGCGGTGGAGCTATGCGGAGCCTTTGGGGAGGAGCGGACCAAGGAGCTGATCGAGCTGACCGGCAACAGGATCGCTATCGGCTATGTGACCCACCTGGAGTCCCAGGACGGACTGTTTGCCGCATTTTTTGGACATTAACTGACTGGAGATAAATACATGGGACAATCCGGCTTTTATAAAAACGGGGCGGTCTGCACAGGCTGTAATGCCTGCCAGATCGCCTGCAAGGACAATCACGATCTGCCTCTGGGCGTCAATATCCGCACCGTCCGGGCAGAAGAGCGGATGGAGAATGGCTCTGTGCGCGTACAATTTCATCCGGTGGCCTGCCGCCACTGTGCCAATGCCCTCTGTGCGGGTGTCTGCCCCACAGGGGCTTTGTCTGTCTATGTGGACTCAACCGTGGGATATGATGAAGCCCTGTGCAGCGGCTGTGGGAAATGCGTCAAGGTCTGCCCTTTTCACCAGATCTCCCAGCCGGCTCAGGGCCACAGGATCTATAAGTGCGATGGGTGTTATGAGCGGAGGCTTCAGGGGAAGAATCCGGTGTGCGTGGACGCCTGCCCGGTGCATTACCTGGGATTCAAAAATGGGCTATGCCGGAAAGAGGGGGCGGAACAGTGACATATCTGGATATTTACCAAAATTTTACAGAACTGTTTAAGGGCTGGAGCCAGGCGTGGGCTGCGCCGGGGCTTAAGCAATATTTCGGCCATATGGAACAGCAGGCCTTCCGGCTGGAATATGATTTTTTGTTCAGGGGCACGGATGGGGATATCCGGCTGCCCCTGTGGGCGTCCGTGTGCAGCGGACATGGGGAGATCCTGTGTGACAGCACCACGCTGAAGGTGATTGAGGTTTACTACAGGTGGGGTTACAGCCCGGTGAGAATGGAGGGTAACCCGCCGGACTACTTGGGGGAAATGCTTCGGTTCCTGGTGTATATGGCTTCGGCGGAACGGTATGAAGAAGGACGTTATGGAGCGGAAGGGCATGGAGCGGAAGGGCATAAAGTAAAACAGCAGGAGGCGGAGCGCGGTAATCAGAGGGCAGCTGCCGGCGTCGGCAACCCCTCTGCTGACGACGGCTTTGGGCGGCATTCCGCCGCGGAGGCCCGCAGGCAGTTTATCCGGGAATTTGTACTGGAGAACACCCTGGCCCTGGCCGCAGCCCTGGCCCGGTGCCGGAAAGACAGCCCCTTTGAGCTGGCGGTGAGAGACCTGGCCGGGGTTCTGCAGGCGGACCTGGACGGTGTGGAGATGGGGACATCAGACGGCAGTTACACGGAGCCCACCACAGAGTTCCCCAAGGTCCTCAGCACCGGCCCGAATCCGCCCATCCCCATGGAGGACGAACACGTGATCCCCACAGCGGGAATCAACAACTGCGGAGGGCTCTGCGTCATCCGCCCGGTGATGCGGGAGGGCTGCATGGTCCGCATTGAGACTGATGAAAGCAGCAACAATCCCCAGCTGAGGGCCTGCGTCAGGGGGCGCGGGTACAGGAAAACATTTCTCAGCAGCCAGCGCCTCAAATACCCCATGAAGCGCATAGGGGAGCGGGGAAGCGGCAAGTTTGAGCGGATCAGCTGGGAGGAAGCCGCGGACATCATAGCCGCTGAGTGGAAGCGGATCAAGGAGGCCTATGGCGTGTCCTCCCGCTATCTGATCTACTCCACAGGAGTCACCGGAATCATGCGCCCAGGGAAGCTGGCCAAGCGTCTGCTGTGCCTGGACGGCGGCTGTCTGGACTATTACAATTCCTACAGCAGCGCCTGCGCCGGTTATGTGACGCCCTATATCTACGGCACGGGGGCCAGCGGAAACAGCGCCGCCGACGTGCTGAACACAAAACTGCTGATCCTGTGGGGTCACAACCCGGCGGAGACTGTCTTTGGCTCAGAGCGCAACTTCTACCTGTCCAAGCTTAAAGAAAAGGGAGTCAAAGTGGTGGTGATAGACCCGCGTTTCAGCGACAGCGCCGCAGCCTACGGGGATCAGTGGATTCCCCTGCGGCCCTCCACAGACAGCGCCCTGGCGGACGGTATGGCCTATGTGATCTGGTCCGAGGGCCTTCAGGACCAGGAATTCATGGACCGGTACTGCCTTGGCTTTGATGAAGAACATATGCCGGAGGGGATGCCAAAAGAGGAGAACTACAGGGCCTATCTCTGGGGAGAACTGGACGGAGTTGTGAAATGCCCTGAGTGGGCGGAATCAGTCACAGGGGTTCCGGCAGAGACGATCCGCTGTCTGGCCAGAGAGTACGCCACGGTAAAGCCCGCCTGCCTGATGCCGGGCTTGGGCCTGCAGCGCACCGGTAACGGTGAACAGACCATCCGCAGTACAGCCCTTCTGACCTGCCTCACGGGAAATGTAGGTATCCCCGGCGGAGGCGCTGCGGGAGCTGGGTGGCCCAGGGAGCACGGAGGGATTGCCCTGTTTAACCAGCCCCCCAACCCATACAAAGGAATGATCCCGGTGTTCCAGTGGGTGAAGGCCATCACCCGGGGAACCTCCTTTGACCGGGTTCATGACGGCCTGGAAGGGGTACAGCACCTGGACAGCAATATCAAAATGCTGTTTAACCTGGCCGGCAACACCCTGGTCAACCAGCATTCCGACATTAACGAGACAATCCGTGTGCTGAAGGACACCTCTAAATGCGAATTTATCCTGTGCTCCGACATCTTCATGACCCCCAGCGCCAGGTTTGCGGATTTGCTGCTGCCGGCCACGTCGGTGTTCGAGAACAGCAACATATCCAACCCCTGGTCAGGCGGCAATTATATCCTGCGGAACAATCAGGTGATGGAGCCGCTGTTCGGCTGCCGGTTTGAGTGGGAGTGGCTGAAGGATGTGGCAAAACGGCTGGGGTATTATGAGGCATTTATCGATGGGAAAGAGGATGCAGAGAGCTGGCTGAAGGAGATGTATGAGATACTGCGGACCAGGGAGCCGGAGCTGCCGGAATACAGGGAATTCTGTGAGGCCGGGGGCTGGCAGTACAGGGAACCGGCCCGGTATGTGGCGTTTAAAGCCCAGATTGAAGATCCGGAACATCATCCATTTCCAACGCCATCAGGGAAAATAGAGATTGTCTCCCCGCGGCTCTACCGGATGAACCAGCCGGATCAGATCCCTGCTGTTCCCCGCTATGTGCCCTGCCCTGAGGGACCGGAGGACCCCCTGCGGGAGAGATTCCCACTGCAGCTGATTGGCTGGCATACCAGAAGGCGGTGCCATTCTGTACATGACAACAATGAGTGGATGGATGAGGTGGAGAAACCGGCGCTGTGGATACATCCGGAGGATGCCGTGGGCCGGGGCATCGGTCAGGGTGACATGGTGACTGTATTCAACGACAGAGGCCGTGTCCGGATTCCCGCCATGATAACAAACCGGATCATGGAGGGAGTGGTGGCCATGTCCCAGGGCGGCTGGTATACGCCCGATCAGGACGGGACGGACATCCGGGGAAGCATCAATGTGCTGACTGCGGGAGAACCGCCCAGCCCTCTGGCCAAGGGCAACCCGCAGCACACGAATCTTGTAGAAGTAAGTCTGAACTAACCGACGGGCGCAGATTTATGCGCTGGGGCAGGCGGAACATTTCTCTTTCAGAATTCCGCAGAGGGCGGTGCCGCTGCTGGTGTGGCAGCGGACCACCTGTGTCTCGCAGCCGTCCACCTCGTCCAGGGCGCATTTGATCATCTTGTGGGATACCGTGTTGGTGAACAGCACCAGAAGGTCCGGACGGCCGATCTGCTTGTCCAGATCAGCCCGCATCTGGGTGAATACCTTTGCTTTACATTGGTAAGTCTTACAAATCTTTTTGTATTGGCTGACCATGCGGTCGTGGCCTCCGATAATGACAATGCTCATAGAATACCTCCTTGAAATACATGTAGTTAGTCGTAACTAACTTGATAAGGGTGATTATATATGATAAATGGGAATTTGTCCAGGGGTATTGGTAAAATAATTTAAAAGAGAGAAAAAATATCAATATGCCCCGCTTGTTTCGGATGCAGGGCATATTGATATTTATATTTTAATCATCTCATGTTCTAAAGCTGTTTTTTAATCTTAAGCAGAATCAGGATCATACTGACCCCCAATAAGATATGCCCTATCCCCGCGATCCCCGAAATCGAGGCATCCATGGCGCGGCTCAGCGGCACGGACCATACCTGTGCCAGCCCCCGCATAAGAAAACCAAGGCCGGTTATATTTAAGCCCAGCTGGTAAACAATCAGTATCCTGCCCACGTTCCTCTGGGCGGAGAAGCCAAAGCTTTGTTCCATCAGCATTAATATAAGAAAAAAGAACATGCCCAGCAGAAAATAGTGGGTGTGCATCACAGACAGATTAGTCTGGCCTGAAAAGCCATTAAACTTAGTGAACTCCCTGTAAAATACCCCAAAGATCATGGCTGTGACGGCGTAGGCCAAAGCCAGGTTAGCATAGCGTTTTATCATATGAACTACCTCCTTATATCGTGTGTGTCCGGGACTGCCTGTAAAGCTGCCAGCCCATCAGTACAATCCATACATATGCTAATGTTTTCGGAATCATCAGCATCCCCACCATGGGGGCAATGCCGCTGAACAGCACAACGGGCACATAGAAGCCGAAAGAGAGTCCGATGGCCAGCGGCATAAAACGGAACACGCGGTCATCCGCCTTTTTGCCTTCCTGTGCAAAGATCAGGATCATGATGATCCCCATCACTGCGAATGGGATATTGCGCAGGATTCCGAACAGCAGGGGCTGGCGGTACACAAGCCACTGGTTTTGCGGAAGCAGGCAGAGTCCTATCCGTAAAACGGTAAGTATCCACATCACCCATGTCAGGCGTTTCCTGCCTGTAATCTGATAGCGTTCCCGCCAGATATAATACAGGATCAAATAAAAGACGGTCATGGTGATGGAGGTTATAAATTTGCCGAATCCCAGCGCCGCCGCGTTGGCCTCCAAGCCCGTTGTCCACAGCGAATAAGCCCGTGGAATAAGGTGGAAGGAATCGCCTGCCCCAAGAAGCACGGTCATCAGCCCCACTTTTTTTACAAGGGGTTGAGTCCCCTTAATTAGCATTATAAGTCCGGCAATTATGGCAAATCCAAGGTACAAAATATCAAAAACAGTTTCAGCAGCTGCCTGCGCCATTGTTGTTTCTCCTCTCGTTTAATAGACTGTGCGTCTGACGATTTCAATCAAAAAATGGATATCAGACGATCTCGTCCTCAGCAGCATGGTCATGTTCATCATGATAAAGCGTGCAAATGCTTCTTTCGTAAAGGTTTCATCCCAAATATCTATGCGGATACGGGGGTCCTGGTCCATGCGCAGGATCAAAGACTTTTCCAGCGCCGCCTGCATAGACGCCATGCGCTGCTGCCCGGCGGTTTCCACATTTCCAAGACTGCCCATGAGCCTGCCTGCGGAGTTGCTGATGCGCTCCCTCAGAAGGAAGAAGATCTCTTCCAGCTGTCCGCAGAAAGAATCGGCGGTGATGGCGGTTCTGATTTCAACCAGGGTCTGCCTCCAGTATTCTTCTGTCAGCGCAAGCAGTATTTCATCCTTGCTGGAAAAGTAGTTGTAGACAGTGCCGGTTGCAACACCCGCCTTCCAGGCGATGGATCTTATATTGATCCCATCGATGCCTTCTGTATCCGCCATGCTGCGCGCGCAGTCCAGCAGAGCACTGCGCAGCGTATCGTCTTTCCTTCTCATCATACCACTTCCTCACACATTATAAATGAACAGGTTCATTTACAGTATACGCATACGAAATCTGTATGTCAATCTTTTATGAACGTGTTCATAAATAATTTATAAATACAGCAGGCAGAGTGACTCTCTGGTTTTACATTTACGGCAGGAAAATTATTTGATATACTGGACGTGGAATAAAATGGCAGAGGCGCCGCTTCTCCTGAAGGCGGCCAAACTGTACCAGAGCCTTTGGCGATGGGAAGCAGAGGCAGTATGAAGGCGTGGGGGATGATATGAAGAAAATAGCGGTCGTCGCGACGGAAAAAGAATATGCGGAATTTCTGATGAACAATATAAGCAAATATCTTGGCAGATATGCCAGGTTCCAGGCATATTCCATTGCCCAGGTGGAACAGCTGCCCAGCATGGAAGAGGATTTTGTGCTGGTGTCTGCATTTAACATATTCCAGCAGGTGCGACAGAAAATCAGCAGTGATTCGGAGATTGTGGTGTTGTCCCTTTCCCTGACCAAGAAGCAGATGGATAAATTAAAGAAGATCCCTAAGGGGACCAAGGCGCTGCTGGTCAACTTTGACCACAGGACCTGTATGCACACAATCACCAGCATGTATGCTTCTGGTTTCAGGGATGTGGAGCTGTTTCCCTACTATGGGGAGGGGGATTACGACCGTTCCATTGAGGTGGCGATCACGCCCAATGAGGGGCACCTGGTCCCGCCGGGGATCAGGCATGTGATCAATGTGGGCGAGAGCTCCGTGGATATGAACAGCCTGTATATCATTGCAGAAAAACTGGGGGTCTATGATGAGTTTGCGGCAGGGGAAGCCGCCGCGGCCAGGAAGGACTACTATTATATCAATTCCAGCATGGACAAGCTTCTCAATGACAAGGAGAGCATGGCGGACAAGCTGAATGTCCTCATGAACCTGATGAACGAGGGCATTGTCATCATCGATGTTGTGGGGCGCATTTACCTGTGCAATGAGAAGGCCAGGCAGCTGATGTCCCACCGGTCCCAGGTGCTTACGGGGTTTAATATTGAGGAACTGCTGCCGGAGCTGGACGTAAAGAGCAGCCGTGAGACGCTGATAAAGACGACCAATATCAATCTGATTGCTTCCGCCGTGGAGATCCGTTCCGGAGCGAAGATCGCGGGGCATATCATCACCTTAAAGGATTTTGAGGAGACGGAGAGCAGGCAGCATGATATGCGTTCCACACTGTACGGGACAGGTTATGCGGCCAGATATACCTTTGAGGATATCCTGGGGACCAGCAGGGCGATCAGGGAATGCATTGAGGCTGGCCGGCGTGTGGCCAGGTCCGACGCTGCTGTGATGATAACAGGGGAGAGCGGGACCGGCAAGGAGATGTTCGCCCAGGGCATACATAATGAATCCGCAAGGAAGAATTACAATTTTGTAGCAGTGAACTGCGCCGCCATTCCCGACAGCCTTTTGGAAAGCGAGATGTTCGGATATGAGGAGGGCTCCTTCACCGGCGCGAAAAAGGGCGGGAAGGCCGGGTATTTTGAACTTGCCCACAGGGGGACCATTTTCCTGGATGAGATAGGGGAGATGCCCAGGCCCCTTCAGTCTAAGCTGCTGAGGGTTCTGGAGGAGCGCAAGATCGTCAGAATCGGCTCCGGCAAAAGCATTGACGTGGATGTAAGGGTGATCGCCGCCAGCAACCAGGACCTGTTTGCCATGGTGGAGGAGAGGCTGTTCAGGGAGGATTTATTTTACCGCCTGAATGTGCTGCCCTTAGACATCCCCTCCCTCAGAAGCAGGGCAGAGGATATACTGCCCATCTTTTATTATTTTGCTAAAAGGGGGAATTCGGACATGGTGCTGTCCCCTGAAGCCGCCCAGGTGCTGACTAGCTATTCCTGGCGGGGCAATGTAAGGGAGCTGAGGAATGTGGTTGAATTCCTGCTGATTAAAGAGAAGCAGGTGATTGAGATAGAGGACCTTCCGCCTTTAAGAGGAGGGAGGACCGGACAGGCATATAAGGAAGCGGGAGAAATGGGCGCGGGAATAACGCGGATATCCGCCGGCAGCGCGGGAATGGCATGTGGGGCAACAGAGCGTTTTATCTTAAGCGAATGGAAAGAGATCGGATTATACCGCGCCGTTCTCATAGAGCTGATGGGTTCCTTTGAAAGAAATGAGCGTTATGGAAGGCAGAAGCTGGCTGAGAGGATCAATGGAAAGGGCGTGTTCTTCACGGAGGGGGAGGTGAGGAAGGCGTTGTCCAAGCTTTCCATGAACGGGTTTATCAGGTCGGCCAGGGGCCGGGGAGGCAGTGTGATTACGCAGGAGGGAATGCTGCTTCTCCGGGCAATCGACAGGTTTTGTGAGGAGACAGATTTATAAGAATCAGAAGCGTTGAAACTGGGTTTATAGGTAAAATATTTGCCTATAAACCCAGTTTTGGTATAAGCCCTGGGCACAAAACAATGTAAAACTGTGGTTTTTATTTTGGCACAAAAATTGCTTGTTATTATTGACAGTAAAAAGGTGACAGGAGGGACTAGAATGAAAGCAATTCAGTGGCCTGAGGGCAAACAATGCGCGGTTATGTTTTCCTTTGATTTGGACGGGGATACGACCTGGGAGAATGGGAACAGAGGCCTTCCCAACGGGGAAAAATATATAAAATCCCTGTCTGTGGGCCAGTATGGTCCCAAGCGCTGTGCGGACAGGATTATGGATAAACTGGAGCAGTATGGGGTGAAGGCCACATTTTTCATACCGGGACTTACGGCCGAGCGGTATCCGGATGTGGTAAAACGGATTCACGCGGCAGGCCATGAAATTGGACTCCACGGGTACGCCCATGAGCGCTTTGCAGGCAAGACCAGATCGGAGCAGATCGAAATCATCGAAAAGTCCCAGCGCATCTTAAAGGAACTGACCGGACAGGATGTTCAGGGGTTCAGGACTCCTTCCGGGGACTGGGCGGTGGATACGCCCGGACTCTTATATGAGAGAGGAATCCGCTACTCCAGTTCCATGCGCGGCGATGACAGGCCTTACAGGACCGTGATTGATGGGGAAGTGACTGACTTTATTGAGATCCCCACCAAGTGGGAGGTGGATGACTATGTGGCAATGGCATACAATATGTATCCTGCGGAACCGGCGGGTCAGGACAGGATTTCCTGTTATAAGAATGTCCGGGACAACTTCATGAGGGAGTTTGAGGGACATTACAAATACGGCCTGTGTATCTCCTATATGAGCCATCCCCAGGTGATCGGTTCACCGGGAAGAATCCAGATTCTGGACTATCTGCTAAAAAACATAACAGCAAAGGAAGATGTGTGGGTTGCTACAGGCTCTGAGATTGCTGACTGGTACAGGGATCATGAGGAGGTAATATAGATGAAACTGGAAAGACCGCAGTGGCCGGAGAATAAACAGTGCGCGGCCATGATTACAATCAATCTGAATGCAGAACTATTCTGGCTCCAGCTGGACCCAACCTGCGCCAATATGCCCAAGACCCTGTCGCTGGGACAGTACGGCATGACCAGGGGTGTGGACCGTATTCTGGATATCCTGGATGAAAAAGGGCTGAGGGCAACATTTTTCACCCCTGGATGGGTGGCGGAACAGTACCCTGATAAAATCAGGGAGATCAGTGGACGCGGCCATGAGATTGGGGCCATGGGCTACCGGCATGAGAATATGGCGCTGCTGTCAGAGGCAGAGCAGGACATGGCCATGAAACAGAGTGTGGAGGCAATTGAGGCCGTATGCGGCGTTAAGCCTCTGGGCTTTCGGAGCCCGGATGGGGAGCTGACCCTGGACACCCTTCGGATCGCAAAAAAATACGGGATGGTGTATTCCAGCAATCTCTGCGATGATGACAGGCCCTATCACAAGGACCTGGAAAATGGAGAAGAGATTCTGGAGATTCCCATCCACTGGGTCAACTATGACCTTCCCTATTTCGCATTTAATTACCATCCGGCATTCCCGGCCGGACAGGGAAGGATTGCGGGTTATACCGGGGTTCTGAGCAACTGGAAGGATGAGTTCCTCGGCTGCCACGAATATGGGCTATGTTATGTGCTGCAGCTGGACCCGGCTGCCATCGGCGCGCCGGGAAGGATTGGAATGCTGGAAGAACTGATCGATTATATCAACAGCCTGGGAAATGTCTGGTGGGCAGCAGGGTCTGAAATGTATGATTACTGCAAATCAGATTGCTTGAAGGCAGATTTCAGTTAGAAGGGAATGGCTGGATTAATTAACGTTCAATTGACAGAGGGGGAAAATATATGGCTGGATTATTTGAAATGGTAGACAAGATGTTTGCAGGTGTTGTCCCGGTGGCGGATTTCCTGTGGGACTTCCCAACTAATTTTGCGTGGTATGCAAACATTCCGATACTGGGGCAGTTTTCGCTGGCGATCCTGCTTCTCTTAGGCGGCAGCTTTTACTTCACATTTAAATTCAACTTTGTGCAGGTAAAGGAATTCATGGCAGGCATGAGGCTGCTCACGTCCAGGACTAAGGCAAAGGTGGGTACAACCCAGCTGGCTGCATTTTTGATCAGCATGGCAGGCAGGGTGGGCGCAGGCAACATCGTGGGAGTCACAGGCGCTGTCACCATCGGCGGCCCCGGCGCTATATTCTGGATGTGGATGTCAGCCTTTGCAGGCATGGCCACCTCCTTCGGGGAGGCAACCCTGGCCCAGATTTACAAGGAGAAGAAGGGCGATGAATACGTGGGCGGATTTACCTTCTATATCCAGAAGA
>OKVW01000990.1_pt1 | contig 13256 bp, 14 predicted proteins | sample 1606991 | NCBI WGS metagenome assembly OKVW01 (sample SAMN03281021, study PRJEB24777) | human gut metagenome | isolation source: fecal sample PR177 from 1 month old male Malay infant, vaginal delivered...
CTATAGATGGGTCCAATAATTTTGATGTTACTGTAACAGGTTTCAAATAAAATGTTGCCATTTCAGGCATAGCAACTGCTATAAAATTCATCAAAAGTGAGAAAACTATAGCTAAGCTTAAAGATCTAATAACTTTCTTCATTATTTCTTCTCCTTTGTAATTTTAATAACTCATTCGGGAAATAATCTGAATAAATTCCTTTTCCTCTATCTCTCCTATGAAATAACATATAGCCCCTTCGTTCACAAAAACTGTTTCATATTTCGTATTGCCATTATCTAGTTTATCACTTTTTATAAGTAAATCTTTATTCAACCATTTGTTATGGACCGTCTTGTAGTCTACACCATCAGAAGAGTACGATATTGAATCTTCTTTTTCTTTTTTTGCCTGAATGAATTGAACTTTCTTTTCATTATAGACAAATTCAATAACTGCATAGCCATCAATTATTCTGACTTCTTCAAAGTCCATACCAGCTGCAATATATCCCAATTTTATAGGTTTAATTCCTAGTTCGTTACTAACCATTTCATATGCTTCATTTAAACTATCTACATAAAAAACTGTGGAATCATTATTAAACACTTGATTTCCATTGATTCTTCGGTTTTCCCGGTAAAAATATGACTTCTTCCCAACCGCCACAAAACAAATACTAGCTGTTGTCAACGTCGCTGCTATAGCAAGTACCGCCACCTTCTTCCAACTCAATTTCTTTTTCTTCACTGGCCTCTCAACTGTCTCCGTCCCATGGACAGCTTTGTCCGCCTTGGCCGCACGCTCAGCACAGATGTCCTCCCAGATTCTGTCAAATTCATCAGGGTAAGCTTGAATATTCGGATCAGTTGTTGTATCCTGCTCGGCCTCTTCAAATTCTTTTAAAAGCTGCTCATCAGAAAATCCATATAAGCTCTGTATCAGGTCATCGACCAGATTGTCCTGTGTTAAATCTTTGTTATTATCTTCCACGTAACACCTCTGTTTTCCAAATCTCCTTAAGTTACCTAGCGCATTAGGGTTGACTTTTTACGTTTATTGCTTACTATAATAATAGAACGCACTTTAAACGCTTTTTCCCCGCAGGGTGCTAACTTTTCAGGAGGCTTCTATGAAAAAAATAATATTGACTGGCGGCGGCACTGCCGGACACGTTACCCCCAATCTGGCTCTGATCCCTACCTTAAAGAGCCTGGACTATGAGATCCAGTATATTGGTTCCTACCAAGGCATTGAACGCAAGCTCATCGAGGGCGCCGGTATTCCTTATAATGGCATTTCCTCAGGCAAGCTGCGCCGGTATTTTGATATTAAAAACTTTTCAGACCCCTTCCGGGTGGTCAAAGGCTATGGGGAGGCACTTCGTCTGATGAAGCGCCACAAACCTGATGTGGTATTCTCCAAAGGAGGATTTGTGGCTGTTCCTGTGGTACTTGCAGCAAAACACTACAAAATCCCCACGATCATACACGAATCCGATATGACCCCAGGGTTGGCTAATAAAATATGCATACCGTCCGCGGCCAAAGTATGCTGTAATTTTCCTGAAACACTGAAGTATCTTCCAGCGGACAAAGCAGTGCTTACAGGATCTCCCATCCGCGCAGAACTGCTCCAAGGTGACCGTCTGTCAGGTCTGTCCTACGCCCACTTGTCCGCAGATAAACCAGTGATTCTGGTCATTGGCGGAAGTTTAGGTTCTGTTACCGTTAACACAGCGGTGCGCAATATTCTGCCCCGCCTGCTGCCCAATTACCAGATTATACATATCTGCGGAAAAGGCAATCTGGATGAAAGCCTGATTAGTACCGCCGGATATGTACAGTATGAATATGTAGATGCTCCATTAAAGCATCTTTTTGCCGCCGCAGATCTGGTCGTATCCAGAGCCGGCGCCAATTCCATCTGTGAAATACTCGCCCTGCGCAAACCTAACCTTCTGATTCCTCTTTCTGCTGCTGCCAGCAGGGGAGATCAGATACTCAATGCAAAGTCATTTTCAAAACAGGGATTCAGCCAAATGCTGGAAGAAGAGCAGATCACAGAGGATACCTTGTATAAGGCAGTTACCGGACTTTACGAGAACCGTGCCAGTTACATTGCCGCCATGGAACAGAGCCAGCTGAGCAATGCCGTCGGCACTATTACTTCTCTAATTGAATCCTTTGCAGGCAGCCGGGGATAATCCGGTATACGCCTGCTCGGGGATTCTTACGGCCAATTCTCATCTGTAATCAGCTTTTCGAGATATTTCCTGATCCGGCTGACCCTTGAATAACATGCTTTCTCTGAAATTTCGAGAATCTCGCATACCTCATCGGTTGGCCGACCCTCAATCAATCTCAAAATAGCCACGTCATGCCAGTTCTTCGGCATATTCTCGATTTCCTTCATCAATGCACGACACTTTTCCTTGCTGATAATTCCGTCTATTAAGGGCTCCTCTTTTTCATTTACAAAGAATTCGTCCTTACAGTACCATTCATCATCAAGGCTGTAGCAACCACGTCTCTTTGCGCTGCGGTGATAATCAATACAGCGATTCTTCAGTATTCTCGCCAGCAATTTTTTCATTTCATCCGCCGGAAGCTCTAATGAATAGTCGGAACGTGCATATGCTAAAAACGTATCATGTACCATATCCTCAATATCATCGTAGGGGATATTATTCTTGTACGCAATTTTCCGTAATGTCAGCTGATAATTGCTGTACATATCTTCAAATTGCTCTCTATGCTTCTTGTCTTCGAAATCCATTCTTCCTGCCCACCATTTAATCTTTCGCTCCTGTATCGATATTGTCTCTACAGGTATTCTTTAATCTTACTGGCTGTTTCGGCCAGTTCTTCCGGCGCCGCTTGTCCGGGTGTCCAACTTACAATCGCGGGTCCGCCTTCATAGCGCGGAATAACATGCATGTGGAAATGATATACAGTCTGCCCCGCTGCCTCTCCGTTGTTCTGAACCAGGTTAAAGCCAGCACAACCCAGGGATTTCTTCATCGCAGCACCGATTTTAGCGCCCAGCGGAAGAATCTTTGCCGCAGTCCTTTCATCCAGCTCACATACATCCTTAAAATGATTCTTGGGCAGGATTAACGCATGTCCCTTAGATGCTGGCCCCAAATCCAATATCACCCTGAATTCATCGTCTTCATACACAGTTGACGCGGGTATCTGACCGTTGGCAATTTTGCAAAAAATACAAGACTCGTCCATAATTTTTTCCCTCCTTTCTCCTCAATGCATAGCATTTGGATCTTTTATCTTCATATATCAAATGCCTGTTTAAGCTTAGGCTTTCGATATAGTAGGATACCCAACAGAATACCAGTAACCAATCCGCCGATGTGAGCGGAATTGTCAATATTCATACTGGTAAATCCATGGTACAGCGTAAGGAGAATCATAACTCCCAACTGGCGGCTGGTAAGGTTCCCCAATCTGCCGCGGTTTACCCCCACCGCGTAAACCAAACCGCCCACCACTCCGAAAATAGCGCCTGATGCGCCTGCTCCAACTGCTATGTCACCAGTCCGCATCTGGACATACATGGATACAATACCTGCACCAACCCCACAGAGCATATAAAAAATAAAATATTTCACATGACCCAGAGCATGTTCCAGATTGTCGCCCAACACAAATAACACCAGCATGTTGTTCATCAGATGGCTGGCTCCAAAATGCATAAATAATGATGTGATCAAGCGGTAATACTGCCCTTGTCCCAACACGAAAGGCGCGTACATTGCCCCGCTTTGCAGCATAAACATCGTATTTTCTGTTGATCCCCGAATCTCCAGATACAGAAAGCACAGAACATTGGCGATTATAATGGCAATGTTCACATAAGCCATCCTTTGTTGTCTCCAGGCTCCCACAATGCACCTCCGCGATCTGAATTGTTTTAATCTTATCACAGAATTGTTAAACTGTTAAGAGGTTACACAATAATCGGTTAAACTTTCGTATATGAAACATTGTAACCTCATAATTAATTATCGATACGATTATACCATATGTGCATTTTTATGTAAACATGGGCATGAAAATAAACAAAATTCACTTAAACGTATAAACGAGATCTGCAATACAAAGCGTTTCCCCAGGCCGGATGACTACTGTCTCGTTGGCCTCCAACAACCGTCCTCCTACCTGGGTGCCATTGGTAGAGTTTAAATCCGTTATCCGGTACTCGTCCTCCTCCTTGTCGATGCGCAGATGAAGCCTGCTGACAGTTTGCCTCATCAGCACATAGTCCACCAGGTCCTCCTGTTTACCAATTATGTAGGGAAAATACGGTATAATAATATCCTCTGCCTCCGGGCTTCCTGCTTCCAGCCGCCTTCCTCCGCTGCCTGCTGCTGTTAAAAGCGTGGTTTGAAAGCCGGCCTCTCTATCCGGCTGGCTTTTCTGTCCCTGAATATTTAGATTCTGGTTTTCCTGCTCCTGGTAAGGTATCTCCCACTTTCCACCGTTACTTTCCTTCCTCTCTTCATTTTCCTGCTCCCATGGATCTCCGTCATCCCACGCTGAAAATGACGGAGTGATCTCTGCCGATTCCCGGTGATGGCCCCAGCTCTTTCGTTTAAACATAAAGTATATAGCATCGCCCACAGCAATCACAGCCAGAGCAATGCCCGCTGCCCCAATTCCCAATTTCCAATAAGACTTAATCAAACCCGGCCCCTTAAGAAGCCAGATCAGTGCCGGTCCGCCGCCAAATACCAGGAACCACAGTGCCGCCTGGCCGGACACCAGATGCTTAAGTTTTCTTGTGCCCGCAGCTGAGTTGTCGGGGTGCTCAGGCCCTTTGGGTTGGCTATTGGATTCCTTTATCCGGCCGCGCTGCCACCCCTTAAGGTTATCATGAGCTTTGCTGAGAGTCTGTTCCTGAGACCGGCCCACCGCAATCCCCTCAGATTCCCTGAAGCTGCTCTGCTCCCCCTCTCCCAGGTAATCACCAAAAGCCGCCGGCTCACGCTGCATATCCCCTTGCTCCGCAACATTTTCCTTTAGACGGCTTTCCTTTTGAACCAGCTTCATCAGATCTTCAATTCCGTAATTATCTTTCTGGCTTTCCTGATACAGCCCGTAGGCCAGCACCACACACTCCTTGTCTCTGTGATCCACCTTCTTCATCAGGTACTGCAGAAGGCGGCTCAGCTGCAGCGGAAAGTCGCCTGTTCCGCCTGGCACAAGGCACAGGCCAATGCCAAACCATTCAGGTTTCACATAAATATATTCAGGTTCCAGCAGCAGTCCGTCCTCAGACAGAAAATATTCTTCCATACGCATAAGCGCAACATGGAGCTGGACCAGCAGCTGGCAGATCTCCTCCCTTGTGATAAACCTGCTCTCCAGCAGCCGTCCCAGAGGCTGCATGGAGGTGATCTCATAATAATATAATTGGTGTTCATCCATATACTTAATGTGAAACCGCAGCAGACCCTCAATGGTATTGTTCACCAGCATCCTGGCCTCGTAGCCTGGCCCGGCTCCGGACTCCGGCTCTACGATCAGATAATTGCGTTTCATTTCACGCCTATAGCGAATCTCCATCATGTTCCCCCAACTGTTCCAGCAGTGTTATCCTCCGCATAAATGTCTCGGGCCGGAAGCATTGGCCCTCTATCTCTTTCTCCCACTTTCCGGCTCTGGCACTTCCCTGCACGGTGTTTCCCCGGCTCTTAAGCTCCAGGCTGCCGGCAGCGTACAGCAGCTTCATGTGTCCCTCCCCAAGCCGTGCGGCCTCCCCCGGGTCCAGGCCCTTCTCATGCCTGGCTGTCTCCACCATTTCGTGAAGAACCATAGCTCCCACAGTCCTGTCATGAAGGCGGCAGGAGGCCTGAAGCATGGTGGCAACCGCCAAGAGTGTGACTGCCATCACACCTGCTGCCTCCACTGTCATACTTCCAGACACAGTCCCACCTCCCCGGCCCTTGCAGCCCCTCTTCACAATCCCTGTCCGTTTCTTCCTATGCCGGCCCATCATAACCACACCAGCCCTATACCAACCGGCACCAGAAATGGCAGAAATGGCACCCGGTACGCCCCCACCCGGATATTCCGTGCACAGCCCCACAACAGCAGTCCACTGCAAAAGAGGAAACAGAGCAGCAGGCCTCCCACAAGCAGGGCCACATTCTGCCAAAGTCCCAGATAGAAAGAGGAGACCATAAAAAATAAGCCGTCCCCTGCTCCCACTGCATGTCCGGTTGCCACGGACAGGCCCAGCAGCCCGGCGCCTACCAGCAAAGCCAGCCCGGTGTCTGTCAGCCCGGCACTCCACTGCTCTGCTGTCCGGCATTCTGCCAGCAGCTGCCCTCCTCTCAGGAGAATCCCCGCCATTCCAAACACTGCAAAAACCTCTGTACTGATGGTCCGGCTGCGCAGATCCTGCCAGGCCGCTGTCAGCAGATACAGTACAAATACAAGCCGCAGGCAGCGGCCAATCCATGAAATCATCATTCCTTAACCTCCTCCACAATAAGAACACGCGCCCAGATACGCTACCTGGGACTTTCTGACGGCCCGCACATAGGCGTTGATGGCCGAACATTGGCTGCTGGTGTGGTAACTGCTGCCATAAGGCATGATATATACAGTGGCGGCATTCTTCTCACTCCCGCAGCGGACACAGGCATAATACTTCCCGCCCGACTCATTGCGAAGGGAATCCACTTGGGAGATACTCACCGCTCTCAGATCATTGGACAAATAGTGGCATTGGGAGGTAATATGGTAGCGTGTGGGATTCTTGCCCACATAGACAATCTCGTCCTCCTCTGTTATGTCCTCCCCCACGCCATGGGGCCCCCCATCTGCCCCGATCCAGGCCCTGCGTACACAGACTGACCGGACCGGAATGGAGCTGATTCCAAAAATGGAGAAAGGCAGCTTCATGCGGTAGTTCATAATAAGGCTGATGTTGTCATCCTCCAGAATTCTGGATTCTGCAAATGATACCCCCTGGATCTTCTCCTGATCCACCTGTCTCATCACCTGCTGCCGTACGTATCCCAAAGCCAGCAGTTGGGTCACATCTTCCTCCAGGCCCAGCTCAGTGTCACCTTTATCCAATATGTATTTTACATAGGCGTACTGGCTTAAATCCTCGCCCACCTTTTCCAAAATTCCCTGTATCCTCCGCTGCTGGTCAAACAGCTTCATGGGCGCTGCAAGGCAGACACAGGAAAACAGAAACAGGGAAAGAACCAGAGCCGCTTCCACAGACAGGCTGCCCGTAGATTTATGTCTCGGTGAGGCCGGTAATAATGCCCTGTTTTCGCGGGGTTTGAGGTTTACTACATTGTAATACAGGGAGTTTCGTACTGGAGAGGTGCGATTTTTTTTGTAATCAGATGTGTGTTTTCCTGCATTTCCCGGAAAAAAGGGCATAATTACCGGCCTCCTTTCTACTGATAAGCCGCCGAAGCTGCCATGGTCATACGATAGTTCATATCCCCTCCGCCTGTTTCTGATATCCACAAGCCCAGGGTAAAAAACAGATGTTTTCCACAAACTGTAGTCCGCGTATCCACGCTGTGGGCACAATGGTCTATTCTGAATCCTTCCTGCTCTTTTCGCAGATTTGCCTGAATCATATCCATCATTCTGTAGTCGGTTCCCGGGCCATGGCCAAAGAACAGAAGCATCCGAAGATATGCCCTGTAGTCCATCCCTGTGTCATTGGAGGTGTCATCTGTGAGTTTCCCACTTTTTCCCATATCCAGCAGGCCTTCCAGTCCAAGTCTCCAACTCTCCTGGTTCTTCATGAACGGAACCTTTCCGCTGTCCAGCAGGGTTCTGACATCCAGAAGCGCCTCCCCCAGAGCCCACACGCCCATGATGAAGAAGGCCAACACATCCACAAGGGGCAGGATTCCTGTTCCCCCAACGATAGCCATGGCCAGTCCCCGGGCCGCCTCCCGCTTGGTGGTGTCTGACAAAATATGGATCAGGTTCATCCCCTCCCGCACCGCCAGCAGCCGTCCAACCACCGCAGCCAGATTCTCCTGGTCCCCTGCATGGCCGTACAATATATACTCTGTCTCATAAGCGCAGCAGCCGTCCTCAGGATCACCATCGCCATATCTGTTAAAAAACCGCAGCACATACTCACCGATAATTACCCGGTCCAGAAGGCCGGTTCTGCCGCCTCCGGCACTATTCTGCCCCGCACCATTCTGTCCCGCACCATTCTGCCCCGCGCCATTCTGCCCCGTACCATTCTGTCCCGCGCCATTCTGCCCCACACCGCCATACATCACCGACGGTGCCCCGGCCAGGTCGGGCCGCCGGCCTGAAGCCTGTACCCCTTCCGGCAGCACCAGCGCCAGAAGGCTCCCAGAGGCCATCCCAGAGACGCGCTCCAGAAATCCCTGCTTCTCTTTGTCCGCAATACCAAAAGCCACGTCCATTGCCAGCATGGGATAGGCGTTCCACCTGCTTTCCACCGGACGCCAGAGCGCCTCCTCATCCAGCTCCTCATCGCTGTCCTCATCCGGCTCCCAGCTGTCAATGTAATCCTGGACAGATCTTGCTTCCTCCTCCACCTTCTCTATCCAGGTGATATTCGCCTCGGAAGCAGGGCTCAGACCTTCTATCTGTATTCTCCTGGTTCCGTCCTGCCTGGTGTAGGACTCATATTGGCTGATTTCCGTCTCCAGCCCATCTCTGACCTCCTGGCTCAGATCACCTTTTTTAGCTTCAAACTCCCTGCGGCTGTCCTCCAATGCTTCTCCCAGACGGTCTGCCGCCTTAGAGTAGGCCGCCACCAGTTTTGGAACCCTTTTTAAAGACTCCTTCAACTTGCCGGCTGCGGAGAGGAACCCATCCCCATTGCAGGCCGCCAGCGCATTAGCTGCGCGCTGCCACTCCTGGCGCTGTTTCCCAAGCTCCTGATCCAGTTTCTCCAGCGCCTTCTCCAGCTTTACAGCCTCCTTCGTATGGGCGCCATATATCCTGGACACCTCTGTAACCGTCTCCGCCTCCTTTATGGACCGCTCGGCCTGCTCTGTCAGGGCCTGGTCTGGTTGGTCCCAATCCAGATCCAGAAGTCCGTACTTCATATATTCCAGTATCTGGCCTTCCAGTATCTGGCCGTCCTGGTCCGTCAGCACAGACATTTCCTGAATTCTGGTCTGTTCCGCCTCCATGGGATACCAGTTATCCGTCTCCAGGTACGGCTGTATGAACTCCATAAGTTCCCCTTCCAGGTCCTCCCTGCTGCCGTACTCCAGCCCCAGAATCCTGTAGTTCTGCCACAATTCCCTGTGATACTGGCTCATCAGGGAATCCATGGAGGAGTCCAGGACCTGGCGCATGTAACACCTGGCCCCGGCAGTGCGGGCTGATTCCACCAGCCCGCACAGAACCGCCCACACACTGACCAGAATCAGAGCCAGAAACACCGATATCTCACCGCGGCGGCCCATCTAGTACACCTCTTTTGACTGGCTGTTAATCTCCTTAAAAATGTTCTGAAGCAGCGTGGTGATCTGCTTCTTAAAAATGATAACCAAGCCAATTAAGACCACCAGTATGAGCACAATCTCAATTACACCGATCCCATCCTCCTCAGTCATAAAGTTTCTCATCTCTTTTGCCAGTTCCATACATTTCACCTCCATATCTCCCCCTGCATATGAGGGAGGCTTCTCATCTACTTGTTACAAGAACTCCATAAACGCTGGTATGGCGATCATCACCATCACCACCCCCAGCATCAAAAACAGCGGAAACAGCAGCCGGGTGCTTGCCTCTTCACCCAGACGTCTGGCGCCATGCTTGCGCTGTTCAAATGCATCCGCCATCTCCAGCTTCAGCAGATCCCGCAAATTCTTAGATCCGTTTTTCCGGTTCTGTTCCAGCAGGCTGCAGAGCTTCATATACGGCTGAAGCCCGCAGCGCCTGCCAAATGCGCTGTATGCCTGGCCTTCTGATATTCCCTTGTTCATCTGGCAGCTGGTCTCATACATTTCCTCATAGGCGTACCGGGGCTTCAATTTCCCTTTTTTTACCAATTCCATGTAATCCCCGCTGATTCTGTCCCAGGCAGTTCGTATGGTCATGCCGGCCCCAAGAAATATCATCAGTTTGGACACAATCTCAGGGTAATCTACCATCAGCTGGACCTCCCGCTTCTTTTTCGCCTGCTGTGCATCAGTCCGCTCTTTTGCTGACAAAAGAAGGGCAGCCGCGAATCCCAGCCCGGCCAGCTTACCAAAGACAGATTCCACAGGCAGGCGGTAGCTCAGTGTCCGTCCCTCATATTCCATGGGTAAAACCAGGCTTGGGCTGCTCTGCTGACGGATGTCCTCCGCTTCAACCAAAGCTAAAAATGCGCGCAGATTTTCCTCCTCCGGCGCCGGCACAGGCGGCAGTACCCGCAGCTTCACCCGGCAGGAATAGGGAAACCATCCGTCTGTCATCTCTGCATTCAGCACCACCTCCTTCCCTGCTTCAGGCAGTTCCTGGTTGTGGATCTCCCCAAAGGAATCCACCACTTCCGGGTCCTCCGACTCCCATCGCAGGCGGATACCGTATTCCTCCAGAGATGTCATCAGATTCAGATCGGACCGCACTTCATCCAGGGACTGATTATCACCGCGGATGCGCTCCGGCAGTTCGCTTTCCACCTTCTCATAAGCCGCAGCAGCTTCCTCCTGTCCGTACCGTCTGGGGGACAGGTTGATTTCCACCAGGCGGCTCTTAGCCTCCAGCCCTTCTATTAAAACCTGGCAGGCCTGCGCCTCCTGGCCCAGTCCAGGCCGGACCAGCGCTCCGCCGGCTACCTGTTCATTCTGATGTTGTACAAGAGCCGATATTATTCCCAGGGTCAGGCCTGCCGCCACACACAGAAGCTGACGTACCCGCAGCTTGTTTAACCTTAGGAAACCCTTTCTATCGCCCATCCCTACACCTCAATCCGGAGTATCTGTTTTGCCATTATGAACGCTGCCCCATACACCAGCAGGCAGACCGCCATAATACAGCGTCCGGCCATGGTCTCATACATACTGTTGAAGAATCCCGGAGAAGTAAAGTCAATATAGAACACGATAAAAAATGGTATCATGCTCATGATCCGCTGTTCAAAGGCCTTGGACGCGGTCATGGTGTAGATTTCCTCCTGTACCTGAACCTTATCACGGATGATGCCCGCTGTGTGGGACATGATCTCCACCAGATCTCCTCCGCTTCGCTTAGCCGTGGCAAATACCTGGGCAAAATTGTTCACATCATCCAGGCCGCTGCGCTCTCCCAGGTCCATAAATGCCGCCTCCACCGTCTGGTTCCTGTGAACCTTGGAAGCCAGGCCCTCGAATTCCTTCACCATCATGGCCTCCCCGCCGTGGAGCAGAGACAGCTCTCTGGCACTGAGAGACAGGGTATTCTCAATGGAATATCCGGCGCTGAGAAATGAGGCCAGTATCAGAATTCCGTCTTTGAACTCCAGATTCAGCTTACGGCAGCGGCTTTCCTTCAGCTCTCTTTTCTTATAGAAGGGATACAGTAGGCCCAAAGGCGCCATGATGGCGAACGCCGCTCCATTTCTAAAGAATGCATATGCGGTCAGGGCGCAGCCCACCAGTCCATAACTGCTGTAAGTCAGCCACTCCTTCAGGGAGAGGCTGTACACACCATAATCCATATCGGCCTTTCTGCCATCCGGAATCCGGAGATGACGTTTTAGCCTGCCGGGCCTTTTAATCCTGCCTATGCCTGCCGCCTCCCCTCCGCCTTCCCCGCATCCTGCGTGGAATATCCTGCAGCTCTAAGTTTCGAACAGTTCTTAAGTTCCCCTTTTTTCCTGAGACATCTCTCTTCCAGATCGTATTGGTACAGGTTCCACAGTTCCACATTGCCGTCATAACAGCCTCCTATCTCTGTAATTGCCAGCACCCGGCGGCTTCCGTCCCGGAGGCGGCCAAGGTGTATCATAATATCCAGCGCTGAAGCGATCTGGCTGCGGATGGCCGCCAGGGGAAGATCCGCCCCCATGAGGACCATGGTCTCCAGACGGCTCAGCATATCCGCCGGGCTGTTGCCGTGGCCGGTGGAAAGGGAGCCGTCATGGCCTGTGTTCATGGCCTGCAGCATATCCAGGGTCTCCCTGCCTCTGACCTCCCCGACGATGATTCTGGATGGGTTCATCCTAAGCGCCGCCCGGATCAGCTGGCTCATGGTCACTTCGCCCTCTCCCTCAGTGTTGGCGTTGCGTGTCTCCATGCGCACCAGATTGGGAATCTGGCTGATCTGCAGCTCAGCGGAGTCCTCTATGGTAATCACCCGCTCATTTTTAGGGATGCAGGCTGAGAGGGCATTTAAAAATGTTGTCTTGCCGGAGTTTGTGCCCCCGCTGATGAATATGTTGTACCCAGCCTCCACCAGGATCCGCAGGAAATCCGCCGCCTCCCGGGTTATGGCGCCAAAACCCAGCAATTTATCCATGGTAATGGGTTCCGGAAACTTACGGATGGTCACCGCAGGCCCGTCCAGGGCAATGGGAGGCAATACCACATGTACCCGGGACCCGTCCTCCAGCCGCGCATCCACAATGGGCGAGGCCACATTTACCACACGGTTTACCCGGCTGACAATCTGCTGGATGATGTCCTCCAGCTGTTCCGCCCCTTCAAAACACCGGTTCCACAGCTCCATGTGCCCGCTGCGCTCCACAAATACCTTCCCGGCCCCATTGACCATTACCTCCGACACCCGGGGGTCATCGATCAGCTCCTGAAGAATATCCAGGCGGCGGAAGCTGTTAAACAGACTGTTCCTCAGCCACAGGCGCTCCTTAAGGGGAAGATACAGTTCCCTGCCGGTCTCCACTATTGCCTGGTCGATCATCTCGTTCAGCTCCTCATCATCCACCTGACGCCGTTCATTGAGTTCCTCCACAATCCTGCGCCGCAGCCTGCTTCTGACGCCCTCCATGGGTTTATCCTTCTCTGTCTCCATATCTGCTCACCTCCCGGCGGGCGCTGGCCCTAGCTCCGCCTTCCCGCACTCACAGTTCCCTCCCCCGGCCGCCCCGCAGCAGCTGCCGCACATAGTCACCCAGCTCCCCCCACAGCAGCTGTTCCATATAGGTCTCCCGGCGGCCGAAGCTGTTGTGATAGGGCAGCTTCAGCCTGTTAATCCGCTCCTTCACCGCCACCGCCCCGGCGGTGTCCAGATACTCCTCGAACTCCTCCACCTTGGCCGCCGATATACAGTCGTCCTTCACCGGCATGTATACC
>OKVW01000991.1_pt1 | contig 13251 bp, 14 predicted proteins | sample 1606991 | NCBI WGS metagenome assembly OKVW01 (sample SAMN03281021, study PRJEB24777) | human gut metagenome | isolation source: fecal sample PR177 from 1 month old male Malay infant, vaginal delivered...
AATAACTACACGATGGAATTCGGGAGCGAAATCATGAAAAGCCATGACCTGAAGAAAGCGCTGTGTCAATGGACGGCCTTGCTGGCCCTGGTGGTGAGTGGTGCGGTTTGGGCGGCAAACGGAGTGGATCTCAGCCAGTCTCCGGAAGTGTCGGGGACACAGGAAGGGGCGATTCGCATTCAGAAAGAGCAAGAGCGTATGCCGCTGAATTACGTGAATCAGCCGCCGATGATTCCACACAGCGTTGAGGGTTACCAGGTAACCACCAACACCAACCGCTGCCTGCAATGCCACGGCGTGGAAAGCTACCGGGCAACGGGCGCGCCGCGTATTAGTCCAACCCACTTTATGGACAGCGATGGCAAAGTGCTGGCGGAAGTGGCGCCGCGTCGTTACTTCTGTTTGCAGTGTCATGTGCCGCAGGCCGATGCCGCGCCGATTGTGGGGAACAGCTTTACCCCTTCGAAAGGTTACGGGAAATAAGAGGTCATTATGGAAAATGCTAACCGTAAACCAGGTCGGATTAAGCGCCTCTGGCAATGGTGGCGTCGCCCCAGCCGCCTGGCGCTGGGAACGCTGCTGTTAATCGGGTTCGTTGGCGGGATTATTTTCTGGGGTGGATTTAACACTGGAATGGAAAAGGCCAACACCGAAGAATTCTGTATTAGCTGCCACGAAATGCGCAACACGGTGTACCAGGAGTATATGGAAACCGTGCACTACAACAACCGCAGCGGCGTGCGCGCCACCTGTCCTGATTGCCACGTACCGCATGAGTTTGGCCCGAAAATGATCCGTAAGATCAAAGCCAGCAAAGAACTGTATGCCAAAGCATTGGGGCTTATCGATACACCGCAGAAATTCGAAGAGCACCGTCTGACGATGGCGCAAAACGAATGGCGACGGATGAAAGATAACAACTCGCAGGAGTGCCGCAACTGTCACAACTTTGAGTTTATGGATTTAACCGCCCAGAAAACGGTCGCCGCCAAAATGCACGATCAGGCTGTGAAAGACGGGCAAACCTGTATTGACTGTCATAAAGGGATTGCGCACAAACTGCCTGATATGCGCGACGTCAAGCCGGGCTTCTGATGGGATGATAACGAGTGGGGAGTATGCTTGAAGCCAGAAAGCTCCTCTGCGAGCGGGATGAACGGATCTTATTTAGCGATTTGTCGTTCCAGGTAAACGCAGGGGAGTGGATACAAGTCACCGGGGGCAACGGCGCAGGGAAAACCACCCTGTTGCGGTTGCTGACAGGGCTCGCTCGCCCTGATGCCGGAGAGGTGTTCTGGCAAGCGCAACCGTTGCATCGTGTACGGGACAGCTACCATCAAAATCTGTTGTGGATTGGTCATCAGCCGGGGATAAAAACCCGGCTGACGGCGTTGGAGAACCTGCGTTTTTTCCATCAGGATGGCGATACAGAAAACTGTCTCGCAGCGCTGGCGCAAGCCGGCCTTGCCGGGTACGAAGATATTCCGGTTAATCAACTTTCAGCCGGGCAGCAGCGCCGCGTCGCCTTAGCGCGTCTCTGGCTGACCCGCGCCACGCTTTGGATCCTCGACGAACCCTTTACCGCCATTGATGTGAACGGTGTTGAACGCCTGACGCAGCGAATGGCGCAGCATACCGAAAAGGGGGGGATTGTCATCCTCACCACGCACCAGCCGATGAACGTCGCCACCGACCGTATTCGCCGGATTACGCTCACCCAGGGGAGGGCAGAGCCATGATGTGGCGAATTTTCCGTCTCGAACTGCGCGTCGCTTTTCGCCACAGCGCGGAAATCGCCAACCCGCTGTGGTTCTTCCTGATTGTGATCACGCTGTTCCCGCTAAGCATTGGGCCGGAACCGCAGCTGCTGGCGCGTATTGCGCCAGGCATTATCTGGGTTGCTGCCCTGCTGGCTTCGCTGCTGGCGCTGGAGCGACTGTTTCGCGACGACCTGCAGGATGGCAGCCTCGAACAACTGATGCTGTTGCCAATTCCGTTACCCATGGTCGTATTGGCGAAAGTGCTGGCCCACTGGATGGTGACCGGTCTGCCGTTGCTGATCCTGTCTCCGCTGGTGGCGCTGCTGCTGGGAATGGATATCTATGGCTGGAAAATTATGGCCCTGACCTTACTGCTGGGCACGCCGACGTTGAGTTTTCTCGGTGCGCCGGGCGTGGGGTTAACCGTAGGGCTAAAACGCGGCGGCGTACTGCTGAGCGTGCTGGTGCTGCCTTTAACGATTCCGTTGTTGATTTTTGCGACCGCTGCGATGGATGCGGCCTCGATGCATCTTCCTGTTGACGGATACATGGCGATTTTGGGGGCGCTGCTCGCAGGCAGCGCGACGTTAAGTCCTTTTGCGACGGCGGCGGCGTTACGCATTAGTTTGCAGTAATGCGTTGCCTGATGGCGCTGCGCTTATCAGGCCTACGGGAGCAGAGTATGCAGTATGTAGGCCGGATGGCCGCCATCCACCTGTTGCCTGATGGCGCTGCGCTTATCAGGCCTACGGGAGCAGAGCATGCAGTATGTAGGCCGGATAGCCGCCATCCACCTGTTGCCTGATGGCGCTGCGCTTATCAGGCCTACAGGAGCAGAGTATGCAGTATGTAGGCCGGATAAGGCGTGAGCCGCCATCCGGCATGACGATATCTTTATTCGTTTGAGTCTGGTGACTGAATTATGTGGAAAACACTTCATCAACTGGCGATGCCACCGCGGCTGTATCAGATCTGCGGCTGGTTTGTCCCGTGGCTGGCAATTGCCAGCGCAGTGGTGCTGGCTGCAGGCTGGATCTGGGGATTCGGATTTGCGCCCGCGGATTACCAGCAGGGAGAAAGCTATCGCATTATCTACCTGCATGTACCGGCGGCCATCTGGTCAATGGGGATTTACGCCTCCATGGCGGTAGCGGCGTTTATCGGCCTGGTCTGGCAGATGAAGATGGCGAACCTGGCGCTGGCGGCGATGGCCCCAATTGGCGCGGTGTTTACCTTTATCGCGTTGGTCACCGGTTCTGCGTGGGGTAAACCGATGTGGGGCACCTGGTGGGTATGGGACGCCCGACTCACTTCTGAACTGGTGCTGCTGTTCCTTTATGTCGGTGCTATCGCCCTGTGGCATGCCTTTGATGACCGCAAGATGGCAGGGCGCGCGGCCGGGATTCTGGTACTGATCGGCGTGGTGAATCTGCCGATTATTCACTACTCGGTGGAGTGGTGGAACACGCTGCATCAGGGATCGACGCGTATGCAACAGAGCATTGACCCGGCGATGCGCACGCCGCTGCGTCTGGCGATTATCGGCTACCTGTTGCTGTTTATCACACTGACGCTGATGCGCATGCGTAACCTGATTCTGATGATGGAAAAACGCCGCCCGTGGGTGAGTGAACTGATTTTAAAAAGAGGCCGCCAATGACCAGTGCATTTTCATCCTGGAGTGAATTTTTTGCGATGGGCGGTTACGCCTTTTACGTCTGGCTGGCCGTGGCGATGAGTGTTATCCCACTGGCGGTGCTGGTCATCCATACCGTGACGCAGCATGGCGCGATTTTGCGTGATGTCTCCCGCCAGCGCGCGCGTGAAGAGAGACTGCACGCGGCGCAGAATCAACAGGAGGCTGCATGAATATTCGACGCAGAAACCGTTTATGGATTGCCTGCGGGATACTGGCGGGGTTAGCGCTGACCATCACGCTGGTGCTGTACGCGCTGCGTGCCAACATCGATTTGTTCTATACGCCCGGTGAGATTCTATATGGCAAGCGTGAAACGCAGCAAATGCCGGAGGTCGGTCAGCGTTTGCGCGTGGGCGGCATGGTGATGCCCGGTAGCGTGAAGCGCGACCCCAACTCACTGAAGGTAAATTTCAGCATTTATGACGCCGAGGGTGTGGTGGATGTGACTTATGAAGGCATTCTGCCGGATCTGTTCCGCGAAGGGCAGGGTGTGGTCGTCCAGGGGGAACTTGGCGAGAAGAATCACATTCAGGCCAAAGAGGTGCTCGCCAAACATGACGAGAACTATACGCCGCCAGAAGTGGAAAAAGCGATGCAGGAAAACCACCGCCGTCCGGAAAGCGTCTATAAGGATAAGAGATCATGATGCCTGAAATTGGCAATGCGCTGCTATGCCTGGCACTGGGCGCTGCGTTGTTGCTTTCCGTTTATCCGCTGTGGGGCGTGGGGCGTGGTGACGCGCGGATGATGGCGTCGGCCAGACCTTTTGCCTGGCTGCTGTTTATCCTCGTCATGGGGGCTTTTTTGGTACTGGTGAACGCCTTTGTGGTGAATGATTTCACCGTAGTGTATGTCGCCAGCAACTCCAACACACAACTGCCGGTCTGGTATCGCGTTGCCGCCACCTGGGGCGCGCATGAGGGTTCACTCTTGCTGTGGGTGCTGCTGATGAGCGGCTGGACCTTTGCCGTTGCGCTGTTCTCTCAGCGGATGCCGCTGGATATCGTTGCCCGTGTATTAGCGGTGATGGGAATGGTCAGCGTTGGCTTTCTGCTGTTCATTCTGTTTACGTCAAACCCCTTTGCCCGCACGCTGCCGGATTTCCCCATTGAGGGACGCGATCTCAATCCCCTGTTGCAGGATCCGGGACTGATTTTCCATCCGCCGTTGCTGTACATGGGCTATGTCGGTTTCTCTGTGGCCTTTGCTTTTGCTATTGCTGCGTTGATGAGCGGGCGTCTGGACAGTACCTTTGCGCGCTTCTCGCGCCCGTGGACCCTGGCGGCGTGGGTTTTTCTGACACTGGGTATCGTGCTGGGTTCAGCCTGGGCCTATTACGAACTCGGCTGGGGCGGCTGGTGGTTCTGGGATCCGGTCGAAAACGCTTCGTTTATGCCGTGGCTGGTGGGGACGGCGCTTATGCACTCGCTGGCGGTGACCGAACAGCGCGCCAGTTTCAAAGCGTGGACGCTGCTGCTGTCGATCTGTGCATTCTCACTCTGTCTGTTAGGGACCTTCCTGGTGCGTTCCGGCGTGCTGGTGTCAGTACATGCCTTTGCCTCGGATCCATCCCGTGGGATGTTTATTCTGGCCTTTATGGTGCTGGTGATTGGCGGTTCGCTCCTGCTGTTTGCCACGCGCGGGCATAAAGTGCGCTCCCGGGTGAACAATGCTCTTTGGTCGCGAGAATCGCTGCTGCTGGGGAATAACGTATTGCTGATTGCCGCCATGCTGGTGGTGTTGCTCGGCACGCTCCTGCCGCTGGTGCATAAGCAACTGGGGCTGGGCAGTATCTCAATTGGCGAGCCGTTTTTTAATACCATGTTCACCTGGCTGATGGCGCCATTCGCCCTGCTGCTGGGCATTGGCCCGCTGGTGCGATGGGGGCGCGATCGTCCACGCAAGCTGCAACGGCTGCTGCTTATCGCGCTGGTCACGACTTTTGCGCTTTCTCTGCTGCTGCCCTGGCTGTTGGAGAACAAGATTGTCGCCATGACGGTGGTCGGGCTGGCGATGGCCTGTTGGGTGTTTGTGCTGGCGATGGCTGAACTTGCACTACGTATTTCCCGTGGCGGCAAAATGACGCTCAGCTACTGGGGAATGGTGGCAGGGCACGTTGGCCTGGCGGTGACCATTGTTGGCATCGCCTTTAGCCAGAATTACAGCGTTGAGCGTGATGTCCGTATGAAGGCCGGTGACAGCGTTGATATTCATGAGTATCGCTTTACGTTTCGTGAAGTGAAAGATATTACCGGGCCGAACTATCGCGGCGGCGTGGCGATCATTGGCGTGACCCGTGACGGCAAAGCAGAAGCAACGCTGCATGCTGAAAAACGGTTCTACAGCAGCACCAGCTCGATGATGACGGAAGCCGCGATTGACGGCGGGATCACCCGCGATCTGTACGCCGCACTCGGCGAAGAGCTGGATAACGGGGCGTGGGCAGTGCGTCTGTACTACAAACCGTTTATTCGCTGGATCTGGGCGGGGGGAATGTTGATGGCGCTGGGTGGACTGTTTTGCCTGTTTGATCCGCGTTATCGCAGGCGCGTTCAACCGCAACAAACGGCACCGGAGGCGGTATGAAGCGCAACGTACTTTTGATTCCATTTGCGATTTTTCTGGTGATTGCAGCGTTGCTGTTGTGGCAACTGGCGCGTAATGCGGAAGGCGATACGCCAACCAATCTGGAGTCGGCGTTGATTGGTAAACCGGTGCCCACTTTCCGTCTTGAGTCACTGGAAAACCCCGGAAAACACTACGAGGCTGACGTATTAACTCAGGGGAAACCGGTTCTGCTCAACGTGTGGGCGACGTGGTGCCCAACCTGTCGGGCCGAACATCAGTACCTGAATCAGCTATCAGGGCAGGGGATCCGCGTGGTAGGCCTGAACTATAAAGACGATCGCCAAAAAGCGATTGTCTGGCTGAAAGAGTTAGGCAATCCCTACGTACTGAGCCTGTTCGACGGTGATGGCATGCTGGGGCTGGATCTGGGCGTATATGGCGCACCGGAAACGTTCCTGATTGACGGTAAAGGCATTATTCGCTATCGCCATGCCGGGGATCTGAACGCCCGCGTCTGGGAGAGTGAAATCAAACCGCTTTGGAAAAAATACAGCAAGGAGGCCGGCCAATGAGAATATTACTGGGTGTGCTGATGCTCCTGCTTTCCGCTAACGCACTGGCGACCATCGACGTCATGCAGTTTAAGGATGAAGACCAGGAGCAACAGTTTCGTCAGTTAACTGAACAACTGCGCTGCCCGAAATGCCAGAACAACAGCATTGCGGATTCCAATTCAATGATTGCGACCGACCTGCGCCAGAAAGTCTATGAACTGATGCAGGAAGGGAAAAGCCAGAAGGAAATTGTCGATTATATGGTGGCGCGCTATGGCAACTTCGTCACCTACGATCCGCCGCTAACGCCGCTGACGATTCTGCTGTGGGTTCTGCCAGTGGCGGCGATCGGCGCGGGTGGCTGGATTATCTTTGCCCGCTCGCGTCGTCGCGTGCGCCTTAAGCAGGAGTCATTCCCTGAAGATAACCCTGTACACAGTGGCAAACGCGCCGGAATGGCAGTGTATCTTCCGGGGATTGTGATTGCCCTGGTTGTTGGCGGGGTCAGCTATTACCAGACCGGTTCCTACAAGCAGGTGAAAATCTGGCAGCAGGCGACAGCGCAGACTCCGGCCTTGCTGGAGCGGGCGCTGGACCCGAAAGCACAGCCGCTGAATGAAGAGGAGATGATGCGCCTGGCGCTGGGGCTACGGACTCGCTTACAGGATGATGCGACCAACGTGGAAGGCTGGATCATGCTTGGACGAATCGGAATGGTGCTCGGTAACGCCAGTACCGCCACTGAAGCCTACGCCAATGCCTATCGACTGGACCCGAAAAACAGTGATGCGGCGCTGGGGTATGCTGAAGCGCTGACCCGTTCCTCTGATCCTGATGATAACCGTCGCGGAGGGGAGCTGCTGCGGCAACTGGTTCGTAGCGATCATGCCAACATACGCGTGTTGAGTATGTACGCGTTCAATGCCTTTGAGCAGGAACGTTTTGGCGAAGCGGTGGCTGCCTGGGAGATGATGTTGAAGATGTTGCCGGCGAACGATACCCGTCGCGCAATCATTGAGCGCAGTATCGCCCAGGCCATGCAGCAGTTAGCACCGAAGGCTGAGTAAACAACAGGCCGGATAAGGCGCGTGGCGTCGCTATCCGGCTACGTGGTTGCTGATTTACTGCAACCCGCGGGTTTGCAGGAACAAAATGGTAGCGGCAACACGCGAACGCACGTTCAGTTTGCGTAGCAGATTGCGAATATGCACCTTCACCGTTTGCTCGGAAATGTTAAGCACAGAGGCAATCTGCTTGTTGGAAAGCCCCTGTGCCAGTTCGTGCAAAACGTCCAGCTCCCGTTCCGTCAGCATGCTGAACGGATCGTCTTCCTCGCCAAACATTTCACGTTCGCGCAGATACTCACTGACGCGTTCGCTGAACACCTTCCCGCCATTCGCACCGGTACGAATCGCGTCCAGCAGCACTTCCGGGTCACTGTCTTTCAGTAAATAACCGTCTGCACCGGCATCAATCAGGGCGTAGACATCGCTGGCGGAATCCGAAACGGTAAGAATGATAATCTGTGCGGTAACGCCATCACGCCGCAGTGCATTCAACGTGTCCAGCCCGCTCAGACCTTTCATATTCAGATCGAGCAGGATCAAATCCACATCGAGACGGTTCGCCAGGTCAATCGCGGTTGCGCCATCGCCCGCTTCGGCAACCACATGAAATGTGGGATCCAGTTCCAGCAACTGACGAATGCCGCGGCGCATAAGAGGGTGGTCGTCTACAACCAGCACCTGAAAAGGCGTTGTTTCAGGCATAGTTATCTCCCGGGACGTTATTAGTTTCATTATTGTTATTAGCGTATGAATCGTCCAGATTCATCGCGTCGATAAGAAAGGGAATATTACCCCAATTTGACTATGGGTAAGTAGTAAAACCTGTCGGGAGGAGATGCCTTTGAGACTGCTGACAAACGATGAAACGCCCGATGGCGCAAGCTTATCATCGGGCCTGGAAAGTACGATCTTATCCAGGCCCGATAAGGCATCAGCCGCCCTCCGGCAAGAGCTTCACAGGGAATCAGAGGCAGGATGCTTAGGGCAGTAACGTGATTGCCACGATTTTCTCTTCGGGTATCGCACTGTGATACCAGAATTCATCGTTGATCTGGGCTGATTTAAAGCGGTCAAGCGGAATGCGTTTTTCGTCATTCGCCGTTTTGACCTCAACAGTACCTGTCAACGGTACTTTGCTAACCAGCATCAAATCACCCTGCGGGTTAAAATGCGCCACCGCCCCGTTGCTGACATTTTGTTGTTCACCTGATACCAGGACGGAATAGTCAAAATTCACCTTTTTCTTCGCCACTGTACCGGCCCCAAAGTAACGGCCATAAATTTGCGGGTCATGGAAGAAGCCAAAATGACCGCCGCTATTTTGCATTTTCAGGAAATGAAAATCCGGTACGGTAAAATTATCGTGATGGCGGCTAAGCTGGGTCTTTACAATATTTACCCGTACCTGATCCTGCAGATAAACGCGTGTATAGGCTGCATACATCAGGGAAAAGGACCAGACAAATACTGCCGCCATCAGGCCGGTGATGGCATAAATACCGTACATGACACGCGTGGTTGATAACGTCACTAACTCGCGCAGAAGAAAAGAGATCGCCAGTAAAAAGAATAGAAACGTCGACATCATCACACGGTCAGGATAGGACGGAGAGGCAACCATAATGAAGGATGTTCCCAGACCAACCAGCAGCATTAAAACCACCATCAGCAGATTTCTGCTGTTCGACTGGTTACCGTTTCGTTTAGCGATATACAGAAGTATTGCAAGCAGGGCCAGAACCACATACGAGATCCAGACCAGCGCAAGGTGGTTAAAGAAACGGTCACTCAGGTGGATAGTGAGTCGCTCGATGATCGATTTCTCATACCAGACGGCATGCGCGCCCTGGGCGCGAATAAAATTACCGGGTGAGAAGATAAGGACACTGGCGCCAACCAGCGTTGAGATGAAGTAGGCGACCTTGTTGCCGTAGAGGCGTTTTTGCTGCCATAAATCGTAAACCAGAGCCAGCAGCGCCAGACCCACGACAAAGGGGGCAACGCTCTCATTAGAACACCCGGCCAACACTCCGAGTAACAACATCCCCACCTGCGTGCGTTGTTCATTGTGCAATTGTATGCGGTAGAGATTCCAGATCCAGGCCGCGACGAACAGGTTCGTCCACAGATAGTTTGCGCTACCAACCACCCAGAAGACGGTTTGTCCAATGTTGGGGTTTGCAACCCAAAAGGTCAGGAAGACGAGGGTGAAAACCAATGAATCATGCTTTTTCCATTTCAGTGTGCCGGTAGGCGTTTTGGCAATGAAATAGCAGAAGGCAATAACGGCAAGACCGATCAGCGTCGAGATAACAAAGCGAGACTCCGTTGCCAATAAGAGCGCACTGGTATAGTCAGCCACAACACGCCCGCTCCAGGTCAGGTAATGATGAAGATGCGCGTCAAATGAGAGGCCAATCAGGGCATAACGGTAATCATCTGAATGAATTGGGGTGAACCACTCGAGAACAAATACCGCCAAAAAAGCGACGAAAACAATGCTCTTATCAACAAACTTAAACATCAGTTATCCTTTACAGAATCATGTTCCACAGTGCGTTTTTTTTTGAGGATATACCGTGGGCGTTTTTTTGTTTCAACATAGATTCGACCGATATACTCGCCAAGAACGCCAATCCCAATAAGCTGGATACCACCCAGAAACAGGATCGACACAATCAAAGACGCGTATCCGCGAACCGGATTTCCCCACAGAAGCGTATTAATCACCATTCCCGCGCCATAGGTAAAAGAGAGAAGCGCCACGGCCAGACCGATATAGGTCCAGATGCGCAGGGGAAACGTAGAAAAGGAGGTAATTCCCTCCAGCGCGAGATTCCATAGTTTCCAGCCGTTAAATTTACTGCTTCCCGCACTGCGAGTGGCACGGGCATAGTGAACAATTTCGGTCTTTCCGCCCACCCAGGATAAAATGCCTTTCATAAACAGATTTCGTTCTGGCATCTGCTTGATGTTATCCACTATTTCTCGGCTCATCAGGCGAAAGTCACCGACATTCTCTTCGATGTGCGGCGTACTGATTTTATTGTGCAATTTGTAGAACCATTCTGCAGTTTTACGCTTAAGTCGGCCATCGACAGCGCGGTCTGAACGTTTAGCCAGCACTATATCTGCACCTTCCTGCCATTTCTGGATAAGGTGAGGAATCACCTCAACAGGATCCTGGAGATCGACATCAATAGGAATGACCGCATCACCCGTGGCGTTATCAAGCCCGGCAAACAGCGCGGGTTCTTTGCCAAAATTCCGGGTTAACGAGATCGCCACAACCAGTGGGTCGGCAACGGAGAGGGCATCAATGATAGATTCTGTAGCATCGGTACTGCCATCGTTGATAAACACAATTTCGATGTCATGCTCTTTCAGCGCATTGAACTCGCGTACGGTCTTATAAAAAATGCCGATGGTTTCTTCTTCGTTGAAGACTGGAACGACAAGTGAAACTTTCATCGCGCCTCCTTGAATACAATGAACCGGGAATAGACAAATCCGCAGACGAGGCTAATGGCGGAGAAGGCAATCAGCGTAACCAGAGGGGGAAGTCCACACTGCTCCGCGGCCCAGCCTGTCAGAAGACTGAGCAATCCCATAAAACCGACATATAGCAAATAGCGGCGGGTGGTGGTTGTCTGTTTAAAGGTAAATCGCGCATTAGCAAAAAAAGAGAAACTGACGGCAACGCTGAAGCCCAGGAAGTTAGCCAGCGCCTGATGGCTCTGAAAACCATAGATGCAGATAGCGAATACTATCCAATGGATCAGTGTGTTTATGACACCAACAGAGGTGTATTTAATAAAGTGATGCCACATGAGTAATTAGGTCGGCTATGCAAAGCGGGAAGTGTAACATTATTCTGGTTTCATCCCGAATCGAATTCGAATCCTATTTTTGAAACAAAAGAGAATGTTCTGGGGAGTGACCCCACCCAGATAGATGATCCTGCCCCAACGTTCCTGGTCATCACGGTCCTTATGCGCACTCAGGACGATCTGGACAACTTTTTTGGCCTGCCTGGGTGCTGACGCTGGAAACGAGGTTATCCTATTGCCCGAATCAGTACTCAAATGTGAATGCCGCCAGGTATTGTGGCGACGCTATTGCTATGTTTATGAGATAGCGTCTGTGACTTCCATAATCCGTTAAGCGGTCTCTTCCGGCTGCGAGCAACATTTTGTTCATACAGCTCCCGATGAGTTAAAGTGGCTACGTTTTTATCTATATGAGCTCGTGGTTAATCAGTAAACCCCGAGCCCATGTTATATATGAACTCTTTTTGATTAATGAAGGACTTTGTCCATCACTGAGTTTCTTTTTTAGCCTGCGAGATGCTCAAGCACGCTTTCAATATGAACCGTCACGAATTTGCTAACATTATCAGTGCAAAACGCATTTAATTCATACTGTTGACCTGGTTCCATCAACGGACTTTCCCAGGCTGCATCGAGGTTAGAGAAAGGTTTAAGACTGATTGATTCAGAACCACCGGTTTTTCTCAGCGTGAAATAAACACTTGCATCACTGGTTACCTGACATAAAAATTTCTCTTTACTCCCATCAGGAGGAACAGATACATAAGAAAGAACGAGAGCGTCGTTAGTATAATCAAAATGGGTTTTGTACAGTTCAAATGTGACATCAGTACTTAAAGTAGTGTTCATAATATACCTCATAGTTTAGAGTTGAATGAAAGGTCAAATTAACCTCTCAGAGCATTTATCTCATGAAGAAGGAGGCAGTATTGCCTCATTTGAAGGAAAAAAGTGTGTAATTAATAATTAATCTTCATGTCTGATTTACGGTAAGTTTAGCGGCACACTGAATTTGGCTGTCAGCGGAGTTTTGAAGCCTATCCATTTCAATGCCATGTTCGCTGTCTGCTTATTTATCGGTTCTGGATTGATCTCTTTTGCCGGCTACTTCATATTTTCTATTTGGAGTAAAGTGTCAACACTTTCTACATATCTCACATGATGTTTCGCTCCCATTGGATCAGGTGCTTAATGTTTCCCATTTCCCAAATGGAACCTGATCTGGTCTATTTTGTCCAGTCTCAGCGCTATTTCTGGACAATCCTTTTCCTCTTTTAGCACAGAGGAAAGTCCGCAGTGGATATATAAGTAAACAGGCGTGGCGATGCTTATAGTTGTCCCGCTATGTTCATGAAAGCAGACAATTTATTTAATCGAATTATTTACGACATGTTTCGATTTAATAAATTTCAGATCAAAATATAGGTGACAAAACGATGACAATGATAACAAGTGACCCGACAGTCTGGGCTAAATATTATGAGAGAGTCAACTATGGAGGCGATCATGGTGATGTTGTGCTTCACGGCGATGTCCGGCAAATTTCAAATAATGATGGGACCTGGATAAAAAACTCACGTTCTAACGGAGTTAACGGTCTCTCGATGTTAACCATCACAGAAGTAGATATTAACAACCCGGCTCAAATTTATCGTTGTCATCTTGAAGATTACAGTGCTAACGAAATTCTCTTTCTGTAAGGAATATTCTATGTCAGACACCCTTTCAGCAGGCAGCAGCCTGATTTTTTATACCGGTAAAAATTATGCCGGT
>OKVW01000994.1_pt1 | contig 13189 bp, 12 predicted proteins | sample 1606991 | NCBI WGS metagenome assembly OKVW01 (sample SAMN03281021, study PRJEB24777) | human gut metagenome | isolation source: fecal sample PR177 from 1 month old male Malay infant, vaginal delivered...
CTTTAAGTCTGAGCGGGAAACAGTTTGGCTGATGCTGTCGCCCGCCACTGTGTAGCTGCTTTGCGGTTTATATGTGGAATTTGAACCGCCTCCGCCGCCTGTGGAGCCGCCGCCCGTGTAGTGGAAGTTGGCGGTGACGATGGTGGCGTTCCCCGGCATGGTGAAGCTGTTGTCTGCGTCGCTGCCGCCCGCGCCGCCCGTCCAGCCGGCGAAGGTATACCTGGGTTCCGCTGTGGCGGTCAGGGTGACGCTTTTGTCAGAGAGAAGGCTTTGGGATTGGTCGTGGTTGAACATCACTTTACCGCTGCTTGCCGGAGAAACGGCCACCGTCAATTCCTCCCCGCCCGGCAGCTTTAAGTTCTGGAAGGGGTTGCCGTAGCAGTACAGGTATTGCAGGCTGGTCAGGCCGGTCACGTTCAGGTCGTTCAGGCTGTTGCTGTAGCAGTCCAGGAGTTGCAGGCTGGTCAGGCCGGTCACGTTCAGGTCGTCCAGGCTGTTGTCGGAGCAGTCCAGGATTTGCAGGCTGGTCAGCCCGGTCACGTCCAACGTGCCGGTTAAGCCGCTGCTGTATATTTTTAATTCTTTGACCCGCTTCGGCGCGCTGCCGTCCCATTTCAGATAGGGGACGGGGACAACACTCGTATTCCAACTGCCGGGGTCGTTCTTTGTCCATGTAAGACCGTTGTTTTCGATGATGCCGTTGATCACCGCCACATCGCCGGGGGCGTATTCGGCATTTGCCGCCAACAGCATTGGCGCGTCGCACGCGCCCTCATGCCCGTCCTCCAAAGTGCAGCCCTCGGTCTTTGCGCAGGGGAGCGGTTCCGTTTCTGTTGGCGGGGTTCCTGTCGTATTTTCCACAGTCTCCGCCGTCACCGTCACGGTGATCTGCGGCAGCTTCGCACCGCTTGACAGGGCATAGCCGCCCGCATCCGCCGTGAATACATACTTGCCCTCTGTGTCGCCGTTATAGGCCGGTTCGCCGTCGCCCCATGTCACGGGAATTTCCTCGGTGGACGTGGTGACGGTCGCGACCGTTTCCCCGCTGTCCTTTATGGAAGAATCTTTGGAACTGTTCTCCGAAACATTTTCCTTTGCGTCACTGGGGGTGGCGGTGGAAGAATCGCCGCTTTCGTCCTCCGAGCCGTCCTCGCGCCCCAGGCCGCCCTCTCTGTCGGCTTCGACGCCATTCACCTTGTCTGGAATGACTGTATCCTCTGTCACACGATAGACCGTTGCCGTCACCGAGTCCGGCAGATTCAATTCCGAAAGCGATGTCCCCACGGTCACAGTCTGCTTTTTAACGCCGCTGGGAAGCTCATCAAAGGACGCGATACTCCCGTGGCCCAGGCCATCCTCTCTTTCGCCTGCGGCGAAATTCACCTTATCCTCCGGCACATCATTCTCCGCCATCGCTACCACCGGGAGCTGCGTCACAATCAACGCGGCGGATAAAAGCATTGCCCATAGTCTTTTTCTTTTCTGCATCATCAGTGTTCCCTCCTTGCAGATAGATAAAAATTATCGTGTGGTGTGTATCTTTGATACACACCACACAAGGGGTTCCCCCCTTGTGTGAAAAACCTGATTTGCGTTATCCCATGTCCCTTTCTTGTCACTGGAAACGCCCCGCCTCCTCCAGCGCCGTCAGAAGCCCGGCGCAATCCGCCCGGATGGGCTGGCTCTGCCGCTCTGACAGATAGCCGGATTTCACCGCCATCTCCAGGATATAGTCCGCCTGACGCACATAATCCAAGGCGGCTTTTAAGTCTCCCTCCCGTGCGGAGATTCCTGCCCTGACGCCGCAGTCCAACAGCTTGCCGCCCAGAGGGAATCCCTCAGCCTTCTCCTTCAAATAGCGCACGGCTTCGGCGATCCGCACTGAAAGATCATACGCGCTTTCCTGAATATCCATATCTCCACCGCCTTTCTAAATCAAGCGTACCATAAGGTCAAAAAAAATAAAATCATCCGGTATGAGGTTTTTTCAACTTTATTTTTTTAATTTGTGCTATACTGAACTGGAAAAAGGTTGAGGTTTTTTTGCCACCAGAAAGGGAAGTATGAGGAAATGACGGCAAAACCAGTTTTTTTGAGTGATAAATTTACCCCCGCCCGGCTCCCGGAGGTCTGCGCGCCGCGTAAAAGTTTACTGACGCGCTTTGACGAGGCGGCGGCGGACGGCTTTGTATTCGTGTCCGCCCAGGGCGGCAGCGGCAAAACGGTGACCACCTTACTGTGGCTGAAAAAAAGCGGGCATACGCCGGTATGGATTGGGCTGGACGGCTACGACAATACCCCGTCGGTGTTTTATAAGCTCCTTGCCACCGGCCTGTATTCCCTCCAGCCTGACAATGGGAATCTGGAGCGTATCCTGACGGACCCGGCCTTTTCCGCCACGCCGGTGGAGCATACGGTGGAGCTGCTCAGTGAGCTGCACCCAAAGACCGACCGCCATGTCATCGTGCTGGACGACTTCCACATGATTACCAATGGGGAAATTAGTAAATCCCTGCCCATGATCCTGCGCCGCCTGCCCCACACGTTCACCTTTTTTATTCTGTCGCGGGGTGAAATCCCGCCGGAGCTTCTGCCGTTTGTCAAAGACGAAAAGAAAGACATCATTCACAGGGAAGCCCTGCGCTTCACGGAATCGGAAATCAAGCGGTACCTGAATACGCTGGGACACTTCCTGACGCCGGACGAGGCAAGGCTTGTGTATATGGCGACGGACGGATGGGCCATCGGTGTGAACGCCATCGCGCTTTCCGGGAAGGCAGCCGGGGGCGGCGGGGACGGCTTCGCCCATTTCTTTGAGGATCTGGCCTGGAACGCCTGGGACGAGGGGCTGCGGGAGTTCTGTATGCGCACCTCCATCGCCGATGAGTTTGACACCGAGCTGGCCGCCGCCCTGTCCGGCAGGGGTGACGCCCATGCGGTCATGGAGGAGTTAAGCCGTTCCAATTCCTTTTTGAGCCGCCTGCACGGGGACACCTACCGCTACCACCATCTGTTCCAGGAATTTTTGCAAAAGCAGTTAAAATCGTCCGGTACGAACGAGGCCATGCTGTATAAAACCGCCGCTCGGTATTACAAAGACCACGAGGACTATTCCCGCGCGCTGCGCTTCTGGCTTCAGAGCGGCGACTACAGGGGGACGGACAATTTTCTGTTCCTCTTTCTGTTCCGGGGCCACAAAAACGGCGTGGCCGATTACGCGGATTTCCTGCACGGCTTTTTCCAAAATCCGCTCCCGGAACGCGCCTCCCGCGAAGCGCCGGTGCTGCACGTCCTGTACGCCTGGTATTACTACCTCACCAGTTGTTTTGAAGAATACGCGAAGCACATGGACGCTATTATCCGCAACCTGCCGCGCATCGCCAAAGCGGGCAATGAGTTTGTGGAATTTGCAATGCTGGCTTTCCATGTGGACTACCGGAAATCGCTGAAAACCCAGGTCACGCTGTTCCATCTGTTCGGCGGGGTGCTGAAGAACTATACACAGGCGGGACTTGCCACCAGCATCGCCTCCTTTACCCACAACCTCCCCTATATGCACCGCAGCAACCGGGACTACTCGGAGATTGCGCAAAACCCGAAGATACTGGATCAGATCGACTGCACCTTTGCGCCGCTGCTGGGGCGGGAATGGGAGTATCTGCGCCCCGGCATTCAGGTATCCTTTACTTATGAGCGCGGCCAGCTTGAAGCCGCGCTTGCAAAGAATACGGAAGTCCTGGGCCTGATCGGTCCGGAGAACAAGCCGGACGGGCGTATCTGCGTGATGGTCCTCCAGCACAGTATCCTCTGGCAGATGGGGCGCTGTGAAGAAGCCGGAAAAGCGATGGACGCCCTGGCCGCGTTTGCGGGGGAATCCGCCCAATATTTCCTGCCGAACCTGACCGCCTACCGCACGAAATGGGCGCTATTTGACGGGGACAAAACCGCCGCGCGGGAATGGCTGGCGCAATATTACGTCACTGACACGGAACATATCGAGTTTTTCCGCTCCTTCCAGCACTTCACCACCGCGCGGGCCTACGCCGCGCTGGGCGATGTGGAAAACGCCCTGCGCTATCTGCTTCTGCTGCGGGAGTTTGGAACGAACTTAAACCGCCTGCTGGACAGGTGCGAAGCGGGGGCAATCCTCGCGGCCCTGTACTGGACGCGGAACCGGAAGAAGGAAGCGGAAGCCGAGCTTACCGAAACGCTGGAAGTATTGCAGCCCTACGGCTTTGTCCGGGTGGTTGCCGATGAGGGCGAGGCCGTGGTGCCCGTCCTGAAACGTATCCTCTCCAAAGTGGGCGGCAAAGAATATACCGGCCCCCTTACCCGCGCCTATGTAAATGCCGTCATGCTTGCGGCGCACAGCTTCGGCATCAGCCACAAGGGGTACCTGGCGGAAGCAGGCGGTAAGACGGACCAGCCCGTCAAGCTGTCAAAGCAGCAGACGCTGATGCTCACGCTGCTTGCCCAAGGCTACAAGAACGCGGAGATTTCCGAAATGACGGGCCTTGGTATTCCCACCATCAAATCCCATACGTCCCTGGCCTATAAAAAGCTGGGGGTGAACAGCTCAATGGACGCCGTGCTGAAAGCAAAGGAGCTGGGGCTGATCGGACAGGCCCCCGATGGCGGAGAAAGCGCGGAGTAATGGAAGCGGACAGCCTGGAGCAGAGATTTTGCCGTCATCAGCTCTATCATTTTTGCCCGCGCCTGTTTCAGCTCCGGGTAGGTTTTTTTGTTTTCCGCCAGCAGCGCGTCATAGTTTTCCAGCCCGTTCTCCTGCAAATAGAGCAGCGTTTTTGCCATCTCCTTGAGGTTATATAACTTGGCCCACCGCTCGAAGCCGGGGGAGTGGGACTGATGTAATTTTGCCTGAATGTCAATCAGCAGGTTGGGCTTTGAGGGGCGTCAGGTGCCGCCTTCCGCTTCGCCGGAGCCGGACGGACGCCGGTAATCCGTTCACAGATCGCCGCCTCCGTGTAGTCCGCGCCGAGAGAATCACAGCGCATGAACCGTTTGCCGCCCGGTATCTGGAACGCCAGATGTTTGCCTCGCTTGACCCGCGCGCCTGTCCGGCCAGGAGACAGATCGCCGCCAGGCTGGGCGGAGATGAATTCGTGCTGATGGCCTATGGCTATGAGGGACAGACAGCTCTCCGGGAAGATCTGGAAATGTTTTACAAGGCAAAGAAAGGCTGCCAGGTGTTCTTAAGCAACCAGATGCAGGTTCCTGTGTGCTTCTCCGTGGGCTGCGGATTTTACCCGGAGGATGGGGAGGATTACCAGACCCTTGTAAAGCTTGCGGATGAGCGCATGTATCAGGATAAGAGCAGCCACAAACTGAATACGGAGCGGTGATACGATGATGTGGGATACCTGCATTTCCTATGGATAGTTAGGGTGCAGGTATTTTAATTATATTTTTTGTAAAGGAACCTTTACATATACAGTCAACCGTGTTATAATCAAAATGTAAAGGAACCTTTACAAATCTATTTATAGAAAAGAGGTGGCACATTTGCAGAACAGAGTTGAGCAGCTGCGCAAGGAAAAGGGGCTGAGCCAGGAGGAATTCGCCAAGGCAATCAGAGTCTCCAGGCAGACCGTCAGTTCCATTGAGACGGGGAAGTACAACCCATCGCTGGAACTGGCATTTGTGTTATCTGACTTTTTTAATCTGCCGATTGAGGAGATCTTCACTTATGAAAGGAGAGACCAGAATGAATAAGAACAACAGGAAGATAGGGTTAATCTACATGACAATCGGAATCATAGGCCTGGCGGCCAGTATTCTGGTGGAAAACAAGCTGGGAAGCACATTGTTCGGCATGTCCTTTGGGCTTATGGGGTCAGCGGCGGCGATGCTCTGGAAGTATTACTACTGGAACAGGCCTGCTAACACTGAGCGTTACAAGGAGAAGCTGGAGCAGGAGAATATCAACCTCCATGACGAGCGGAAGGAGCAGCTGAGGTGCAGGGCCGGGCGATATGCATATGCCTTGGGCATCATCGTCTGTGCTGTTACGATTATGGTGTGCGGTATTTTACAGGCACTGGTGGACGGATATAATTTCAGGGTTCTGATCATCTATCTGGGGCTGTACATGGTATTTCAGTATATTGCGGGCATTGTGATCTACAGGCGCCTGTGCAAAAAATATTAGGAGGTAAATCATGGGAGAATTGTCAAAGTTACCCAACATAGGGCCAGTGGTGGAGGCCCAGCTAAACCAGGTGGGGATCACCACACTGGCTCAGCTGGAGGAGATGGGCAGCCGCCAGGCGTGGCTGAAAATCCTTGCCATTGACAGCTCCGCCTGCATTCACAGGCTGTATTCCTTCGAGGGAGCCATCCGCGGGATCAGGAAACGTGATCTGCCGCCGGAGGTGAAGGAGGAGCTGAAAGCGTTTTATAATGATGTGAAAAAGTAGGGCTGATCCGGGGTTGACATTTCCCTGTATACCTGCTATATTGATACCATCAATTTTTAGAGGAGTGTGTTTTTTGTTAATTGTATCTGTGATGGAGAATAGATAATTTATGCATAGGTGGCAGTGTATATCCGGCGCGCCGGAGGCTTATTTGCTGTACCTAAATCCATGACAGACCCTCATCAAATCAATGGTTAATACCTATGTGATGCGTCCGGTTATGGATGCCGCATAGGTTTTTTTATTGTCCGTCATTTTTAATTTGGAAATAACAGGAAATCATATGATCGAGAGGAAACAGATACAATGAACAGAACATTTGAGACATTAGGATTTACAGACATAATCAGGCAGTTAAAAGAGAGGGCGAACTCAGAGGCTGCCAGGGAGCTGCTGGGTCAGCTTTCACCCTACATGGGGGAGAGCGAGCTGCGCAAAAATATGAAGGATACCACCCAGGCCAGGCAGATGTTAGACGCCTTGGGCCAGCCGCCTCTTCCTTCCATGGATCACGTGGAGGAATATCTGGATCAGACGGTGAAGGGGGACCTGCTGCTGCCGGAGGAGATCGAACAGATTGGAACCTTTCTGGCGGCGGTTACCAGGATGAAGGCATATCTGGAGAGGGGCAGAGGCTTTCAGATATCCCTGGCATTTTATGATGAAAATCTGACTCCCATGGAAGAACTGAGGGAGGAGATCGCCCAGTCCATCCGCTCGGGAATGGTGGATGACCACGCCTCCAACGAACTTCGGAACATCCGCAGGGATATGGGCGCTCTGGAAGATAAGATCAAGCAGAAGGCGGAGACGCTGCTCCGGTCGGGGAAATCCTTTATGGCCGAGAACTTTGTGGTGCAGCGCAGCGGAAGGACCTGCCTGCCCGTGAAAAGGGAACACCGGGGCAAGGTGCCGGGAAGCGTGGTGGACCAGTCTGCTACAGGCGCCACCGTGTTCATCGAGCCGGCGGCGCTGGCGGGGCTGCGGGAGGAGATTGAGCTGCGCCGTATTGAGGAGGACTGTGAGGTACGCCGCATACTCTACGAGCTGTGCGACCGGATTGCCCTGCAGGAGCCGTCATTTAGGGAGAATCTGAAAATGCTGGTGAAGCTGGACTACATCTTTGCCAAGGGCAAGCTGAGCGCTGATTTAAAAGCAGTGGAGCCGGCCATCAATACGGAGGGAAATATCCGGTTGGTAAAGGCCAGACACCCCATGCTGCCGGCGGAGAACTGCGTGCCGTTAGACTTTAAGCTGGGAGGCGGCCAGCGGGGCGTGGTCATCACAGGACCAAACACAGGCGGAAAGACCGTGGCCATCAAAACCGTGGGGCTGCTGTCCTTAATGGGAACCAGCGGACTTCATGTGCCCTGTGAGGAGGCTGATATCTGCATGGCCAACCAGGTGCTCTGCGACATTGGGGACGGCCAGAATATAGAGGACAATCTGTCAACATTTTCGGCCCATATCGGCAATGTGCTGGAGATCCTGAAGCGGGTAACCAGGGAGAGCATCGTGATCCTGGATGAGCTGGGCTCCGGCACAGATCCGGCGGAGGGGATGGGAATCGCGGTCTCCATACTGGAGCAGCTGCGGACCTGCGGCTGCCTGTTCCTGGTGACCACCCACTACCCGGAGGTAAAGACCTATGCTGCGAAATATGAGGAGATCCTCAACGCCAGGATGGCATTTGACAGGGAGAATTTAAAGCCCCTGTACCGGCTGGAGATCGGAAAGGCGGGGGAGAGCTGTGCTCTCTACATCGCCAAGCGTCTGGGAATGCCGGACGATATGATCCGCATGGCTGCAAAAACGGCCTATGGAGCGCTGAAGCCCGGGATGGAGCAGGAGCTGCATCTGGGCAGAGACGGGGTGGAACACATCCGCAAGCAGCAGGCGCCAAAGCTGGTGAAACAGCAGGCGCGGCAGGCGCGGGAGATGAAGCTGCCCAGCTTTTCGCGGGGAGATTCCGTGCTGGTGCAGCCGGACCAGACCATTGGGATCGTGGTAAAGCCGGATGACGAGAATGGAAATGTGCTGGTCCAGGTGAAGAAGGAGAAAGTGCTGATCAGCCACAAACGTCTGAAACTGAAGGTGGCGGCCTCCCAGCTGTACCCGGAGGATTACGATTTTTCCATCATTTTTGACAGTGTGGAGAACCGCAAGGCCAGACACGATATGGACAGAAAGTTCGTGAAGGGGCTGGAGATCCAGGTGGAAGAATGAGCAGTGACAAATAAAAGAAGCCAATTAGGCGCGGTTCCAGGCGGGCAGAAATGCCCGGGGAGCCGCGCCTGTTTTAATAAGCTGTGAAATTGGATGGAAATGAATGGGAATTTATAGGAGGAGATGGTATAATGAAAAAAACTGTTCCCCAATCCAGAAAGGAGGCCCTCATGCTGGCAATTGACAAAAGATGCCCCTGGTGCGGCCACGATATCAGCGCTCCCAGACGGATTCGCGGAGTCTGCGAAACGTGCGGGAAGCCGTACCGGTCCGGTTTGAGCTGCGGCAGGCAGACGGCACACGGCTGGGTGACGGAACCATTACATATTATTTTGCCAGCAGTGGCTTTTTCGAGCAAAAAAAAGCCCGGCAGTGAGTAGCTGCCAGGCCATTATATAATGATAAGCAGATTAGAAAAATGGAGGAAAATGCATATGAAATCCCTAGACAACAACATTTCCCAGGAACTGCTGCACAATCTGGAAACGTGGCACCAGGAGGACGAGTACCAGAAGATCATCGATGCCATCGAAGCACTGCCTGACAGCGAACAGACGCCGGATCTGGTGAGCCAGCTGGCAAGGGCTTATAACAACCTGGCCGGCCCGGAGGACAGGCACCTGTTAAAAAAGGCGGTGGAGCTTCTGGATTCTGTGGAGGAGGAACTGGCCGAGGATCACAACTGGAATTTCCGCAAGGGCTACGCCCTCTATTATCTGGACCGGGAGCTGAGTGCCAGGCATTATTTTGAGAAGGCGCTGGAGCTGCGGCCCGGGGACCAGGACACCCAGGAATTGATCAGGAACTGCAGCAGAGTGCTGACCCTCCCCAATTCCATGAAGCCCTTCCGGAAAAGGACGGAGGAGGGCTGGCAGTCATTTCTGGAAGGAGAGGCGCGTCTGCGGGAGATGATCGATGCAAAGCAGCAGGAGGAGGTGGTGGAGCTATGCCATCAGCTGCTGGAGCCTGCATTTCAGGAACTGTACTTTGAGATGGGGTACAACGGCAGCAAGTACGAGCTGATCCTGTCGGCGGAGGGGGACAGGGCCAGGCTGTTCAAACTGGTGTATTTCAAAAACCACGCCCCGGAGGAGATCTTCGAAAACTGGAATATCCATGTAGGACGGCAGCCCAGCCAGGGGTTTGAGCTGTGTATGTACGACCAGAGTATTTCCACCTCCGACGCGCTGGTGTGGGTGGAAGCATTGGAGGATAAACAGGTGGGGCTGACCATATATTGTGAGAAGCTGACGTCCCTTTTGGAGGAAAATGAGAACCAGGCCTATTCTCTGATGGCCATTCTGCTGGACCAGGCGATCGGGGAAATCGGTGCGATCCGCTATGTGGGCTATCTGGAATTGGTGAGCAGGCCTCAGGAGGGGGAGAATATCTGCCTGGATGAACTGGACTCCTATATAGGGAAAGAGATTGACCCGGAGCGGCAGAACCGCCCCATCACAGCCGATGAACTGTGCCAGTGGTACACTGCCTACCAGCAGGAGCCGTCCAAGGAGGAGGACTGGGAACTGCGGGACGATGTATTCGCCGGGTCCACATGCTGTGTTCCCCTGGTCGGCAGGTTTTTACGGGGAGAAGATACTGTGATGGAGGATTTTCATATGGATGGAGCGGTCCCGGGCTTCTTCTACTATCCGCTGGAGGGAATCCCGAGGGATCAGATCCTGGATCTCCGGGACCTGATTGAACAGGGGATCGAAAGGGAAGCAGGGGATGCGGTGACATTCCTGGGAGGCGCAACCGGCACAGTGTACGGCTATCTGGATTTTATCGGATGGGATCTTTCTGAGGTGCTGGACGCCGCTGTGAAGATCTTCAGGGGAGAGCAGGTTGAGGAGGCATTTTTCCATACCTTCCGCCGCAATGTGGGAAGCGTCTGCCTCAAACGGGGGGAACAGGCATGAGCATACATTTTTCATTTACCGCCCAGACAAGGCGGAAGGAACCCTTATTACAGGCTGTTCATACCCTGGCAGACCGGGACGGGTACAGTGTGCAGGAGAGCAATGGCGGCCTGTGGGTAGACTTTTGTCCCATGGGAGGAATTTCCATAAACTGGGAACATGAGGGCGGAATCATGGGCCAATGGAATATTTCCGGGGAGTGCTATTCCACACCGGCGGGGGCGGGGTTCCACAAGGCGGCTGTGGATTTTGTGGAGGCACTGGGGAACGGACCTTTAAAAGGGCTGGCGGTGGCAGATGAGACGGACTACTACAATCACCGGGATTTCGAAAGGCTGCGGGAGGAACATTTCTACGCCTGGCTGAAGATGCTGGTTAACGTGTGCAGGGAACGCCAGGATTCAGGGGAATACAGCAACCTCTGCCTGTGCTGGGATTTGGATCAGTACCAGCCGGAGGACATTCCGGAGACGGTGGTGACTCCCATGGGCCGTTTCCACATTTCCAGTATGGTGAAGGCAGTGCAGAGCCTGGGGATCGGCTGGCTGGCCGACCGTTTCTTCCTGTGGAACCAGCCGGAGCAGGACGCCGTGTACTACAGAAACTGCGCCCTGAATCTGATGTGGGAAAAATGCTGTTTTGCCCCATCTGCCAGGAGTGAACAGGATGCACTGTGCAACAGGACGATCCTGGATCAGCTGGAAAGGGCCATCCGGATGGACCCCAGGCTGCCTGTGCCGGCCGGGGATTACCGTCTGCTGTGCAGTCTGGACGGCAGGGAGCCGGTCATTCCGGATGATACTCAGGAGATGGAGAACCAGTATCCTGTGGGCTACCGCAGAGGCCATGTGACCTACAGTTATGGCGTTCTGCGCCTGACACTTCCCGGCTCTTATTTATATGAGCAGGAGGAGGGGGAGAACGGCAGGAGCTGCGATCTCTGGTGGGACGGAGAGGCCGGCAGCCCTGAGTGGCGGATCAATGGCTACCGTCTGCGCGAGGGCGAGGCGGTGCTGGATGGGGGCTTCGAAGGGATGAAGGATCTGGAAGATCTGGATATGAAATACGGCCGGGCCCGCTGGGGCTGGAAGGAGCTGGACGGTGACGGGGGTGGGGAGCGCTGTGAAGCTGGGGCGACCTGTGATGCTGGGGAGCCTTGTATCCAGGTGTTCTGTAAGGCTGTGTCCGGGCCGTCCTTGTTCCTGATTACTGTGACATGCACCGGGGAGGAACAGCGTTTTGGCAGCTATGAACTGCTTCGGAAATTAAAGGTGGTAAAGGATCAGGAGATTGTGCAGCAGACAGAAAATTACGAGGAGAAAAAATGATGAATCAGCAGCAAAATGCGGCAATGGAAGCCATGGCAGAGTGGCTGTCCCATCCGGAGGAACTGGGAAAAGCGCCGGCCAGGATCGAGCCGGCAGGAGAATTTGATCTGCACGATATGCATTATTACATGTTTAAATATAAGAAGGGCCTGCTGGGCAAATGGCTGTTGGGCGTCTGCGGCGGATATGAGCCGGAGGAGACGGACCATTGCGGCCATGTGTACAGTGAGATGGAGCCATACGACCCGTCAACCGCAGAAGAAAAAGCCATTGCCATGGTGGAGATGGTACGCCAATACTGGATGGACAGGGCAAAAGAAGCGGAGGAGGGCAGCCAAGAGGAGGAAGGGGACACCGGTTCTTTCGTGGGATTTGTGCTGCTGTCCGAACCGGTGTACAACCCTGAGAAGTTTAAGGCGGATATGAAGGCGGACTGGGGGCTGGAGTGCGAGTGTGAAGGGGTGGAAAATGATCCCCTTGTCTGGGATGTCGATGGCATGATGGCAGCGGTGAGCCTGATGGAGGCCCCTGTGCCTGGCGGGGAGGCAGAGGCGAACGCCGCCAACAATTACATGTGGCCAGAGGCCGTGGAGACCGCCAAATCCCACCGGGCCCACCTGATGGTGGCCATTCTGGGGAAAGAGACGCCGCTGCAGGAACGTGGGAAGCTCTTTGTGAAGATCATTGCATCCTGCTGTAAGCAGGAGACAGTGCTGGGCGTGTACACCAGCGGAACCGTATTCCAGCCCCAGTTCTATATAGAAGGGGCGGAGATGATGAAGGACGGCGGGCTGCCGGTACTGAACTGGATTTACTTCGGACTATACCGGACAGAGGGCGGCTGGAACAGCTACACCTATGGGATGAAGATCTTTGGCAAGGATGAGATGGAAGTGCTGAACGTCCAGGCCGATCCCCAGGATGTACGCGGATTCCTGCTGGATATGGTGTACTATGTGCTGGCTGAGAATGTGACGCTGCGGGACGGTGAGACCATTGGATTCAGCGCGGAGCAGAAGCTGCCGATTACGAGGAGCAAAGGGGTGTCGCTGGATGGGGAGACTTTGAAGATTGGGTATCCGGTGGGGTGAAGCACCCTTAATGAGAAAACAAAACTAAAAAGTAAAAGCAGCTATTATGAACTAGAAGTTTACAATAGCTGCTTTTTTCTTTTCCTACATCAAACAAACAAGTCTTTCAATCCCCAGAAAAGAAATTCTGACTATTTATTATAGCATGTGATTTGTAAAAAGTAAATTAAAGCGTAGTTTATAGA
>OKVW01000996.1_pt1 | contig 13182 bp, 13 predicted proteins | sample 1606991 | NCBI WGS metagenome assembly OKVW01 (sample SAMN03281021, study PRJEB24777) | human gut metagenome | isolation source: fecal sample PR177 from 1 month old male Malay infant, vaginal delivered...
TTTTAGGGGGGCCGGACGCATGTCTCCGTCCGGTATGAGTATGAAAAAGCTTTGTGATTTCAAGTAATCACTTGAAACAAAGGCCATGTCCACCTCTCGATGAACATGTTATTATATTATGCCAGAAATGTGACAAAACTATGTCTACACCATGAAAAAAACATAAAGAATATAAAAAACAAAAAAACCCTTTGAAAACTTTGCAATATTGTATATAATAGAAGCAATGCAATAGGACAACCAATGACCAAAACCCCGTGTTTCCTTTATAAATACGAGGTTTTTGCAGCTGAATAATACAAAGATTGGCAATGCGTTCCAACAGGTAAAAACTGGAACGCTTTTAGCAAGGAGGAAATAAACCGTATGTTTTCAATGATGTCAAACGATATTGGAATAGACCTTGGAACGGCCAGCATCCTGGTTTACATCAAGGGTAAGGGCGTTGTATTAAAAGAACCGTCAGTGGTGGCAATTGACCGCGACAGCAACAAAATCATCACCTTCGGCGAGGAGGCCCGCCTGATGATCGGCCGTACCCCCGGCAACATCGTGGCCGTCCGGCCGCTGCGCCAGGGCGTGATCTCCGATTACACCATCACAGAGAAGATGCTCAAATATTTTATCACCAAGGCAGTTGGCAAAAAGACCCTGCGCAAGCCCAGAGTCAGCGTCTGCATCCCCAGCGGCGCCACAGAAGTGGAGAAGAAGGCTGTTGAGGACGCCACCTACCAGGCAGGAGCCAGGGAAGTGGCCATCATCGAGGAGCCGGTGGCAGCGGCCATCGGAGCAGGCATTGACATCGGAAAGGCCTGCGGCAACATGATCGTGGATATCGGCGGCGGTACCGCGGACATCGCGGTGATCTCCCTGGGAGGCCCGGTAGTCAGCACCTCCATCAAGGTGGCGGGCGATGACTTCGACGAGGCCCTGGTGCGTTATATGAGGAAGAAACACAATCTGCTGATTGGCGAGAGAACCGCTGAGGAGATCAAGATCAACGTGGGCGCAGCCTACCGCAGGCCGGAAGTGCTGACCATGGAGGTGAGAGGTCGGAACCTGGTGACAGGCCTTCCCAAGACCATTGTAGTGACCTCCGACGAGACCCTGGAAGCCCTGAGAGAGCCGGCCCTGCAGATCGTGGACGCTGTTCACAACGTGCTGGAGCGCACACCACCGGAGCTGGCTGCCGACATCTTTGACCGCGGCATCGTAATGACCGGCGGCGGGTCTCTGCTCAGCGGCCTGGACGCCCTGATCGAAGAGAAGACCGGCATCAGCACCATGATTGCAGAGGACCCGCTGACAGCAGTGGCCATCGGCACCGGCAGATATATCGAATTCGCTCACGGCATGCTGGACGGCGGGAGAGAGGATTTTTGATCCCAGTGGACGGATTGAAGTATCAGTATGGCGACAATTACAGGATTTATAGAGAAGATTAAATTCCGCAACGAGGATAACGGCTACTCCGTGCTCAGCGTCATCGACAAAAGCGATGGCGGGGAGATGGTCATGGTGGGAACCTTCGCTTACATCAGCGAGGGGGACATGCTGGAAGCCAGCGGCCAATTGACGGAACACCCCATATACGGCGAACAGCTGCAGGTGGAGCGCTATGAGCTCAAGACTCCTGAGGACACGCTGTCCGTAGAACGATATTTAGGCTCCGGCGCCATAAAAGGCGTCGGGGCTGCTTTGGCATCCAGAATTGTGCGGCATTTTAAGGCAGATACCTTCCGCATCATGGAGGAAGAGCCGGAACGCCTGGCTGAGGTCAGAGGCATCAGCGAGAAGATGGCCATGGCCATCGGAGAGCAGGTGGAGGAGAAAAAGGACATGCGCCAGGCCATGATGTTCCTCCAGAACTATGGCATCACCATGAATCTGGCCGCCAAGATCTACCAGGAGTACGGCCCCAAGGTCTACGGCGTGATCAAGGAGAACCCCTACCGCCTGGCAGATGACATCCCCGGCGTGGGCTTTAAGATGGCTGACGAGATCGCCGAGCGGGTGGGTATCTTCACGGACTCGGACTACCGCGTCAAGGCGGGAATGCTCTACACCCTGCTCCAGGCAGTGGGGAACGGCCATACATACCTCCCCCTGGAAGAACTGCTGCGGGACGCCTCCCAGCTCTTAAAAGTGGACACCGCGGCTGTGGAGAAACATCTCATGGACATGCAGATGGACAAACGCCTGGTGGTAAAAAACGGGCCTTCCGGACAGATCGTCTACGCCTCCCAGTATTACTATCTGGAACTGAACACGGCGAAAATGCTTCACGACTTAAATATCCGCGGCAGTATCCCAGAAGATGAGATCAAGAGCCGCCTGCTGAAGGTAGAGCAGCAGGAATCCATCCAGCTGGACCAGCTTCAGGAGCAGGCTGTGCTGGAGGCGGTGAACAGCGGTCTCCTGATCGTCACAGGAGGTCCCGGTACCGGTAAAACCACCACCATCAATACCATCATCCGCTATTTCGAGATGGAGGGCATGGAGATCCTTCTGGCCGCGCCTACTGGCCGCGCGGCCAAGCGCATGACAGAGGCCACTGGCTGCGAGGCCAGAACCATCCACCGCCTTTTGGAGCTGGTGCCCGGCGCGGCGGCCGGCGGACACGACATCCCCGGCATGAACGGCTCCACCAAGGCGGCCCAGGCTGCGGTGGGCATGCATTTTGAACGCAATGAGGAGAATCCCCTGGACGCGGACGTGGTCATTATCGATGAGATGTCCATGGTGGACATCCATCTGGTCCACGCCCTGCTGCGGGCGGTCAATGTGGGAACCCGGCTGATCCTGGTCGGGGACGTGGACCAGCTGCCCAGTGTGGGTCCTGGTAATGTACTCCGCGACATGATTGACTCCCAGTGTTTCAATGTGGTCAAGCTGACCCGCATTTTCCGCCAGGCGGCCCAGAGCGATATCATAGTCAATGCCCACCGCATCAACGAGGGCCTGCCCGTGGACCTGTCCAAGCGCAGCAATGACTTTCTCTTTATCAAGCGGGACAACCCCGATGCCATCATTAACGCCATGATCACCCTGATCCAGAAGAAACTGCCCGGCTACGTCCACGCCCAGCCCTATGACATTCAGATCATGACGCCCATGCGCAAGGGCGCTCTGGGTGTAGAGCGGATGAACCAGATCCTTCAGAGCTTTTTGAATCCGCCGGATAAATCCAAGGCAGAGAAGGAGGCCGGCGGCACCATCTACCGGGTGGGCGACAAGGTGATGCAGATCAAGAACAACTACCAGATGGAGTGGGAGATCTGCAACCGGTACGGAATCCCCGTAGAGACCGGCAGCGGAGTATTCAACGGCGACATGGGAATCATCCGGGAGATCAACGATTATGCGGAGCTTCTCACCGTAGAGTTCGATGAGGGGAAACGCATCGAGTACAGCTTCAAACAGCTGGAGGAGCTGGACCTGGCCTACGCCATCACAATCCACAAGTCCCAGGGAAGCGAGTATCCGGCAGTGGTCATCCCCATGTTCAACGGCCCCAGGATGCTGATGACCAAGAACCTGATCTACACTGCAGTGACCAGGGCCCGCTCCTGCGTCTGCCTGGTGGGCCTGCCCGAGATCTTCAAATCCATGGCCGACAACTGCTCTGAGCAGAAACGGTACTGCGGACTTAAGGCGCGGATTGCGGAGCTTTATGCAGACTAATCCGGCATTTCCCAGGAGGTGCAGCTATGAATATAAAGCACATAATCAGCCGCGGGCTGGACATCCTGTATCCGCGCCGCTGCCCTGTCTGCGGCCGCATTGTCATGCCCAAAGGCCGCCTCATCTGCCCGGACTGTATTAAAGCCCTGTCCCCTGTGAGACAGCCCCGCTGCAAGAAATGCGGCAAGGAGGTGACAGAGGACACGGTAGAATACTGTTTCGACTGCACCCGCCATCCCCGCAGCTTCGAGTACGGTGCAGCCCTGCTCAACTACAACGAGGCCGCCGGCCGCTCCATGGCCCGGATCAAATACGGCAACAGGCGTGAATACCTGGACTTTTACGCGGCAGCCACAGCGGGCAGGCTGGGGAACACCATCCGCCGCATGGACGCCCAGGCCCTGGTGCCCGTGCCGGTCCATCCGGCCCGCCTGAAAACCAGAGGCTTCAACCAGGCCGAGGAATTTGCCCGGCGCCTCAGCGGTCCCCTGGGAATCCCGGTCAACACCGCCCTGCTGGCCCGCAACAAGAATACGGCGCCCCAGAAGGACTTAAATCCCTCAGAGAGGTTAAAGAACCTGGAAGAGGCTTTCGTAGCGCTGAGGCCCCCTGCAGGGCTTCACAGCGTGATTCTGGTGGATGATATCTACACCACCGGAAGCACCATTGAAGCCTGCGCCAGGGCGCTGAAGCGGGCCGGCATTTCCAAGGTGTATTATATCAGTATCTGTATCGGAGGGGGAAGCTAGAATGCGTCTGAAAATTCAGACCCACACTAGAGTCCCATCTCCCCGCAGCAAGAAAAAGGAGACAGCACAATGGGACCATTTGATTACGAAGTTGCACAGATCGACGGCGATTACGCCCACTTAAAGAACCTGGACCGCCCCCAGGACGAGCCGAAGCTGGTGGCCAGGGCGCTGCTGCCCGCTGAGATCTCCGAGGGCAGCAGGCTGCACTATGAATGCTTTGAATACAATCTGGTACAGATCTGAAACCCAAAATACCTGTTTTTTCCAGACAAAATCCCCCGTAAAAAGCTATAAATATCACGATTTCAGTTGACATTACAGACATTACATGATAAACTATACGGGCGAATGGAAGAGCTTAGGTCTTTTTTTTATGCTCAAAAATAAGGCTCCTGAGCAAAATGTGAACTACGATAATATAAGTGGAGGTGGAAGTCGTGCGCACTAAAATTACACTGGCATGTACAGAATGCAAACAACGCAACTACAATACGACTAAGGATAAGAAAACTCATCCGGATCGTATGGAAACAAAGAAGTACTGCAGATTCTGCAAGAGTCATACGCTGCACAAAGAAACGAAGTAATCGGTTCAGTAAAGGACGTGAAAGTTATGGGAGATTCAGCAGCTAATACTGCGACAACCACAGAGAAAGCGACCAAGGCCGATCATACCGAGAAGGCAAAAAAGGCTAACAAGGAAAAGAAGCCCAGCTTTTTTAAAGGTTTAAAAACTGAGTACAAAAAAATCGTCTTTACTGACAGACAGACCGTAACCAAACAGACCATTGCTGTGGTGATTTCCGCAATCTGCTTAGGCTGTATTATCGCCGTGCTGGATTTGGTCATCAAGTTTGGTCTGGGTTTTATCTTTTAATTAAGGCGAGGGTGAATGTATGTCAGAAGCACAATGGTATGTAGTCCATACCTACTCAGGTTATGAGAACAAAGTCAAGGTTGACATTGAGAAGACAATTGAGAACAGAAACCTTCAGGACCAGATCTTAGAAGTTTCCGTGCCAATGCTTCCCGTTGTGGAACTGAAGAACGGCGTGGAGAAAAAGGCTGATAAGAAAATGTTCCCGGGTTATGTACTGATCCATATGGTCATGAACGACGATACCTGGTATGTGGTGCGTAACACCCGAGGTGTCACGGGCTTTGTAGGTCCGGGCTCTAAGCCTGTACCCCTGACCGAGGATGAGATGGCAGGGCTGGGCTTCAGACATGAGGACGTCGTTGTTGGCTTTGAGGTTGGAGACACAGTAGTCGTGATCTCCGGTGCATGGAAGGATACTGTCGGAGCCATCAAGGCGATTAACGATGGTAAGAAAACCGTGACGATCAATGTCGAAATGTTTGGCCGTGAGACACCGGTTGAACTGGGATTTGCAGAAGTAACCAAGATGTAAATCCACTGTAACACAAGGAATCAGCCGCTGCACGGGCAGCAGCTGGTGGGAGGGACATTCCCGACAATACCACATAATTTTAGGAGGTGCCTAAGATGGCAAAAAAAGTAACAGGATATATCAAATTACAGATTCCTGCAGGTAAGGCAACACCAGCACCACCAGTAGGACCGGCTCTCGGTCAGCATGGTGTGAACATCGTACAGTTTACGAAGGAATTTAACGCTAAGACAGCAGACCAGGACGGCATGATCATCCCGGTTGTAATCACTGTATATGCGGACAGAAGCTTCAGCTTCATCACAAAAACTCCGCCGGCTGCTGTTCTGCTGAAAAAGGCTTGCAACTTAAAGTCTGCCTCCGCAGTTCCGAACAAGACAAAAGTAGCCACCATCAGCAAGGCAGAATTACAGAAGATCGCAGAACTCAAAGCTCCCGACTTAAATGCCGCAAGCGTTGAAGCTGCAATGAGCATGATCGCCGGTACTGCCAGAAGCATGGGTATCACTGTAGAAGAATAACTCTAAAGTTGTTCGCGAATCTTAGCGGGGTCTTTCCGAGCTTAGATAAGTGAACATACCGCAATGCAGAAATGATGGTTTTAACATGAAAACGTGGGAGGGAGATTCCCCGACAACACCACTAGGAGGTTATTTAGAATGAAAACAGGTAAAAGATATGCAGAGGCTATCAAAAATGTAGACCGCACTGCACTCTATGACACTGCAGATGCCATTACATTGGTAAAAAAGAACGCTTCTGCTAAATTTAACGAGACTGTAGAAGCTCATATCAGAACAGGTTGTGACGGACGTCACGCTGACCAGCAGATCCGTGGAGCCGTTGTATTACCTCACGGCACCGGTAAAGTTGTTCGTATCCTGGTATTCGCAAAGGGACCGAAGGCTGACGAGGCCCAGGCCGCAGGCGCAGATTACGTAGGCGCTGAGGAGCTGATCCCGAGAATCCAGAACGAAGGATGGCTGGATTTTGACGTAGTTGTAGCTACTCCCGACATGATGGGCGTAGTAGGCCGTCTGGGCCGTGTACTGGGTCCCAAGGGCTTAATGCCCAACCCCAAGGCCGGAACCGTAACCATGGACGTTACCAAGGCTATCAACGACATCAAAGCTGGTAAGATCGAGTACAGACTTGACAAAACCAACATTATCCACGTGCCAGTTGGAAAAGCTTCTTTCACAGAAGAACAGTTAGCGGACAACTTCCAGACGCTTATTGAAGCAATCATGAAAGCTAAGCCAAGCACCGTTAAGGGCGCTTACTTAAAGAGCGTTACCCTGACCTCCACAATGGGTCCCGGCGTAAAGCTGAACGTGGCAAAGCTGAGCAACTAATTCGTGTTTGCTATATTAAAAGGTGATGCATTTCACCTTGACAATCATCATATTGTATGATATGATACCCGAGTATTGAATGCCTAAGACAGCAGGTGCCGCAAGGCGTAAGGCGTAACCGCCTGCCGAGGAACGTACAAAACTCTAGCTTTTTTAGTGTGAGATTTTGCAGACCTCTTTGTCTTTGGATAAAGAGGTCTTTTTCCATGCTATGACGGTTTTCAATGCGAAAAATTTATAAGGAGGTAAACCATTCATGGCAAAAGTTGAATTAAAACAGCCAGTTGTAGACGAGATCAAGGGCTTACTTGACGGCGCAAAGGGCGCGGTTATCGTAGATTACCGTGGTCTGACTGTTGAGCAGGATACCAGACTGCGTAAGCAGTTAAGGGAAGCCGGCGTTGCATACAAGGTATACAAGAATACCCTGATCAAGCGCGCAGCAGAAGGAACTGAGTTCGCTGCATTAAATCCTGATCTGGAAGGACCGACCGCTCTGGCCGTATCCAAGGAAGATGCAACTGCTCCTGCAAGAGTGCTGGCTGGTTTCGCCAAGACTGCAGACAAGCTGGAATTAAAAGCTTGTGTAGTTGAAGGAACCTATTACGATGCCAAGGGAACCCAGGTTATCGCTACCATCCCGTCCAGAGAAGAACTGCTGGGCAAGCTGCTTGGAAGCATCCAGTCCCCGATCACCAACTTTGCTCGCGTTCTCAACCAGATCGCAGAGTCCAAAGGCGGCGCAGCCGAGGCATAATCTTCATCGAAGATTACGGACTGCATAACACAAAATCCAAATACAAACAAATCCAAATAATAACAGGAGGCACATAAAATGGCAAAGTTAACAACTGCAGAGTTTATCGAAGCTATCAAGGAATTATCCGTATTAGAACTGAACGATTTAGTAAAAGCATGTGAGGAAGAGTTCGGCGTATCCGCAGCAGCAGGTGTTGTTGTAGCAGCAGCAGGCGGCGCAGCAGAAGTTGAAGAGAAGACCGAGTTCGACGTAGAGCTGACCGAGGTTGGCGCTAACAAGGTTAAGGTTATCAAGGTTGTTCGTGAAGCAACCGGCCTGGGCCTGAAAGAAGCTAAGGACGTAGTTGATTCCGCTCCTAAGGCTGTTAAGGTTGGCGTATCCAAAGAAGAGGCTGAAGAGCTGAAAGCTAAATTAGAGGCTGAGGGCGCTAAGGTTACTCTGAAATAATTAGATTTAAAGACAATGAATAGCTGCCGGGGATTTCCCTGGCAGCTTTTTTCAGTTACCTTACCCGTACTCCTACCAGTTAACAACCTCATTGATAATCTGATATTGTTCGGCGCTGCTGCGCCGGAGGTAAATACGCGTAGTCTCAATGCTTTCATGCCCCAGAAGATCAGAGAGCAGCGCAATGTCTCCACATTTCTCAATAAAATTCTTGGCAAAACGATGACGGAACGAATGGGGGTACATCACCTCCGGGTCCAGGTTATAACGTGCCGCAAATGTCTTCAGCTGCGAGCGGATACCCGTAGCCGCCAGGGGAGCCCCATAGCGGTTTAAGAACAGTGCGCCGCGGTATCTGTGCTCATGACCGGTCCATTCCAGGATAGATACCTTCAGGCACCCGGGCACATAGACCCGCCTCATCTTATTACCCTTAGAATAAATGTCCTTAAAGCCCTGGTGGATATCCTCAATTTGAAATGTGATCAGCTCACTGACCCGCACACCTGTGGCGGCAGTCAGGCGTACCAGATAATAATAGCTGTATGCCTCATCCTCCCACAAACGGCATTTCAGGTACTCATAATCAGCTGCACTGATGATCTTGTCCAGATATGTTTTATACTGCACCTTAACCATGGTGAGAGGGGGCATATCCAAGCCACGGTATTCCAGGTAAGAGTTGATAGCCCGTATCCGCAGATTGACTGTCTGCGGTTTATAATGCTCAATTAAATATGTCTTGTACAGCTGAAGATTTACAGGGTTCATGCGGGAATACAAACAGTAAAACCGGTTCACAGTATCACTATAGATGTGGATTGTGCTGGGCGCCAGATTGAGGGAGGCCAGATGGTGTGCGAAGCGTTTTCTAGCGGTTGATGCAGAAGCGATGGGCTGCGGTGCGGACATGATATTTTTCCTCTCAAAGCAATTGTCAAAAAAAGAGGCTGCCGCCCAGCTAAATATGTTTAGCTGAAGCGACGGCCTCTCTCAACTCAACTATCAGATTTTTTTATTCAAATCGGATCGATTAGTCCTCAAGCACAATCTTGGTTACTGCATAATTGCTGTCAACAGTGATCTTATAGCCATCCCCGTCTTTCACGGTTTTGCCCTTGGCTACAGTGCCGGAAGCGTTAAGCACGCGGCAGTTCTTGGTTTTGTCAGCCTTAAACACCCAGGTCTTCTGATCCTTCTTGTAATCAGCGTCGCCCTCTCCCTGAAGTTCTCCGTCAAATTCCTTGATGAACTGGTCGATGTCATATCTGATTTCGCCGTTGTCCAAACTTCCGACAACAACATCCTTTTTAGTCAGAACAATTGAATACTTATCTTCCTTCTCAGCCTTAATCAGCTTACCGCCCACATAATACTTCTTATCATCAATGCCGGTTACGCCGATGCCCTTATCATTGCTGGTGGTCTTAAACTTAAAGGTGAAGGACTCGCCATCCAGGGATACGGTCTGTTTGCCTGTCTTCATGGCGCCGTCCTCAGCTCCGCCGAAATAATAGAATGCATAGCTGCCGTCCTGCAGAGCGCCGTCGTCAACCAGCTTAGCAACCGTAGTATTAAAGTCCTCTTCAGATTCATATGGATACGTTGTATCATCACTTGCAATCTTTTTGCCGATTTCAGTTGTGCTGTTCATCTGTAAAAGCGCAAGCCCGCTGATCATACGTCCATACTCATCAAAGGCATACTTCTTGCCCTTATATCTCTCGATGGTATTGGTGTAAAGCCCTCCATCCGAATTCGCATAGTACCAGTAAACTGCATCCTCCTCGTATTTATCCGTATGCAGATAATATCCGGGAACAACTCTGAACCAGCTCTTAGAATAGCGAGCGCCATCTTCAGGATTGCTGTAATACATAAAGGTGGAAGAATAGGTCGCAGTGCCCATAGAAGCCGGAGATACAGACTTGCTGGCAAGGTCGGCGCTGTACCAGGACGCGATCATACGGCCATACTCATCAAAACCATACTTTTTGCCGTTGATGGTCTTACCTTCGTGCTCGCCCTGCTTCTTACCGGAAGCCTTAAAATAAAAGTACCGGTCCTGCTCCTCATCCCAGAAATCATCACCGGGCTGCGCATCATCTGCCTCATCATCGGTAATAGAGATCAGCCTGAAGTCGCCGGTCACCATTGCGCCGTCATCCTCCCCGCCGAAATAATAATCGCAGGTTTTCCACGCGTCATCCTCATCATCCCGCTCAAAAGAAGCATTAACCCACCCGTACAGCATTTTGCCATCTGTGTCAAATGCATACTTTTTGCCGTTAATGGTCTTGGGGGAAATGGTGGTAGCAGAATCACTTCTCTTATAAGCTTTGCCGTTGGCCTGGAAGTAGTACCAGTAATGATCCGGCTCATCATCCTCGCCCGCATCCTCATTCTCAATCGCTACCCACTGATTCCGAATCATGACGCCGTTGGCATCCACAAAGTAGTAATCGTCATCATCCTCAACCAGCATATCAACGGCCATCTCGCCATTGTCATCCAACCAATACCAGTTGTCTCCGGATTTTTTCCAGCTATCAGTTGCTCTGTCGCCGTCCTTGTTGTAATAAACCCATGTTCCCTCTTCCTCAGCCCATCCTGTAGCTGCAAAAGAGGTCATGGATGCACCCATGGCGAGCAGTGCTGCCGTAGATAATACAGCAACTAATTTTGTCTGCTTTCTCATAATTAATGCACTCTCCTTTTTCTTTTTGAAATTCCTAATTGCATTACGAGTTGATTATACTTCTGATAAGGGAAATTATAGCTACCATCAATGTAAATGCTTACAATTTTTCTTTGAAACCTATTGAAAAAAATAAAAGAATGATGTATAGTATTCTCATAAATAAAAGGACAGCGCTGTTTTCCTAATTTTGTAAGCGCTTACACATTTTCATTAAAACACAACCAACGGAGGTAGCAAAACATGAGCAATAATGTAAAGGAAACAGTCATCCAGTTTGGCGAAGGCGGATTTTTACGTGGTTTCGTGGATTATTTCTTTCACAAACTTCAGGAAAAAGGTTTATACGACGGCAAGATCGTGGTTGTCCAGCCCATCGAAAAAGGCATGTGCCAGATGCTGGCTGACCAGAACTGCGAGTACAACCTGTTCCTGCGCGGCATCGACAACGGCCAGGTAGTGAACGAGCACACCCATGTAACATCCATTTCCCGCGCATTAAACCCATATACCCAGTATGACGAATACATTGCCCTGGCTTCCAGCCCCGACCTAAGAGTGCTGGTCTCCAACACCACTGAGGCCGGCATCGAGTATACCGGAACCGAGAAGCTCACCGACATGCCCCCCAAGGCCTATCCCGCCAAGCTGTGCCAGTTCCTCTACAAGAGATACCAGGCCGGCTTAAAAGGCCTGATCCTGCTTCCCTGCGAACTGATCGACGACAACGGGGACAATTTAAAAAAATGCGTTCTCCAGTACGCCGACCTGTGGGAGCTGGAAGACGGCTTCAAAAACTGGATCGAGACCGAAAATGACTTCTGCAGCACCCTGGTAGACCGTATCGTAACCGGCTATCCCAGAGATGAGGTTGAGGAGCTGACCAGGCAGATCGGCTACGAGGACAAACTCATCGACACCGCAGAGATATTCCACCTGTGGGTCATCGGAGGCCATCACGAGGACGAGCTGCCATTCCAGAAGGCCGGCTACAATGTAGTATGGACCGACGACGTTCATCCCTATAAAAAAAGGAAAGTGCGCATTCTCAACGGCGGCCACACCTCCATGGTACTGGGAGCACACCTGTACGGCCTGTCCACAGTGGGCGAGTGTCTGAAAGACGAGACAGTCAGCGCCTTCCTTAAGAAATGCATATTTGAGGAGATCATCCCCACCATCGGCGACACCGAGGACAACAGGAAGTTCGGCGCTGCTGTTATGGAGCGTTTCTCCAACCCATTTATCAAACATCAGCTCTTAAGCATTGCCCTGAACTCCGTAAGCAAGTTCCAGGTACGCGTTCTGCCCACCATCTTAGAATACAAAGAGAAGTTCGGCCAGTATCCCAAGGCCCTCACCTTCTCCATGGCTGCCCTGATATCCTTCTACCGCACCGACAAGGCAAATGACGGCGAAGAGATCATGACATTCATGAAAGCTGCCTCAGTAGAAGACATCATGAAGAGAGAAGATTACTGGCACAGCGATCTCACAGAGATGATTCCCATGGTTCAGGAATACTACGACCTGATCCAGTCCAAGGGAATGGCCGAAGCATACAAGACAGTTTTGGCATAGAAGACCGGCCTTCAGTCATCGCAAAGCGGATACAAAGCGGATACAAAGCGGACGCAAAGTGGACGCATAGTGGAAAAGCCGTCATAATTTCCGGGGAAGATGAGTATATAATTTTATAAGAGCAGCTGAAAGAGAGTCTCTTCCAGGTCATAACACGACCTCAGGCGGGACTCTTTTTCCATGGAACAGCATAAGTGGAAGGCCCTGGAAACCCCAGTTTCGACCTTCTGCACCGCACAAAAAATGCCTCAAAAGACGCTGCCGTTCCAAAGATGTTAATATTGTACTAATACAAGTACAATATGCAAGGGAAATAACAATTCTGTAATAATTCTGTAAGAAAATGCACAGGTAAATGTTATGGTATTTTCCCCGCAAGTATTATATACTAAGGACGTGTGATGGAGTTGGCATGCGACTGATACAAAATTGTCATATTTTAAGTATTTTAGTAGAAAATACAAAAAATACAAAAAAACTATTGATAATTTCC
>OKVW01001000.1_pt1 | contig 13155 bp, 14 predicted proteins | sample 1606991 | NCBI WGS metagenome assembly OKVW01 (sample SAMN03281021, study PRJEB24777) | human gut metagenome | isolation source: fecal sample PR177 from 1 month old male Malay infant, vaginal delivered...
TTGTTGTAGATGTCATAATCTATATCCTTAAATACATTAAATACCACTTGTATTTTACTATTTGTTTCTTTTAAATAGGTTCTCACCGTATCGACTGCAATTCGGCCAGCCTCTTCATTAGGGAATCTGAACTCACCAGTAGAGATACAGCAGAATGCAATGGAGTGTAAGTTATAAGCATTAGCTAGTTGTAAACAGGACCGATAACACGAAGCTAGTTCATTTTTCTCCTTATCTGTTACCTCCTCATAAATAATAGGTCCTACCGTGTGAATTACATGCTTTGCGGGCAAATTATACCCATAGGTCATACGAGCTACACCCGTTTTTTCAGGCATCTCCATATACTCAGTCATTCTAGCACATTCCATGCGAAGCTCTATACCAGCAAAGGTATGGATTTCATTATCGATACACTTATGATTTGGAACAAAACATCCGAGTAATTTATTATTGGCTGCATTTACAATAGCATCTACAGATAATCGAGTAATATCTCCTTGCCACAAATAAATCTGAGGCTCTCGCTCTTCCATATCACTAATCGTTACGATTCCCTTTTCATGGGCCAATATATTTAAATATTCAGACTCTATCTTCATCCATTCAAGAGACATGCCACCAACAGGACGAATATTACATAAAGATCTAAAGAGAGTAAATTGCTCTTCTTCATTCATAGGGATCTCTATATATTCGTTATGCCTCTCTTTGTATTCTGCTACTAAGCCTTCAACTAAATAGCGTAACCGTTCTTGCTGTGTCATATGTAACTCCTTTTAGTATAAAACTATACGTTCACCTATTATATAACAAAAAACTGCTAGCACATATGTATATGCTAGCAGTAACTTTACTGTGATTATATTATACTATATTCAGTTTTAAGGTCTTACAAATGCTTGACCCCCATGGTTGACGAGGACATCCCCATCTAAAACCTTTGTGGTAACATTTTGTAGACTACCTTGGATTTGGCTCATCATGAATCGATAACCAGGACTATTCAAATGTTTTGTTAAGGCGTCTTGATCACTATAAATTTGGATAACATACCAATGATTTTTTACATTTCTTTCACGAAGCACATAACCAGCCTTATAACCCGCATCATCGCGTACGGCCCGTTCAATATCGAGTTGGTATTGACGTTGTACTGTGTCGATATCATTGCTATTAACAGTAAACTCTGTCAAAGTCACTATTGCTTTACCATCATTGACAATAGATAAAGCATCTTTTTTCTCAAACAATAGTACAGACTGTACGTCGTACATTTTACGATTTGTTAATTTAGAACCTACTTCATTAACAAAGGCCTGATAATGATCAGATTTGCGATGTGTTTCAATAGCAGCTAAATCTTTATAAACCTCTACTACATAAAACTCAGATGGATTTCCTTTTACATGCGCTACATTCATAGATAATGTATTAGGTTCTTTCTCCATAGATGCTGTTAGATTGGCAACACTTACACTGTTATATGTGCCCTGTAACTCTGTAGGCACTTGATAGCGATACATGCCTACACTAGGTGCTGTATCTAAACCTTCATCACGTTCCATAACAAGCGCTGCAAAGGATGTGCTCACACCTAATACTGCAATCGCAGAGGTTACTAGAATACGTTTTAATAATGTTCTATTCATACATGCTCCGATTCGACTAAATTACAATGTAATATATTCTACTATTGTACCATGTTCTTCAATTAAGTTAACCAAGTCTTTTCCCTGTAGCCATACGGTAGCATCATTTTGATTAGGATGTATACCGATTAGATTATCTTTATAATCCGCATCAATATAGTAATGAACTTTCCGTGCTTCATCGTGAAGTAAACAGAATGGAGATACGTGACCTGGTTTAATCTTCAAAATATCCCATAGCTCTTCTTCAGAGCCAAAAGAAATCTTTTTTAGCTTATGGTCCTTACGAAACTGTTTTAAATCCACACGCTTAGAACCACGAACAGTAATCAAATAATAGTGTTCCCGCTTGTGGTCTCGAATGAATAAATTTTTCGCATCCCACTCAGGATATGGTAACTCTACATTGGGCTTGTCGTCCATACTAAATAGCGGTGCGTGATCCGTAACTTCAAAATCGATATGATGGTCACGTAAACAATCATATACGCCTTGTTTATCTAACATGTAATACCTCTAATATATAGTTTACGCTTGGTGAAAGTAATATTTATAGTCATATTACTATTATATAACCTAACTATATAATCTAATTATCCCACCAAATTTATTCTGGAACTTTATAGGTACCATCAAATACAAATAATTCAGGATGTAAATGTACGAATGTATCTTCATAGATTCCATCATATTCATATACTACATCATCTTTTTTATCGAGGAAATCAAATACTTCATCGTCCCAATCTTTTAAAATAGCCCATCGTTCTTCCCTGTCAAATGGAACGGAACCACCAAAGTAATCGATTACAGATTGTAAATTATCTGCAAGTATATCCATCTTAAAGAGGCGTAAACCAGTTAGAGCATCCTTCCATACAATGCCTGTAGAGTTATAGAAGAACTGATGATGTCCACCATTATTAACCTCTGCAAAGTACCAGGATATAGCATTAAGGTAGCGTTGCTCTACAGTAAAAGAATTTGCAGATTCTAAATAATCATCGTATGAGCCATATATATTGATAGTCCAGTACATGGGCTCATTAATGGTCCACATATCGTCTGTAGCTTGTATCTCTTCAACAGTGATAGTGCGATGACGAGGTACACCTTCTCTTTTCTTCTTTTTCTCTGCTATATACTTGCTATAGGCAGAGCATAAATCAGGATAGTCAATTTCACATTGTTCAAAGTCCATTTGTATATAGCACATATCTATGACTTCAAAACAATATGATTTTATATCATCTAGTTTCGCTTCCGTAGCTAACCGTACACCCTGATCCACTAATCTTAGCATCTGTTGCATAGTATCAGATGTGTACGCTTCATTATTATCTAAAACAATAGCTCCATACGCATAGGCACAGCGATAATACCACACCGCATCACGATGCTCGTCATCAATAGCCTCTAATACCTTAATTGCCTCTTTTTCATTGCCATTATTGTTATAAGCTCTACCAAGCTCACCTAACAGAGGTATAGATAAATTTTCTATGCCCACACTAGTTAACACATCAATAATAGTTTTTACGTTTCCACTATCATTAAGATCTTTAATAGTTTCTAACTGTTCAGCATCAGACAAAGATAAAAACTGTTCAACACTTAAAGACATACAATACACGTCCCCTCATAGCACAAATATGTATATGAAATCATCTTAAGATAATTATAACAAACAACAGAAAACTATGGGTTACAGATTTTAAAATAAAAGTTTATAACAAAACAACAATTTAACTAGCTACCAAGCCATACGACAAATACAGGAGTACCTTCATCATCATCGTCGACATCTTCGGCATCGTCAGCTTCAAACTCGTGATCATCATAGGCTAGATTTTCAAAGAATACATGATCACCGAGCTCTTTATTAGCCAATAAGTTATGAATCTTAAAAAGTATCTCTTCAGTAGTAAAGTATTGGCCATTATCTGCTTTTAGGCGAGCATAGATTTCAACTTGCCACATACCGTCTTCTTTATCGTATTCTTGTAATTCATCATCTTCGTATAAGTATTCATTAGGGTGAAGCTGACTTTTGCTTTCAATCCACGCTTCATAGCTCACCAAAATTTCAGGCTCTACTAATGGCGGTAAATTATCACGATTAAGGTTATGCTCTTCTAAGAATTTATAAAATTCTTTAGCAAACTCTTCTTTAGTATAGGTAGTTTTATTGAAAACCCAAGGAATTCCCTTAAACTCATGATAATAACCTTCATATATTTTATTACCATCTTTATCAGTACCAAGATATTCAATCTGCTCTGCATTCTCATCCTTGTTAAACAGGTTTTTTATGGCATTAAAAATCATAAGATAATCCTCCTTGTAGTCATTTAAACAATGCTTTTATTTCATTATTCATAATATATTCCTCAATATTGTAAACTAATCTCATATGAAATAACGTAGCCCAAAGCACAAAATTATAATAATTCAATCTATTTTATTACTGTTATAAGTTTGCGTGTATAGTAAAAGCCCTTCGCATAAGCGAAGGGCTAATCTATTAATTTTTATAATGTTGTATACTAACTAGCTACCACACACAATATAGAATACAGGTATGCCATCTTCAGTATCTATAAGTCCGTAACCTTCACATTCATGGCCTTCGTATTCAATGCCTTCAAAGAATACGTGATCTCCTAATTCTTTATTGGCCATCAAATTGTGCAATTTAAAGAGCAATTCTTCTCTTGTAAAATATGTACCATTATCCGCCACAAGATGAGCCATAATTTCTACCTGCCACATGCCATCTTCTTTATCTTCTTCGCGTAACTCCTCATCGGTTACACGTTCATTGTCAAAGAGTTGGTCTTTACTTTCAATCCAAGCCTCATAGGTTACTAGAATTTCTGGTTCTTCTAATCTATCGTCGTCATCTTCTTGATCATCATCTACATAGTTCTTTACATTTTCATTGTATTCTTTGGAAAACTCTTCTCTGCTATATGTTTGCTTATTAAATACCCAATGTACTACATCATATGTAGGATAGTTATCTTCATCGCATTCAGTAACGTCTTTAATATCTTTACCTTCTGTAGCATCTTTGCTATTTTTCTTATCAAAGACAGTCTTAATAGTTTCATATACCAAAGGATAATCCACCTTGTACTCTTTTGGCTTAATTTTAGATAGGTGATATTTTACCACTTCACAGCACCAAACAAGCTGTTTATCTAAGTGAGCTTCTTTCGTCACTTTTATGCCCGTCTCTATTAACTGTAATGCTTTCTGCACATGTTCAGATTCGTAGCTTTCACCAATAGCTAACATCCCATGAGCATAACCACAACGATAATACCAAGACCAATCACGATGTGCCTCATCGATTCGTTCAAACAACTCGATAGCCTCTGACGCACGGCCATTATTGTTATACATACGTCCTAAGGTACTTAATAGTATAGGCGACAAATTATCAATGCCTATGTTCGTCAATAGCTCCATCGCACGCTTGATATCAATGCCCTCTTGTTCATTAAGGAGCTTAACCTTTTCCGTATCACTTAATACTTGAAACTCTTCATCCGTAATTTCTTCTATATTGAAATATAAGTTCTTAATAAATTCACCAAAGTTATCTGCTAAGGGAGTCATGGAGTAATCACATTCTTGATCGACCCGTACAACCTTAGGTTCACCGGTTGGACCGCACTCACGATAATCAAGGAAAATCATATCATGCCCACCAGAAATCGTATCGGCTACAACGACACCGATAGGGGGATATTTTACTTTTGAAATCCAAAACTCATTTCCCATCTCACCTAAAAGAGAGTATTTTTTATCTCTATCGATACCATATATACCTGTTACATATACACAATCGTCATCATCGTTAATAAAACAATTTTTCTTTACTACACCACCATTATGGTTTTTAAGTAGCTCAATATAGGCTGCAGGCAATGTATAGCCAAGCTCAGCTTCAGCATCCTTAATATCCTCATCGGTAACAGGTTTACCAATATAGGATTCAAATGCATAATCAACATCGTTCCAAAATCCGGTCCAATCAAAGTCTTTTAGATTACTCATAATACTCTCTCCTAGTTTAAACCAATATAATCTAAATGTTTAATTACTCATTCATAGAATAAGTTTTGATTAAAGCTTTCACCTCACGCCGTATCAATATTGTATCAATCATATAGGAAACAATGATATAAGGAGATGCATTTATAATCGCTATAGGGGCTAAAATAACTGCTACTCGCAATAAGTCTAGGGAATATGCATACCACTTAATATCTATGGTATTTAAAATGGGTATAACATAATCTATAACTCTTAATTCCCATTGCATTAATGGATTCAATTCCTCACTTGTTCCTACTAGCCAAGCAAAGATAATCCCAAAAAGCAAAAAATATAATATGCCAACGGGAATTAATATCTTCGCTCTCTTTTTTAATAGATTACGACAAATCTCATCTTCTTCCTCTGGTGCTATATCATATAACATATTGCACTGAATCTGAATCCGTCTAAATCGATAGCGAATATACTTATACAAAATGTTATTCGGTGTATATAACATAATAGACTCCACATATAAGTCATACTAGCAAAATCATGGAAAATATATCATCCATCTATAGCAAAATAATGTAAATCTTTGAATTCATCATCCCAAAATATAAAAGAAAAGATATGGGTATATTGACTTAACTGTTCATCATATATTACAGGATTAGTCATCGTTTGTACCCTTTACATAGCTTTCCATCTTCGGTCTTAAATCTAGTACGACTTCCCAATCGTCTAATGATGGCACCTTATGATGAGCAATCAAACCTTCTATTATTTGAAATGCCTCTTGAGGGCCCAGCTCATTTTTACCATATATTATCGCACCCTGCTCGCCATCATTAGTTACACTAAGCTCTATATGTAATAAATCGGTATCTTGATCACTACAAACCTGTACAAAGTTATATATTTTATTATCTATGGGAATTGCCTTTGATGGTGATATAACTACAAAATTCTGCTCTTGATCCTCAATAGCGTAGAGATTTTGCTCAACCTCATTCAATGTAATTCCTTCATACTTATAGTCACCTACATCAATTGACCAGTCTGTATAAGTTTTCTCAACTGCATCTGCCATATGTATCTCCTCAACTTTACAATATACATTAGAATAAGGTTTCTAATTGACCTGCCATATCTGCTATAAACTCATCAAACTTACAAAGCTCTCGTAATTCTTGATGTTCTATATCATAACAGACGATTTCTTTAGTTTTAGGATCCCATACAATTTGCCAATCATTATACTCGCCTAGCTCTTTAGATAGTCGTAATAGTTTACGACGACCCACTTTAAATGGAACTGTATCAAGTAAAGGTAAAAACTCTATAGATATAAAATCAGAGTCTGGCAATTCAAAGTAAAGTGTATCACCCTCTAAAAACGATACTAATGCTTTTGGGAGTTTAAATGGTTTTAATTGATCCATTTTATTCTGTTTATCATGGTACTCTACAGGCTCTAATGTTTTAAAATACTCCGCCATTTCCATATCGCCTTTTTCAATGGCAATGCTATAAGGACGCATACCATCCTTTTCCGTGATAGTCACATCGGCACCATGTTCTACTAGATATTTGCACATCCGTAAATCAACATACCGAGCCGCTACACATAATGGAGTCGGCTTAAAAGGATACACAGAATCAGGCTTATTGTAATTAATATCTACACCATTATGAATAAAGAAATCTAGAACCTCATAATTTTCATCTGTAATAGCATTTCTAAAAGCTTTACCGCCATACTTCTGTACTGTATGGCCTAAGTCATGAATCAGTTGTAGGTTCTCATATTTCTTGCCATATAAGGCAGCTTGAAAAGCATCTACCTCCACAGAATTCAATCCGTGAATGTTAGCACCATGATCTACAACATAATCTATTATCTCTTGATCAGCATACCGTACAGCTAATAGGAAGCTTGGATTTTCTTCATCATTTAGATCTGCTCCATGTTCAACTAACCATTGAACACTTGGCAAACAGTTCATTACTAATGCCAATTCTAGAGGGGAATACTCACTGTACTTACCCAATTGTACAGGTTTATGAATATCCCAACCATCTGCTAATGTATTTTCTAAAGCTTCAATATTTCCTTTTACAATATCTATTACTATTTCAGGTACAGATTCAAAGGTACCTAAATCCTTTAGATCTATCATGTCTCGCTCCCATGAACTATATTTTTAAAATGATTATCACTAATTATATTATATTACATTTATAAGTATGAGTGTATAGTAAAAGCCCTCCGCATAAGCGAAGGGCTATCTTACTATTTCTCTTGTACTTGTTTACCACTCATATGTTCAATAGTGATTTCAAACATCTGAGTTGCTCTACCATTACGAGCAATTTGTTCATCAGCTAACGCTTCATCAGGATAATATTTCATAGCAAATTCTTTTAATCTAGCTATAGATTCTGGACCTACCTCTAATAAACGGCATCTACCAAATACTACTGCACTTTGTACATATGGGGCCCATGGTTCAGATTCATCAATATGCTCATCCCCATATACTGTAAAACATACCTTATCTGAAGCTTTTAATGCATCTACTTTATGACCAGCTTTGGCTCCATGAAAATAAATTTTCTGTGTTTCATTATCATAAAAATAATTAATTGGAATAGCATATGGGTATCCATTATCTCCATTCATGGCTAAAATACCACGACGATTAGACGTTAATAATGCTTCGGTAGCAGCGCGATCTATTTCATTTATCTTTTTACGAATTGGTTTAAACATAATATGTCTCCTACTTTATTTACTAATCCTATTTACAAGATACATAAAAGTGCCACTATTAGTATCATCAACTTTGGAGTATTCTTTCCAATGTATTGGGTACATACCGGTTAATACTATAGGTGCTTCCATCCCACGCATTGTTCCTTTTCCTGTATTATCCGACCACTTCATGCATCCAGTTTTAATAGAACCATCATCAATAGAGAATTCAGTGTATGTACAATTTGCTTTTATAGGAGGATTTAAATAAGACATCTCACTAGTTATCTTAATAGTATAACCTTCAATAAAGTTATTACTCTTATCTCTAAATTCCTCTATACGCATTATATCTTTTAAATAGTTATAACAACCTTGATCCTTAGCACCTTGCTCCTTCAACACATACACTTCTTCATTTATAGTTTTAATACATTTTTTTGTCGTATATTTAAGCTCAATAGGAATCCATTTGCCATCTACTATAACAAGAATATCAAGATGTAAATTAGGATTAAATTCAGGTACAAATTCTAGTCTGATATCACAATTTGGATATTGTTCTTTAATTATCCATGCTAGGCTAAATTGAAAGTCTGCTTCTGAATGAAATATTGGTCGCCTTTTACTCAATTGGTACATTATTTCATCAATATCTAAGGTTAATCCCATACCATATACCTCATTCAAAATGATTTAACTACTTATGTTAATTATATTATATTTTTATATATGTTTGTATCGTGAAAGCCCTCCGCATAAGCGAAGGGCTTAACTATTATTTCTCTATCTCGATTCCATTAAGATAGGCAAATTTAATCATAGGAGCTCCATAAAATTCACTCGTATCTAAGGAAATCTTTTCCTGAGGCAATTCTCTCAACTGATTATAAAAACCAATATATCTACTTCTTAACGTATCTTTTTGAATTATTTTATTAAAGTACTGTTGAGCTTTAGCTTTTCCACCAAAATGATAAATATAATAAAGTAGATTATGATTGATTATGTCTCCGTCTATGAACTTATCAATATTACTTTCTGTATCTTCAAAATCATTAAATAGAGGCATGATGTTTTCCGCTAGCAGTTTGGTAATCTCATCTACAGTATACTGATAACTAGCGCCTGCTAATTGATACCAATACCACTCCTTTCGGTGTAGCAAACGGCCTAATTCACCGCCATAAACAAAACCGTTATGAATATTAGCTTTTGCCATAGATTTAGAGTAAATAGCAATATGTGGAACAAATTCTACGCTGCATACATAGTTATTTCTATTAGCCTGAAAGTATATCTCAAAAGTAAGATCTTTATTTTTAGATATTTTCTTTAATTTCTGACCTTTACTAACTACCTTAAAATCAGGGAATTTACTTGCAATTTCTTGCCAAGCTTTCTCACATAATTCTCTAGGTTTCATGATTATAAACTCCCCCACTTTAATACAGGTAATCAATTTAAAGATTTCCTTCAACTACTATAATCGATGTATGCTGAAGTGCGTCCTTAATCCAATCAATAAATGTGTTTAAAAACTCTTGCTCATCTTTACTAGAGTTTATAAGATCAACTTCAATATTATGAATTATTTTAATCCAATCGTCTTGCTTAATCCAATTATCAAAGCATACATCAAAGCTATCTCTTTCAGTATTATCTGATGCATCTATAATAGGATACACTTGATTAAAGTAAGAAACTAAGATATCAAAATCTGGACTATAAATCCGTAATGGATTTCTATAACAGTGCCAATCCTTCCAGCTTGGTGAGGAATTAGAGGTATCGGTAACTTTTAGAGGATTAAAATCTAATCGTATAGGCTCACCTAATGGTGCATTAAGCCTTAACTCCATATACTCTTGTTTTTTATAATCCGTTGGTTTCAGCCAGACCATATAGTTTACTCCATAAACTTATAAAAGTATTATATCCATTTTTCTCTTCCCTATATCTAGCATAATTTTATCTGTAAAAAATAGGGTTTATTTTTTGACACGATACACCATATCTCCGCTATTCCAAATATACATAATGACAGATACTGGAGGTTTTTCATCGATCCAAAGCCAACCTGTATATGTAGTTGTATTGGCAAAATAGCCTTCCGTAATTATTTCAAATTCTGAGTCTACATACTCATTCATAAAATCACGTAAACAAATGGACTTTCCATTAAATCGACCTTCACCTAATGTTTTGTTAAATATTAGTACCTTACACAAGTCCACATCACAGTCTTTAAAAGATATTTCACCGGAAAATGTTCTTTCTTCACCATCTACCAATTGATACATTTCGTCAACTGTTAACGTCAATGTTTTATTATGAATTCTGATTCTATTTACTTTACTACCATAAAGACTGAAAAGGATGTTACTCTTTCTATCATGTATAAAATCCATAATATTCCTCACAAGATTAAAGGTAAAACTGTAATCCATAGCCAGTGCTAATGCTTACTGCATCATTTCACTCCTAGTAAGCAAAGCCACTGCCTCAGTCGTAGGCTGTTTCCAATCATTCTTCACTTCGTTCGAATTCTTGGACATCCCTGACATGGGCAGTGCTATTGCTCACTGCGTCGCTTCGCTTCTAGTGAGCAAAGCCACTGCCTCAACGTGAGCTGTCATTGGGAACATGTCCACAGGTTGGACTTCTTTTAGTTCATATCCATAGTGTGTCAATATTTCAATGTCTCTTGCCATGGTGGCTGGATTACAGGATACGTAAACAATGCGTTTTGGTTCCATACCCGCTGCAGAGGTGAGTACTTCTTCTTTACAGCCTGCGCGAATTGGATCGAATACGATGACGTCAGGTCGTACGCCAGCTTTGTAGAGTTTTGGCATTTCTATGGCCGCATCAGCGACAATAAATTCTGTATTGTCATAGCCATTGCGTTGAGCATTTTCACGAGCATTAATAATGGCAGGTTCTACGATTTCAATACCGATAACATGTTTTGCTTTATGTGCCAAAAAGAGGGAAATAGTTCCTGTGCCACAGTACGCATCGATAACAGTTTCATCCCCTTTTAAATCTGCATAAGCTAACGCTTGGTCATACAGTACTGTAGTTTGTTCTGGATTCACTTGGAAAAAGGAATGTGGAGATAAGGTAAACTGTAGGTCTTTAATATGGTCTGTAATCGTACCATCACCGTAAAGGATATTGTTTTTAGGCCCTAATATAACATTAGTCCGTTTACTATTTACATTATGAACGATAGTTTCTACTTGAGGAATTCGTTCCGTTAATTTTTCTACCCACTTCTCTTTATGTGGCAATTGTTCGGTTGCTGTTACAAGAATAATCATCCATCCAGATTGGCCAATACGACCGATTACATGGCGTAGTACGCCTTTACCTGTATGTTCATTATAAGGTTCAATATCAAACTCTTTAGCGATTTGGTAACAAGCTTGAGCAATAATATTATTACCTTCATCTTGTATAGGACAGTTTGTACCTTGCACGATATCGTGAGATCCCATCGCATAGAAGCCCATTTGAATATCGCCTTTACTACCTCCTACAGGCATTTGCATCTTATTGCGATATGCCCATGGTTCTTTAGGTCCCAATGCTGGCTTAACAAGGTCTGGATTTTGATGACCGATTCGCTCGATAACGTCCTTCACCTTTTGTGTTTTTAGTGAGAGCTGCCCTTCATAGGTAATGTGTTGTAATTGGCAGCCTCCACAGAATCCATAAAGGTCACAATTAGGATCGATACGATTAGGAGCCATAGTAACAATATCTAAGAGTTTACCTGTAGCATACGTCTTTTTAACCATATTGATGGATACTTTTACAGTTTCCCCTGGTAGTGCAAAAGGAACAAAAACTGTAAAATCATCTACACGGCCTACCCCTTCACCACTGCTACCAATACCGTGAATGGTTACTAAAACTTCATCACCTAATTTAACAGGTGTATTTAGTATAGCCTGTTGTTTTTTAGACAATGCAGTAGTAACAGATTGACCTTGATTCGCACGATTACCACTTCTATGTTGTTGTTTAGATTTCTTCTTACGAGATGTACGATTTGTACCGTTCATTACGCGTCTCTTTTCTTCCAAATTTTAATCATACCAGTCACAATGAGTACGAAGAATACAGTACCAAATTTCACGAGTAATTCTTCACCTTGAATATATGGCATAAGAAGTGGATCTTCCACGATCATTTCACCAGCAACCCAACCGAGTAGCGCACCACCAGCCCAAAGGATAGCAGGGAATTTATTGATGATACGTGCAAATAATGTGGAGCAGAATACGATAATTGGAACAGTAATTAACATACCTGCAATAACAAGCTCTAAGTGACCTCTAGCGGCCCCTACTACACCGATTACATTATCGATACTCATCATCGCATCGGCTACAATAATTGTCCAAATGGCACCCATTAAGGAATTCTTAGCTTCGATATGGGCATCTTCATCTCCACCTTTTAATAGTTGGATGGCGATCCACACGAGTACTAGACCACCGCCTAAATGAATAAGAGGAATTAAGGTAAGAGCCTCTACTAAAAGAGTAGCAAATACGAGGCGCATGACAATAGCACCTACTGTGCCCCAAATAACAGCTTTCTTTTGTAATTCTGGAGCTAGCTTACCTGCTGCCATACCAATTACTACAGCATTATCGCCAGCTAATAAAATATCAATCAAAATAA
>OKVW01001002.1_pt1 | contig 13145 bp, 11 predicted proteins | sample 1606991 | NCBI WGS metagenome assembly OKVW01 (sample SAMN03281021, study PRJEB24777) | human gut metagenome | isolation source: fecal sample PR177 from 1 month old male Malay infant, vaginal delivered...
GGGGAAATCGAAATCCCCCCTCCCTGGCCCTTCTTTCCGTCCTCTTTCTTCGGGAAGAAAGAGGACCCCCCGGAGGGCGTGCCCTCCGTCCAAAACCTAATCGTCCTTCGTCTTCCCCTCATCGAAGGAAAACTCATTCATTCCCTTGTAGTCGAGGAATTCGGAAACAGTCAACCCAAGCGCATTGGCGATCTTATGGATGGTCTTCAGGGTCGGATTCTTAGATGCCCCGTGCATGATGTTATCCAGCGTGGACTGCGCCACGCCGCTCATTTCAGCCAGCTTATTCACTGAAATGGACTTCTTTTTGATGATCTCTGCAATTCTGACCACGATGATATCCGAATAGTTCATATCCATTCCCACCTAATTTATTGGATAGAACCATAGTATCAACGATACTTGTTTCGCTTACCCATATATGGGTTGACAAAACGTTCATTTGCCCTTATGCTTACCTATAGATAGGTAGCATAGTGAGGTGACCGTTTTGTATCAGAAGGAAAGTCTCCTTCTCCTCTGCGGCCCCGTCCCGGACGTGATCTCCGACGACCTCTACCGGGCGGCGGCAGAGCTCGAGGTCCGGGACGAGATGGACCACTTCCTGGTCCGCTGTGACTTCCCCCTGTACGGCCTCCCGGTCCCCCCTTACCTCTCCCCTGAGGGCGTCATCTTCCGGGACCAGGCCCTCCGCTTCCCCACCGACGAGGACTATTACCGCTTCCTGCTCGCCACCGCCCGGCGGGTCACTGCCCTGGGCTATGCCCGTGACCCCGCCCACCGGGACCGCCTCAACCTGATCAGCGCCCTCGCCTACCGCTACGGCCCCCAATTCTTCGTCTGCCTCTTCTAATGACCAGGAAATGTAAAATATTTCCCATTCGACGCCCTTCCCCTGGTTTCTCCTCCATTTATGGTAAAATATGTATATCAACCGACAGGGGAGGACAAGCCTATGCAGCTTCTGCGCCGCAAGGGGATCTTTGAAACGGGGAAGGTGCTCTTCGTCCCGGTGGGCGACGTGCGGCCGAATCCCAACCAGCCCAGGACCCAGTTCTCTGAGGATGGACTCACCGAGCTGGCCGATTCCATCCGGGAACATGGCATCCTCCAGCCTCTCTCTGTCCGGCGGCTCTCCGGCGGAGGGTACGAGCTGGTCTCCGGCGAGCGCCGTCTCCGGGCCGCCAAGCTCGTGGGCCTGCGGGAGGTCCCCTGCATCGCCGTAGATGTGGACGCGGAATCCTCCTCCCTCCTGGCCCTGGTGGAGAACCTCCAGCGCCGGGACCTGGACTTCCTGGAGGAGGCCGTGGCCCTGGACAAGCTCATCCGTACCTACCACCTCTCCCAGGAGGAGGCCGCCCGCCGCATCGGCAAGTCCCAGTCCGCCGTGGCCAACAAGCTCCGCCTCCTCCGCCTGCCCCCGGAGGCCCTGGATATCCTGCGCAAAAACGGCCTCACCGAACGCCACGCCCGGGCCCTTTTGCGGCTGGATACCCCGGAGGCCCAGGTCTTCGTCCTGGAACAGGTGGTCAAGGACCATCTCACCGTGGCCAAGACCGAGGCCTATATCGACGCCCTCCTGAAGCCGGAGAAGCCCAAAAAGCGCAAGCCCACCTACCTCATCAAGGACGTGCGTTTCTTCCTCAATACCGTCACCCGGGGCTTGACCATGATGAAAAGCGCGGGCGTCAATGCCGACTGCGCCCGTCAGGAGACCGAGGACTCCATCCTCCTGACCATCCGCATCCCCAAGTGTTCCTGACCGTTCTTTTCCTCCTGCCCCCTGGAATGTTTCACGTGAAACATTCCAGGGGGACTTTTTTCTGGGCCGCGCCCAAAACAGAGTGTTTCACGTGAAACATTTTCGCCATATTGGTTGATAAACCCCCTGCCACGCATTATAATAGATGGAGTCTCTGCAAAAGCTACATCTAATATAGAGAGCAGGTGCCCTATGGCAAAGACCATTGCTATCGTGAACCAGAAGGGCGGCGTGGGCAAAACGACCACCTGTGTGAACCTGTCAGCGGCCTTGAAAGCCTTGGGCTGTCGGGTGTTGGTCTGCGACTTCGACCCCCAGGCCAATACCACCTCAGGCTTTGGGGTGGACAAATCCACCGCCTCCCCCTCCATCTACGACGTGCTGATCGCCGGCGCCGAGTGCCGCCGGGGCATCGTCCCCACCCAGTGGGCCGACGTCCTCCCCTCCAACAAGGCCCTGGCCGGGGCCACGGTGGAGATGATCGGCATGCCCCGGCGGGAGTATCTCCTCAAGGACGCCCTGGCCACCGTGGCCGCCGACTATGACTACATCTTCGTGGACTGCCCCCCTTCCCTGGAGCTGCTGACCCTCAACGCCCTCTGCGCCGCCGACACCATCCTGGTGCCGGTCCAGTGCGAGTATTACGCCTTGGAGGGCCTCAGCGACCTCCTCTCCACCATCCGCATCGTCAAGCGGTCCCTGAACCCCTCCATCGAGCTGGAAGGCGTGGTCCTCACCATGTATGACGGGCGCACCAACCTGTCCATGCAGGTGGCCGAGGAGGTCAAGCGCCACTTCCCCGGCAAGGTCTACGCCAGCGTGATCCCCCGGAACGTCCGCCTGTCCGAGGCCCCCAGCCACGGCAAGCCCGTCACGGCCTACGACAGCTTTTCCCGGGGCGCCGAGGCCTACCGGGCCCTGGCGGAAGAGCTGGTGGAAAAGAACCAATACGCCGTCACCAGGGGATGATGTTTCACGTGAAACATCCCTTTCCCTACAACATAAAGGAGTGATCATATGGCATCAGAACGCGGCCTGGGCAAAGGTCTGGGCGCTCTGCTGGGCGACGCGGCCCTCCAGACCCAGGAGGGCGGATCCGTGGTCCTGCCCATCGCCCAGGTGGAACCGGGCCTGAAACAGCCCCGGAAACGCTTTGACGAGGGATCTCTGGCCGACCTGGCCGAGTCTATCCGCCTCCACGGCATCATCCAGCCCCTCACCGTCCGCCGCCTCAGCTCCGGCTATTATCAGATCATCGCCGGAGAGCGCCGCTGGCGGGCGGCCAAGCTGGCGGGACTGGGCGAGGTCCCCGCCGTCATCATCGAGGCCGACGACCGCATGGTCATGGAGCTGGGCCTCATCGAGAACCTCCAGCGGGAGGACCTGAACCCCATGGAAGAGGCACTGGGCTACCGGGTGCTGATGGACGAGTACGGCCTCACCCAGGAGGACGTCTCCGTCCGGGTGGGCAAGTCCCGTCCCGCCGTGGCCAACGCCCTGCGGCTGATCGCCCTTCCCGACGCGATCCAGTCCCTGGTGGAGGAGGGGCGCATCTCAGCCGGACATGCCCGGGCCCTGCTGGTCCTCCCCAACGGCTCCCTGCAAAAGAAACTGGCCCAAAAGATCATGAACGAGGGCCTGTCCGTCCGCCAGACCGAGGCCCTGGCCAAGCGCCTGGCCCGCCAGGAGGAGGAGATCGACGAACACGGCGGTGAAAAGCCGGTGGACCCCATGAAGATGTACCGGGACGCCGCCGCCAAGGAGCTCTCCTCCAAGCTGGGGCGCAAGGTCTCCATCGTCATGGGCCCCAAAAAGGGCAAGCTGGAATTCGAGTTCTATAACGACGAGGATCTCACCCTTCTGCTGGACCGGCTGGATGGCGAACTGAAGGGGGGCTCCTCCAAGTGAGCCAGGAACACGAGCAGGAGCATCTGCAGCACGCGGCGGAGCATGAGAAGCCGGGGGGCAGGAACCATGTCATGACCTACCTGGTGATCCTCTTCGCCGCGGCCTTCCTGCTGATGCTCTTTTCCTACCTGATGCAGCAGCGGCAGAACAGCGAGAACATCAGCGACCTGAGCAAGTCGGTCTCCGCCGTCCAGTCCCTGGAGGAGCTTATCAAGGAGAAGGACGCGCTGGAGGTCCGGGTGAACGGCCTGGAGGCCAGTGTGGTCCAGCTCCAGCAGCAGCTGGACCAAGCCCAGACCGCCCTGGCCAAGAAGGACGAGGACCTCTCCTCCTCCCTGCTGGCCCAGGAGGCGCTCCAGGCCCTGAACCAGCTCCGGGCCCTCTATAACCAGCGCCATTACGAGGAGGCCCGGACCCTGCTGGCCTCCTGGGAGGGCAAGGACCTGGAGGGAGAGCTGAAAGCCGTCAGCGACGGCATGACCCAGGCCCAGCGGGAGATCTACGACCCCCACGAGGCCTATCTGACCATCGTGGAGAAGGTATCATAAATAGAATGTTTCACGTGAAACATCAAGTCCAAGCCTTCCCCTGGGGGAAGGTGGCCCAAAGGGCCGGATGAGGGGAACGCCCGAGTTACGGACCGCCCCCCTGGATCGACGTTCCCCTCATCAGTCCGGCTTTCGCCGGACAGCTTCCCCCAGGGGAAGCCAAATCCATTTGATACAAGGAGTTAAGAAGCCATGATCGACATCAGATTTCTCCGGGAGAACCCCGATGTGGTGAAGGAAAACATCAAGAAGAAGTTCCAAGAGGCCAAGCTTCCCCTGGTGGACCAGGTGATCGCCCTGGACGCCGAGAACCGCCAGACCATCCAGGAGGCTCAGGACCTGCGCACCGCCCGGAACAGCAAGTCCAAGCAGGTGGGCATCCTCATGGGCCAGGCCAAGAAGGACCCCTCCAAGGCCGCCGAGGCCGAGGCCCTCAAGGCCGAAGTCAAGGCCGACGCCGACCGCCTGGCCGCCCTGGAACAGCGGGAGGACGAGCTGGCCGAGGAGATCCGCCAGATCATGATGGTCATCCCCAACATCATCGACCCCAGCGTGCCCATCGGCCCCGACGACTCCGGCAACGTGGAGGTGGAGCGCTTCGGTGAGGCCAAGGTCCCGGACTTCGAGATCCCCTACCACACCCAGATCATGGAGTCCTTCGACGGCATCGACATGGACGCCGCAGGCCGGGTGGCCGGCCAGGGCTTCTACTACCTGCTGGGGGACATCGCCCGGCTCCACGAGGCCGTGCTGGCCTATGGCCGGGACTTCATGATCGACAAGGGCTTCACCTACTGCATCCCCCCCTTCATGATCCACGGCAACGTGGTGGAGGGGGTCATGAGCCAGACCGACATGGACGCCATGATGTATAAGATCGAGGGCGAGGACCTCTACCTGATCGGCACCAGCGAGCACTCCATGATCGGCCGCTTCATCGATCAGCTCCTGCCCGAGGAGAAGCTGCCCCAGACCCTCACCTCCTACTCCCCCTGTTTCCGCAAGGAGAAGGGCTCTCACGGCATCGAGGAGCGGGGCGTGTACCGCATCCACCAGTTCGAGAAGCAGGAGATGATCGTGGTCTGCAAGCCGGAGGAGTCCATGGACTGGTACGAGAAGCTGTGGCGGTACTCCGTGGAGCTGTTCCGCAATTTTGACATCCCCGTGCGCCAGCTGGAGTGCTGCTCCCGCGACCTGGCCGACCTTAAGGTGAAGTCCTGCGACATCGAGGCCTGGAGCCCCCGCCAGCAGAAATACTTCGAGGTCTGCTCCTGCTCCAACCTGGGCGACGCCCAGGCCCGGCGGCTGAAGATCCGGGTCAAGGGGGAGGACGGCAAGAACTACCTGGCCCACACCCTCAACAACACCTGCGTGGCGCCCCCCCGGATGCTCATCGCCCTGCTGGAGAACAACCTCCAGGCCGACGGCTCCGTCCTGATCCCCAAGGTCCTCCAGCCCTACATGGGTGGGAAGGAAGTGCTGGTGCCCAAGGGTTGAGCGGGGCGGCGGGCATCGGCCGGTTTTGGGAATGTTTCACGTGAAACAATTTTAGGATAGGTGTGCGATGAGACGACTATTTGCACTGGCCCTTTGCGGGGCCCTGCTCCTCTCCCCTGCCATGGGGCGGGAAGAGAGTGGCTTTACCGACGTGCCGGGAGACGCCTGGTACGCGGGAGAGGCAGACTACTGCGCACAGCTGGGCCTGATGAACGGTACCGGCGGCGGGCGCTTCTCCCCTGATGGCGCCGTCACCGTGGGCGAGCTGATGACCGTCTGCGCCCGGCTCCACTCCCACTTCAACGGCACCGGCTGGGATCTGCCGAAAGCCCCCGATACATGGGGGACCGGTGCGATCTATGCCGGATCTGGTGTCAAGTTGTTTGACTTTACGGAAAAGGATATTGCGCTCACCCTTGACTGGCAGTTCCTCTGGGATAATTTTACACTTTACCTCAAAGTGGATGAAAAGACCGCCCAGGCCCTGACCCCTGCCGGGGACGAGGGGGCGGGGGCAGAATTGGAGCTGAATGGGGTCCGTCTGCCTGGGGGCTCCCTGGCCCCTGAGTTCGGAGGCGACGGCGTGGCACCGAGCATCGCCCTGAAGATGCCTGTTTCCGAGGCGCTGCGGGAGGCCGTCTTTGCCTTCCAGTCGGCGGCGGGGCCGGAGGTCTGGTGCCGGGATGCCCTGTATTACCTGGAACAGCAGGGCCTGCGCTCCCTGCCCGGCCCCTGGTCCTACCAAAATCAGCCCGACCTGGAGGCCACCCGGCTGGACGTGGCGGGGTGGCTGAGGGCCGTGGTGCCCGAAGACGCCCTCTCCCCCATCAACCAGGTGGAGAGCCTGCCCGACGCCACCGCCTCCGACGTGCTGGACCTCTACCGGGCGGGGATCCTGACGGGCAGTGATGGCTATGGCAGGTTCCAAGGCGGCCGGGGCCTGACCAGGGCGGAGCTGTGCGCCGTGGTGAGCCGGGCGGTGGACCCGGCCCGGCGGGTGGCCTTCACCCTGGAAACGCCGGTCTACGAGGGCTACAGCCTGACCAAGCTGGACACGGCGGGATACCAGTACCAGTCCCCCATGGAGCGGGCCTGGGCCACCGGCGGGTCGGCCACGCCCTATTCCCTCCAGTTCACCCACATCGTGGACCCCAGCACCCAAAAATACGGGTACATGGATATCCAAGGGAAGGTCGTGGCGGGACCGATCTACGACACGGTGGCCGAGTTCTGCGCCGACGGGACGGCGGCGGTCCAGAAGAACGGCCTGTGGGGCTACATAGACACTGCCGGGCGGGAGGTGGTCCCCTGCCGGTATGGCTGGGTCCAGACCGATCACGACGGGGTGCTGTTCGGCCTCACGGGGGGATACTGGTCCCCGGAGCGAGCGGACACCTTCCAGGCCGACGGCACGGTCCTGGGGTCCTTCCCCATGGAGGGCATCGGGCTCTACGGCGGCTACGCCCAGGGACTCTGCCCGTTCTACCGCCGGGATGACAGCTTCGATGCCCTCCCGCAGGGCTATCTGGACCCCACGGGGCAGGCGGCCTTCGAGACGCCCCAAGCCGTCCTTTACGACTTCTCCGAGGGCCTTGCCGCCGTGGAGGACTGTGAGACGGATACCTCCTTCCTGCGCCCGGACGGGTCCCTGGCCTTTTCTGTGCCCTACAGCCCCGGCTTCGGCGAGGCCCCCTTCGGCTTCCAGGACGGGCTGGCCGTGATGAAGGACGAGGACGAGCGCCACGGCGCCATCGACACCCAGGGCCGTGTGGCGATCCCCTTCCGATACACCTGGCTGGAGCCTTTTTCCGACGGCATGGCGTCCTACAGCAGAGAGGACGGGTCCTCGGGCTATGTGGACCGGGCCGGGAAGGAGCTCCCCCTGGACTACCAGCTACTCCAGCCCTTCTCCGGCGGCTACGCCGCCGTGTCGGCGGCGGGTTCCGGGATGGGATACATCGACAAGACCGGGCGGCAGGTGACGCCCCTGGCCTTCTCCTACGCCGGGCCCGTGGTGGACGGCCGGGCGGTGGTGGAGACTGATGAGGGGCTGTTCGTGCTGCGCTTCGGTCAAAATTGAATGGAGGCGCTTTGAGATGAGACAGGCGTTGGCTGGGCTGGCTTTGCTGGGGCTGCTCCTCTGCCCCGTCCGAGCGGCGGAGGGGGGCTATGCCGACGTGCCCCAAGGGGCCTGGTATGTGCCCTATCTGGACACCGTCACCCAGGCCGGGGTGATGAACGGCACCGGCGGAGGCGGGTTCACGCCCCAGGGCACCGTCACCGGCGGGGAGCTGTTCGCCATCCAGATGCGGCTCACCCACCTCCTGCGGGAGAAGGCCCCCTTGGGCCCCGCCCCCGCCTGGTACTGGGCCGAGGAGAGCGTGGACAGGGCCAAGGCCCGGGAGGTCCTGCCCGGCTGGCTCATCGACGCCTATTACTACTACGTCCAGTCCACGGTCCGCGCCCCGGTGAGCCCCCAGAGCGCCTTCGGCAAGGGACGGCTGGCCTACTGGCAGGAGCCCGCCACCCGGACCATGCTGGCCGACGCCCTGGCCGAGGTCCTGCCCATGGCCGCCGCCATCAACGACGTGGCCTTCCTCCCCGACACCGGGGACCCCGACGCCCTGATGCTCTGCCGGGCGGGCATCCTCACCGGGGTGGACGGCTACGGCACCTTCCACGGCGAGGGCACTCTCACCCGGGCGGAGCTGACCGCCGCGGCGGCCAGGGTGCTGGACCCCGCCCTGCGGGCCCGGTATGACCCGGAGCCCTGGCCCGGCTGGGAGGGGTTCACCCTCTCCCCGATCCCGGTGCCCCGGGACTGGACGGCCGAGCCCTGGAACGGCGGGGACTATCTGGCCTGCTCACGGTACGTCAAGATCCGCTCCACCGACCCGGACCGCCTGACCGGCTACGGGGTGCTGGACCGGGAGGGGACCTATATCCTGCCCGACGTCTACGCGTATATCTGGGGCTTCGACGAGCGGGGCATCAGCCGGGTCTCCTCCTTCGACACCCCCACCAGCTACGTGGACACCCAGGGGCGGACCTACGGCCAGGAGGCGGCCCCCACCGCGCCCCAGTCCTTCTCCGAGACCGACTACAGACAGGGCCCCTATGGATACAAGGCGCCCGACGGGTCGGTGCTGGCCCCGGCGGTCTATGACTGGGTGTTCCCCTTCTCCGAGGGGCTTGGGGCCGTGGTCAAGGACGGCAGGGTGGGCTTCCTGGACGAGTCCGGCCAGGTGGTCCTCTCCCCGCGCTTCCCCATACCGGACTGGGAGAAGCTCTCCACCGTCGTGGGCCAGATGTATCGGTTCCAGGAGGGCTTGGCCGTGGTCATGACCGGGGAGCGGGAGGGCCAGCCCCTCTGGGGGGCTGTCGACAGGACCGGGGCCCTGGTCACCCCCGCCGACTTCCTCTTTTTGGACCCGCCCAGCGACGGGATGCTGCCCTGCGGCAGGCTCTGCGGCGACCGAATGGTCTTTGGCTACTACGACTGCCAGGCCGGACGGGATGTCCCCATCCTATGGGGCGGCGCCCGCCAGTGAGGACATATACGGCTACGTGGACCGGACCGGCCAGTGGGCCACTCCGCCCCTCTTCTCCCACGCGGGGGCCGTGGTCGACGGGGCGGCGGTGGTGTTCTGGCAGGACCAGCCCTATCTGCTTACATTCGACACCGAAGGGAGTGCTGACAAGTGAAAAGGCTTTCCACGTTTCTGGTATGCGCCGCACTCATGATGTCCCCCGCTTTGGCCGCGGGCTTCTCCGACGTGTCGGAGGGGGCGTGGTACGCCCCCTATCTGGACGTGGCCGTGGAGGCCCGGCTGATGGACGGCGCGGGGGCCGGGGGCTTTGCCCCGGAGCGGACCGTGACCCTGGGGGAGCTGGCGGCCGCCTCCGCCCGGCTGGCCCGGTACTATGAGACCGGGTCGGGGGAACTGGAGGCCGCGCCGGAGTGGTACTGGGCCCAGGAGCGCCTGCCCGACGGCACTTCTCTGCGGGACAGGACGCCCGCCTGGGTCCTGGACGCCTGCTACCATCTGGGCACCCTCCAGGGCTATCCCCTGGACACCAGCGAGCTGCTGGCGTCCGGGGATCCCATGTCCCTGTGGGAGTCCCCCGCCGACCGCTTCTCCTTGGCCGCCGGGGTCAGCGGCGTCGTGGATCTGGAGACCAACCGGCGGTTCGCCGAGACCGGCCGCTATGTCTCCCTGTGGAGCCAGTGGGACAAACTGGCCCCCGCCTCCCTGGCCGACACGGCCAACGGGGAGGCCCTGGCCATGATGGAGACCGGGATCATGACCGGGGTGGACGACAAGGGCACCTTCGACGGCAGGGGCACCGTTGACCGGGCCCAGCTGGCGGCGGTGCTGGCCCGGGCGGTCCGGCCGGAGCTCCGCCAGCGGCAGGGCCCTGTCCCCGCCGAATTCGAGGGCTTTGGCCTCACCCCCTTCCCCATGCCGGAAGGGTTCCAGGCCAGCATGTGGTTCTACCATACCTCCGGGGACGACCCCCGGCTGGACGGGCAGTACCTGAAGGTGTGGTCCCAGGAGGAGGACGTCATGGGCGTGGTGGACCGGGACGGCAGGTTCGTGGTCCAGCCCGTCTACGAGGACATCTGGCCCTTCGGGGAGAGCGGCTACGCCGACGCCTGGAAGCAGGGCGGCTGCTGCGACAGGGACTACGTGGACGTCCACGGCAGCGCCCTGGCCGAGCTGCCGGGGCCCACACAGCCCTATCCCTTCTTTGAGGGGGACTGGGAGCACATGGGCTACAAAGACCCCGACGGGTCGGTGCTGGTCCCGGCGGAATATGACGGGGCCTGGGGCTTCTCTGATGGGATGGGCTCCCTGTGCAAGGACGGGCTGTGGGGCTTCGTGGACGAGACGGGGGAGCTGGTCATCCCCTTCCAGTACCCCTATGAGAGCGGGGAGGACGACTACCACTACGACACCCTGATCGGCCTGTTCACCTTCCGGGAGGGCTACGGCATCGTCTCCGCGGAGGACGGCCAGGGCTGGTACCGCTACGGCGTGATCGACAAGACGGGGCGGCAGGTGGTCCCCTGCGTCTATGACTATCTGGACCAATGCAGCGAGGGGCGGATGGCCTATGGCCGGGACGGGGTCTACGGCTACCTGGACCCGGCCACCGGCACGGAATGGCCGGTGGCGGAGAGCGGCGGCTATTCCTCCGTCGACCCCTTCCGGCGGGGCCTGGGGGCCTTCTCCGGCGGGTATGCCCCGGTGGAGCTCTTCCTGGACGAGTTCCCCCACTACGGTGAGTCCCAGGGGGTCTGCTACGTGGACCGGGAGGGCCGGGTGGTGACGCCCCCGATCTTCTACGCCGGGGGCGCGGTGAAGGACGGGAAGGCCATCGTCTTTTGGGGCTATGAGCCCTATGTCCTGAGCTTTTCCGAGGGAGGCGGCGCATGAAACGGATCGTGATGACGGTGCTGACCGGCCTTTTGCTCCTCACTGCCGCATCGGCGGCGGAGTGGTATGACCCCTATCTGGAGATCGCGGCGGACCACGGGCTGATGGAGGGCACCGGGGCGGGCATGGACCCCCTGGGCACCCTCACCGAGGCCCAGGGCGTGATCCTGGCGGCCCGGCTCCACCATCTTTTGAACGGCGGAGACGGCGTCCTCCCCCCCGCCCCGGAGGACTGGCGGACGGTGCGGATCCTGGACGCCCAGGGGAGGCCGGTCCTGGATCCCCAGGCCAACATCGGCTATTCCGCCAGCGGAGGCGAGCTCTTCCTCTGGTTCCCCCGAACGCTCATCGAGCCACTGGGGGAGGGCCCCGTCACCCTGGTGGCGAACGGGACCGACTCCTATACCGGAAAGCCCTGGCAGCGGGAAGACGACCAGGGCGGCGAGACCCGGTGGGGGCTCCTCTTCACGGGGCTGGATCCCTATTACGCCATCACCGACGCAATCAACGACGCCAAGGCCCGGCTGTACGGCCCCGCGTGGGCCATGGACGCCGTCTATTATGTGGACCAGCATGAGCTCTTCTACATCACGCCCTGGGGGCTGGGCTATCCCGAATACCGGGCCAGCCTCCTCACCAAGCTGGAGGCCGTGGTGCCCAAGGAGGATCTGGCCCCCATCAATGAGATCGAGGAGCTGCCCGACGTCGCGGTGGACCAGTATTGGATCTCGGGCCCCAGCGGCCGGACCGAGGGGGACTTCGCCTCCTTCTACCGGGCGGGCATCGTCACCGGCACCGACGCCTACGGCACCTTCCGGGGCGGCGAGACCGTGACCCGGGCCGAGGCGGCCACCCTCCTGGCCCGGATCCTGGAGCCCGGCCTGCGGCAGCGCTTCACCCTGGAGCCCATGACCTGGGACCTCGACTATACCCTGACCCCCCTGGGGGTGGACGAGGCCGGCTACTGGGCGGAGACCGTGCGGTGGAGCTTCCCCGGCGGCTATGAGCTGGAGGACCGCATCCTGCGGGTCTCGGAGCGGCGGGGCGGCGAGGTGGACTACGACCGGGACGGGATCATGGGGATCGACGGGGCCTGGATCGTGGAGCCGGGGCGGTACGGGGAGATCGGCCCCTTCCTGGCCGACGGCATCGCCCAGGTGGCCACCACCCACTACTTAGGCACGGCCAAGTACGGCTTCATCGACCGGCAGGGCCGGGAGCTGGTGCCCCCGGTCTACGACAGCGTCGGCGGCTTCCACGACGGCGTCCTGCTGGCGTGGGACGGCAAGGCGTATACTGTGTTCGACGCCGCCGGGACGGCCATCGGCACCCTGCCCGACACGGTCTGGGGCCCCGCCGGGGTCGGCGAGGGTCTGGCGGTCTGCACCAATGGGGCCGAGACCTGGGACGAGCTGAGATACGGCTACATGGACCTGTCCGGCCAGGTGGTGCTCCCACCCGTATACGACGAGGCCGGTGTCTTCTCCCAGGGCCTGGCCGCCGTGGAGCGGGACGGCAGGGTGGGCTTCATCGACCGGACCGGCGCCGTGGTCATCGACTTCCGGTACGCCCCCTGGGACCACGAGCCGTACCGCTTCCAGGACGGCGTGGCCGCGGTGGGGGTGGAGCAGGACGACGGCACGGTGCTCTACGGGCTGATCGACCAGACCGGGACGCCGGTGACCGAGGCCCGCTACCAGAGTCTGGATCTCCGCTTCACCAGGGGCTGGGCCTCTTTCATGCGGGCGGAGGGCTACGCCATGGTCAGCGGCTTCCTCTCCCCCTCCGGGGAAGAAAGATTTATCCCCTGCGACCCCACCTATCAGGTCTTCACCTACTGCCAGGGCTATGCCGCGGTGGGGAGCACCTATGGCGGGATGGGCTACGCCGACGAGAGCGGCAGGCTGGTGACGCCGCTGATCTTCTCCGACCTCACCCCCATCGTGGACGGCAAGGCCATCGTGCAGTGCCTGGACGGGGCCTTTTACC
>OKVW01001003.1_pt1 | contig 13141 bp, 8 predicted proteins | sample 1606991 | NCBI WGS metagenome assembly OKVW01 (sample SAMN03281021, study PRJEB24777) | human gut metagenome | isolation source: fecal sample PR177 from 1 month old male Malay infant, vaginal delivered...
CAGCGACTACGGAAGACAATGCGGCCTTTGCTCAGGTCGTACGGGGTCAGCTCAACAGTCACTTTGTCGCCCGTCAGGATGCGGATGTAGTTTTTACGCATTTTACCGGAGATGTGTGCAGTAACCACGTGACCGTTTTCTAACTCTACGCGGAACATGGTATTAGGCAACGTTTCGAGAACGGTACCTTGCATTTCAATATTGTCTTCTTTGGCCATCTAATCCTCTGGGGTATCACTACCGTAATTTGAACCGGCAAGATAATGCCGAAGTTCTTTTAATAAGTAAAGATTTGCACGTTTAAAACGCAGCAAACGAAATTTGGCGCATTACTCCGGAACGCTTCCGACACACGGCAAAGCCGCACGTGAAGCGCAACGTATAAGGGAGCGATGAGATAAACGAAGGCGTTACCTGACGCGAACGGATCCTTAACGGCAGCGGGGTAATGGGCTAAACCAACTCTGCGGCGCAATTATAACACCCTGACAAAAAATGTGCCGAAAACATTCACCCTTGCGGCAAAAATAACGTGCGGGGAACCCAAAAGTCGCGAGGTAAACGCTGTTGACGCAAGGCGTCAAGATGTTCCAGATACTCCCGACGCGGAATTTCGATAGCGCCTAACGATTCGGTATGACTGTTGAGTACCTGACAGTCCAGTAATTTACCACCGTGGCGGATAAATTCGGCACAAAAAATCAGCAGTGCGGTTTTCGACGCATTCTCTTGTCGACTGAACATCGATTCGCCGCAAAACAAGGCGCCTTGCGAGACGCCATACATGCCACCGACCAGTTCATCATCGCGCCAGACTTCAATAGAATGCGCGTGACCCAGCTCATGCAGCCGATGGTATGCCTCAATCACCCCCTGGGTGATCCACGTTCCTTCATCGCGTTCGTTCGCACACCCTTCGATAACCTGACCAAAAGCGTAGTTCAGTGTGACGCGATAAGGGGAATGCTTATGAAAGCGCTTCATACTGCGGCTGATGTGAAAAGTCTCAGGCCACAGAATGGCGCGTGGATCCGGCGACCACCACAGAATGGGGTCACCGGGAGAAAACCACGGGAAAATACCGCGCTGATAGGCCATTAACAGGCGTGCAGGGCTTAAGTCGCCGCCGAGCGCCAGCAGGCCGTTGGGCTCGCGCAAAGCGCCTTCCGGCGAAGGGAAGGCTATTGAGTGTCGTGAAAGCTGAACCAGGCGCATGACAGCAGAACTCCAGTACGCGAGTCGGATCGTTCAATAATAGCTTACAGACCCTGCTTAAACTGGTAATAACGACCCTGCTGCGCTAACAGATCTGCGTGATTACCTTGCTCAATAATTTGTCCGTTGTCCATCACTATTATTTGATCAAAACGCGAAAGCCCGCGCAGGCGATGCGTCACCATCAGTACGGTTTTTTTACGCATCACTTCGGCAAGTAATTCAAGCATTTGGCTTTCAGTCGTTGCATCCAGACCTTCTGTGGGTTCATCCAGTAGCATCAGCGGCGCATCGTGCAGCAGCGCACGGGCGATCGCCAGACGACGGAGTTCACCACCGGACAACTGTCGTCCTCCTTCACCCAGCCAACTGTTGAGCCCCGTATCGTCAAGGAGTTTCTCCAGCCCAACACGGCACAGTATATCGGCAAGTCGATCGTCAGAGGCATCAGGGGCGGCGAGCAGCAGGTTGTCGCGCAGGGTGGCGCTAAACAGGTGGACACGCTGCGGCACGACGCTGATGGTTTTACGCAGCGTCTCTTCACTTAAGGCATCGATCGGGCGATCGTTGAGCAGGATCTCACCTTTTTGCGGATTCCATGCGCGTGTGAGCAGTTGCAGTAAGGTGGATTTACCACATCCGGTACGCCCAAGAATCGCAATATGTTCACCCGGATTAACGCGAAGAGATAAGGTATCCAGCGCGTTTTGCGTCTGTTCAGGATAACTGAATGAAACGTTATGCAGCGTCAACGTAACCTGTTCAGGAACAGCCGATTTCGTGTCAGGGAAGGTCACTTCCGGCTTTTGCTCGGTCAGTTCGGTGATGCGAACAGCCGATGCGATCACCTGGCCTAAATGCTGAAATGCGCCGGTCACAGGCGCCAAAGCTTCGAATGCCGCCAGCGCACAAAAGACAAACAGGGCGATCAGCGCGCCGGGCTGATCGTTACCACCAACGCCGCCTGCTGCCATCCACAGCATCAGCAATATCGCAAAAGCGCCAATCAGCAACATCAGAGCCTGAGAAAGCGCGGTGAGTTCCGACTGCCGGCGCTGCGCTTCGTGCCACTGAAGTTCCGTGGCTTCCATCTGTGCGCGATACCGGTCGCTGGCACCAAAAATGGTCAGTTCAGCCTGGCCCTGCAGCCATGCGGTTAGCTGTTGGCGATATTGCCCACGCAGGTGAGTAAGGTTTTGCCCGGTGGTTTTCCCGGCGCGATAGAAGACCGGCGGCATGATGAATAGCGTCAACAACATGACGCCGCCAAGCGTGAAGGCGAGGGTGATATCCAGCACGCTCAATCCGAGGGTCACCACCATGATCACCACAAATGCCCCAACCAGCGGAGAGATGACGCGCAAGTAAAGGTGATCCAGCGTATCAACGTCCGCCACAATGCGGTTCAGCAACTCACCCTGCCGATAGCGGGCCAGACCCGCAGGAGAGAGCGGCAGCAGTTTGCTGAAGGTATGAACACGCAAATGCTGCAACACACGGAAGGTCGCATCATGACTGACCAGACGTTCAAAATAGCGCCCGGCGGTGCGGGTAATGGCTGCACCACGTACTCCCGCAGCGGGCAGCATATAATTAAAACTGTAAATCCCGGCAACCCCCGCCACCGCGGACGCGGAGAGGAACCAGCCGGAGAGTGTCAGTAAGCCGATACTGGCGAGTAATGTGATGATCGCCAACACAATACCCAGCGTGAGCATCCATTTGTGACGCTTATAGAGTGTCAGATAAGGTAGCAACGCGCGCATTTAGATCTCCTCCTGACGATGGGCCAGCAGCGTCGCGAACGCGCCATTGGCTGTACTTAACCCGGCCCAGGAGCCCTGTTCGATAATTTTCCCGTCCTGCATCACCCAGATGGTGTCCCAGTCGGCGAGGTCTTCAAGCTGGTGTGTCACCATCAAGGTTGTCTGGCGATTTGAGGCGGATTTCAGCGCCTGCATAACGCGCTGCTCGCTATGGGCATCCAGACTGGCCGCGGGTTCATCCAGTAGCAGTAATGCGCAGGGATTGAGTAACGCGCGAGCCACCGCCACGCGCTGGGCCTGGCCCACGGACAAGCGTCCCGCCTGATCGCCAACCGGCGTATCGACACCCTGTGGTAACAGCGGCAAAAATTCGCTGACCCATGCACTGTCGAGTGCAGCGCGAAGCTCTTGTTCGCTGGCATTGGGACGCGCAAGCAGTACGTTTTCCCGTATCGTCGCGGCGGGTAATTGCGGATTTTGTCCAACCCACGAGAGCTGTTTTCGCCAGAACTGCGCAGACACATCGCGCAGCTCCACTCCATTGATCCGCAGAGAACCCTGATAGGAAAGAAAACCAGAAAGCGCGTTCAGCAACGAACTCTTACCCGACCCGCTTCGACCGACAAGCACTACACGTTTCCCGGCATCCAGGGAAAAATTCAGTGGACCAGCCAGCGTTTTGCCCTCTGGTGAGGTGATAACGAGATTGTCAGCCTCAATCGAGACCGGACCTTTCGGCGATAATTCCACATCACCCTGCTGCGGATGGGCGAGGGGCGTTTCCATAAAGGTTTTCAGACTGTCTGCGGCCCCCACGGCCTGCGCTTTGGCGTGATAAAACGTGCCAAGGTCACGCAGAGGCTGGAAAAACTCAGGCGCAAGAATCAAGGCGAGGAAACCTGCTGTCAACGTGACGCCAGTACCGTAATGCCCGAAGTTAAGTTCGCCGAGATAGGAGAAACCAAAGTAAACCGCGACCAAAGCAATGGAAAGAGAAGTAAAAAACTCCAGTACACCAGAAGATAAAAAGGCAAGACGAAGCACTTCCATGGTGCGCTGGCGAAAATCTTGCGATGCGACGCGAATGCTTTCGGTTTCAGCTTTACCACGGCCAAAAATTCGCAGGGTGTCCATGCCGCGTAAACGATCGAGGAAGTGTCCGCTCAGTCGTGCTAGCGCGAGGAAGTTACGGCGATTGGCATCGGCAGCACCCATGCCCACCATTGCCATGAAAAGCGGAATGAGTGGCGCAGTACCGAGCAGGATAAGTGCCGCCGCCCAGTTCGCCGGGAAAATGGCGGCCACAATTAATAACGGCACGCATACCGCCAGCGCCATTTGCGGCAGATAGCGGGCATAGTAGTCGTGCATGTCGTCAATTTGTTCAAGTATTAGCGTGGCCCAACTTCCCGCCGGTTTTCCCTGAATCCAGGCCGGTCCGGCTTGTTGAAGCTTGTCAAGAACCTGACGGCGAATTTCAAAACGTATGTGCTGGCCGGCATGAAAACCGACACGTTCGCGTAACCACACTACCCAGGCGCGCAGAACAAAGACCAGTATCAGTATGACAAATGGCAATAAAAGCGCTTCGCGTGGAATACCTTCCATGATCATATGTTGCAGAATACGAGCCATGATCCAGGCCTGAGCGATAATCAGTACGCCGCTCAGAAATCCCAGCAGGCGGGAGATCATCAGCCAGCGTTGAGAAATAACACTTTGCTGTTTTAACCAGCGGGTTAGCTCTTTTTGACGAGTTTTGTTCATTGCGCACTTAGCAGGTGAGTTATCGGAATTTTTGGGCACGGCAATGTTACAACGGGGCAAAAATAAAGGCGACTTATAGTCGCCTTTTTTACTTTTGTTACTGATTTGTAAAAACTATTTGCACGCGTCAGCTAATCCGTCGAGATAACGTTCCGCATCCAGCGCCGCCATACAACCGGTGCCTGCAGAGGTGATCGCCTGGCGATAAATGTGGTCCATCACATCACCCGCTGCAAAGACGCCTGGAATGCTGGTCTGTGTCGCGTTGCCATGGATGCCGGACTGCACTTTGATATAGCCGTTTTCGAGTTCAAGTTGACCGTCGAAAATTGCGGTGTTCGGGCTGTGCCCGATGGCAACAAACAAACCCGCAACGTCCAGTGACTCGATGTTTTCCGCATTCTGCGTATCGCGAAGGCGCAGACCCGTCACGCCCATCTGATCGCCAGTGACCTCTTCCAGCGTGCGGTGGGTGTGCAGTACGATATTACCGTTTTCCACTTTATCCATCAGACGCTTAATCAGAATTTTTTCTGCACGGAAGCTGTCACGGCGGTGAATGAGATGTACTTCAGAGGCGATATTGGCCAGATACAACGCCTCTTCCACTGCCGTATTTCCGCCGCCAATGACCGCCACCTTCTGGTTACGGTAGAAAAAGCCGTCGCAGGTTGCACAGGCAGAAACACCACGGCCCTTAAACGCCTCTTCAGAAGGCAGGCCCAGATAACGGGCGGACGCGCCGGTCGCTATGATTAACGCGTCGCAAGTGTACTCCGCGCTGTCGCCGGTTAAACGGAACGGACGGTTTTGCAGATCCACTTTATTGATGTGATCGAAGATGATTTCAGTTTCAAATTTAGTGGCATGTTCGTGCATGCGTTCCATCAGCAGCGGTCCGGTCAGATCGTTTGGATCGCCAGGCCAGTTTTCCACTTCCGTCGTGGTGGTCAGTTGACCGCCTTTTTCCATGCCGGTAATCAGCACCGGTTGCAGGTTTGCGCGCGCAGCGTAGACCGCAGCGGTATATCCCGCAGGGCCGGAACCCAGGATAAGCAGTTTACTGTGTTTGGTTGTGCCCATGAGATCCCCATAGTTGTTGGCAGGCAATGGGCAGGATTGTAGGGAATTTAACGGCGTAAAAAAAGAGTATAGCGATTTTGTTAACAATTTGTGTAATAGCAGGTGTCAATGAGTGAACACACTGACGTGGCTGTCATCATAATTTCTACTAAAAATCGCGCTGTTATAAGGTGATAAAATGACGGTTTGTCACCTCTGGTAATGAATAACTGGCATGTTGTACTAAAAATCGATGTTTTACTTTGACAATCCCCTGCTGTTTTGCGAAAACATTCGAGGAAGAAAAAAACAGTGCTATATGCGTGCCGCATAATCATGCATATAAATACCATGTTTACCGGGCTAGCGAAATCTACGTATGGTGTGGACAGACGCCATTCGTGATGTCGATAGCTGCCGTCAGGCAACGGTCTTCTCACCATAGACCCTGGCATTGCGCGCCGTTAATCCTCTGGGTTTCGGTCTATTGTGATGGGCATCGACTCTCGACAGTGATGTTTGCAGAGTCAGGCAGGAGTAGGGAAGGAATACAGAGAGACAATAATAATGGTAGATAGCAAGAAGCGCCCTGGCAAAGATCTCGACCGTATCGATCGTAACATTCTTAATGAGCTACAAAAGGATGGGCGTATTTCCAACGTCGAGCTTTCTAAACGAGTGGGACTTTCCCCGACGCCCTGCCTTGAGCGTGTGCGTCGTCTGGAAAGACAAGGGTTCATTCAGGGTTACACCGCTCTGTTAAACCCACATTATCTGGATGCATCACTTCTGGTATTTGTTGAGATTACTCTGAATCGTGGCGCTCCGGATGTGTTTGAGCAATTTAACGCCGCCGTGCAAAAACTTGAAGAAATTCAAGAGTGTCATCTGGTATCCGGTGATTTCGACTATCTGTTGAAGACTCGCGTACCTGACATGTCAGCGTATCGTAAGCTGCTAGGGGAAACCCTGCTGCGTCTGCCGGGGGTGAATGACACCCGTACTTATGTGGTCATGGAAGAAGTCAAACAGAGTAATCGTCTGGTTATTAAGACACGCTAATACGGAACAGGTGCAAAATCGGCGTATTTTGATTACACTCCTGTTAATCCATACAGCAACAGTGCCGGGGCAACCCGGTGCTGTTGTCCGTTTTAGCATCGGGCAGGAAAAGCCTGAAACCTGGAGAGCCTTTTTTGAGCCAGGAATACACTGAAGACAAAGAAGTCACATTGACGAAGTTAAGCAGCGGGCGCCGACTTCTGGAGGCGTTGCTGATTCTTATTGCCCTTTTTGCTGTCTGGTTGATGGCCGCGCTGCTGAGCTTTAACCCTTCGGATCCCAGTTGGTCGCAAACGGCCTGGCACGAGCCTATTTATAATCTGGGCGGCGCGCCTGGCGCGTGGCTCGCAGACACCCTGTTTTTTATCTTTGGGGTGATGGCTTACACCATCCCTGTCATCATTGTGGGTGGTTGCTGGTTTGCCTGGCGTCATCAGGCAACGGATGACTATATCGACTATTTTGCCGTCTCACTGCGTATCATCGGTGTGCTGGCGCTTATCCTCACATCCTGTGGCCTGGCCGCAATCAACGCCGATGATATCTGGTATTTCGCATCCGGTGGCGTCATTGGCAGTCTGCTCAGCACTACATTGCAACCGTTGCTCCACAGTAGCGGCGGTACTATCACGCTACTGTGCATCTGGGCCGCGGGCCTTACGCTTTTCACCGGTTGGTCCTGGGTCAGCATTGCTGAAAAACTCGGCGGCTGGTTGCTCAATATTCTGACATTTGCCAGTAATCGTACCCGCCGTGATGATACCTGGGTGGAAGACGACGAATACGAAGACGAGTATGAAGACGACGTTGAGGGGGGGAAACGTGAATCCCGCCGGGCGCGCATTCTTCGCGGTGCGCTGGCGCGTCGTAAGCGTCTGGCTGACAAATTCATTAATCCTCATGGCCGTCAGACCGATGCAGCACTGTTCTCTGGCAAGCGCATGGATGATGAGGATGAGATTGCCTACAGCGCGCGCGGTGTCGCAGCGGATCCTGACGATGTTCTTTTCTCAGGCCATCGCGCAACGCAGTCGGCATATGATGAATACGATCCGTTGTTGAACGGTCATTCTGTTACCGAGCCACTGGCTGCGGCCACCGCTGCAACGCAAGCCTGGGCTGCACCGGTTGACCCGATTATGCAAACGCAGCCCGTGCCGGGCGCGGAAACGGTCCCTGTACAACCTGCAGTGGAATGGCAGCCAGTGCCGGGCCCACAAACCAGCGAACCAGTGATTGCCCCTGCGCCGGAAAGCTATCCACCGCATACTCAATATGCGCAACCGCAACACGCACCGTATGAGGCATGGCAACAGCCTGCTCCGGCGGAGCCGCAATACGCTGCGCGTCCGCAAGACGCAACGGGTTATCCGCAGCCAGCCGCTTTCCAGCAACCCTGGCAACAACCGCAGCCTGTTGTTGAACACCCTTTGCAACCAGAGCAGGTTTATCAACAGCCACCTGTTCAGGAACCGGTTTATCAACAGCCTGCATACCAGCCGGAACCTTTACAGCCGCAAGAGCCGGCGGCGCAGTATACGCCAGTTCCTGAACCTGAACCCATCGTGGAAGAGGTAAAACCTGCTCGTCCGCCGCTCTATTACTTTGAAGAAGTGGAGGAGAAGCGAGCACGTGAACGCGAGCAACTGGCGGCGTGGTATCAACCTATCCCTGAGCCAGTCAATACGCCGGAGCCCGCGATTCCTGCGCCATCGGTCATACCTTCCATGCCACCTGTCGAATCTGCCGCGACAATTGCGCCGATCGCCGCAGGCGTGAAAGACGCGACGTTAGCGGCTGGCACCGTCGTCGCAGCAGCGGCACCTGTCTTCAGCCTGGCAAGCGATGGTGCGCCGCGTTCACAGGTTAAGGAAGGCATCGGCCCGCAATTACCCCGGCCGAATCGAGTGCGCGTTCCGACACGTCGTGAACTGGCATCGTATGGGATTAAGCTCCCCTCTCAGCGTATGGCTGAGGAGAGGGCGCGCGAGAACGAACAGCCTGACTCGCAGTACGATGATGATGAAATCGACGCCATGCAACAGGATGAGCTGGCGCGTCAGTTTGCTCAGTCGCAGCAAAATCGCTACGGCAACGAGTATGAGCACGACACCCAACAAGAAGAGGATGAAGATGCGGCTGCGCAAGCGGAACTGGCGCGCCAGTTTGCCTCTTCACAGCAGCAACGCTACGCGGGAGAACAACCCGTCGGGGCCAGTCCGTTCTCACTGGATGATTTTGCGTTCTCACCGATGAAAACGCTGGTGGATGATAGCCCGCATGAACCACTGTTCACGCCGGGAGGAATGCCTGAGTCTGCGCCTGTTCAGCCGCAGCAGCCGGTCGCACCGCAGCAGCATTATCAGCAGCCGCAGCAACCGGTCGCACCGCAGCAACAGTATCAGCAGCCGCAGCAACCGGTCGCACCGCAGCAACAGTATCAACAGCCACAGCAGCCGCCGCAAGAAAGCCTGATTCATCCCTTGCTTATGCGCAATGGCGACAGTCGTCCATTGCAGAAACCGACGACGCCGCTGCCTTCTCTGGATCTGCTAACGCCGCCACCGAGTGAGGTGGAACCTGTAGATACATTTGCACTGGAGCAAATGGCGCGTCTTGTTGAAGCGCGTCTGGCAGATTTCCGCATCAAAGCTGATGTGGTGAACTATTCTCCTGGTCCGGTGATTACGCGCTTTGAGCTGAATTTGGCGCCGGGGGTGAAGGCTGCGCGTATTTCGAATCTCTCTCGTGACCTCGCGCGTTCACTTTCGACCGTGGCGGTGCGTGTGGTGGAAGTGATCCCAGGAAAACCGTATGTCGGACTGGAATTGCCTAACAAAAAACGTCAGACCGTTTACCTGCGTGAAGTACTGGACAACGCGAAGTTCCGGGAAAACCCATCACCACTTACGGTGGTTCTGGGGAAAGATATCGCCGGTGATCCGGTGGTGGCGGACCTTGCGAAAATGCCTCACCTGCTGGTTGCAGGTACAACCGGTTCGGGTAAATCGGTTGGGGTGAACGCCATGATCCTCAGCATGCTCTACAAAGCGCAGCCGGAAGACGTTCGCTTTATTATGATCGACCCGAAAATGCTGGAACTGTCAGTTTACGAAGGCATTCCACATTTGTTGACCGAAGTTGTCACAGATATGAAAGACGCCGCCAACGCGTTGCGCTGGAGCGTTAACGAGATGGAGCGCCGCTATAAGCTGATGTCTGCACTTGGCGTGCGTAATCTTGCAGGTTACAACGAGAAGATTGCCGAAGCCGCGCGGATGGGACGTCCGATACCGGATCCTTACTGGAAACCGGGCGACAGTATGGATGCTCAACATCCGGTGCTGGAAAAACTGCCGTATATCGTGGTGATGGTGGATGAATTTGCCGATCTGATGATGACGGTTGGTAAGAAAGTGGAAGAACTGATTGCCCGACTGGCGCAAAAAGCGCGCGCGGCAGGGATTCACCTGGTGCTGGCGACGCAGCGTCCGTCGGTTGACGTGATTACGGGGCTGATTAAAGCCAACATCCCGACGCGTATTGCCTTCACCGTATCCAGCAAAATTGACTCGCGTACCATCCTTGATCAGGGCGGTGCAGAATCGTTACTGGGGATGGGGGATATGCTCTACTCTGGGCCGAACTCCACCATGCCAGTGCGTGTTCACGGTGCGTTTGTCCGTGACCAGGAAGTGCATGCGGTGGTTCAGGACTGGAAAGCGCGTGGTCGTCCACAATATGTTGACGGGATCACCTCCGATAGCGAGAGCGAAGGTGGCGGCGGCGGTTTTGACGGCGGCGAAGAGCTGGATCCGTTATTCGATCAGGCCGTTAACTTTGTGACGGAAAAACGTAAAGCGTCAATTTCCGGCGTACAGCGCCAGTTCCGTATTGGCTACAACCGTGCGGCGCGCATTATTGAACAGATGGAAGCGCAGGGGATTGTCAGTGAGCAAGGCCATAACGGTAATCGCGAAGTGCTGGCTCCGCCGCCTTTTGATTAAATGCAAAGTTTCGTAATTCAGTATTGTCTTCTTTCCTCACGCTGATTTTTGGCCTGGAATGGATAGCAGAGGGATCTCCCGGTCGGGAGTGACGTATTTTGAGGAATAACAATGAAAAAAATCGCAATCACCTGTGCATTACTCTCAGGATTCGTGGTCAGCAGCGTTTGGGCTGATGCCGCGAGCGATCTGAAAAGCCGTCTGGATAAAGTCAGCAGTTTCCACGCCAGCTTTACTCAAAAAGTGACGGATGGCAGCGGGGCTGCCGTGCAGGAAGGTCAAGGTGATCTGTGGGTGAAGCGTCCCAATCTGTTTAACTGGCATATGACGCAGCCTGATGAAAGTATTCTGGTTTCTGACGGTAAAACGCTGTGGTTCTTCAACCCGTTTGTTGAGCAAGCCACTGCGACCTGGCTGAAAGACGCCACCGGCAACACGCCGTTCATGCTGATTGCCCGTAACCAGTCCAGTGACTGGCAACAATACAACATCAAGCAGAATGGCGATGATTTTGTCCTGACGCCAAAAACCAGTAATGGCAACCTGAAACAGTTCACAATCAATGTGGGCCGTGACGGCACCATTCATCAGTTCAGCGCCGTGGAACAGGATGACCAGCGCAGCAGCTATCAGTTGAAATCTCAGCAAAATGGCGCGGTCGATGCAGCGAAATTTACCTTTACGCCTCCGAAAGGTGTAACGGTGGACGACCAACGTAAGTAGAGGCATGAGTGAGCAACCTGTCGCTCGATTTTTCTGATAATACTTTTCAACCACTGGCCGCGCGGATGCGGCCAGAAAATTTAGCGCAGTATATTGGCCAACAGCATCTGCTGGCGGCGGGAAAACCGTTGCCGCGCGCCATTGAAGCCGGGCATCTGCATTCTATGATTTTGTGGGGGCCGCCAGGGACGGGAAAGACAACGCTTGCCGAAGTGATTGCCCGCTATGCTAATGCTGATGTGGAACGAATTTCTGCTGTCACCTCCGGTGTTAAAGAGATTCGTGAAGCCATTGAACGCGCCCGCCAGAATCGCAATGCCGGACGACGTACCATTCTGTTTGTTGACGAAGTGCATCGCTTTAACAAAAGCCAACAGGATGCCTTCCTGCCGCATATTGAAGACGGCACCATCACCTTTATCGGCGCGACAACCGAGAACCCCTCGTTTGAACTGAATTCGGCACTGTTATCGCGTGCGCGCGTCTATTTACTCAAGTCGCTGACTACCGAGGATATTGAACAGGTACTTCGCCAGGCGATGGAGGACGAGGCGCGGGGCTACGGTGGACAGGATATTGTATTGCCGGATGAAACGCGCAGGGCGATTGCGGAACTGGTCAATGGTGATGCGCGCCGGGCATTAAACACGCTGGAAATGATGGCTGACATGGCCGAGGTAGATGACAGCGGTAAGCGTGTTTTGCTACCTGCGCTGCTGACTGAAATCGCTGGTGAGCGCAGTGCGCGTTTCGACAACAAAGGTGACCGTTTTTACGATCTTATTTCCGCCCTGCATAAGTCGGTTCGCGGCAGCGCGCCGGACGCCGCTCTGTATTGGTACGCGCGCATTATCACCGCAGGGGGCGATCCGCTGTATGTGGCGCGTCGCTGTCTGGCGATCGCTTCTGAAGATGTGGGCAATGCCGATCCGCGCGCAATGCAGGTGGCGATCTCCGCCTGGGACTGTTTCACCCGTGTCGGTCCTGCCGAGGGTGAGCGCGCCATCGCCCAGGCGATTGTTTATCTCGCCTGCGCACCGAAAAGCAATGCGGTGTATACCGCGTTTAAAGCGGCGATGTCCGATGCCCGCGAACGTCCGGATTATGACGTGCCTGTTCATCTGCGCAATGCGCCGACAAAACTGATGAAAGAGATGGGCTACGGTCAGGAGTATCGCTATGCCCATGACGAACCGAATGCTTATGCCGCTGGTGAGGAGTATTTTCCTCAGGAGATGGCACAAACGCGCTATTATCACCCGACAAACAGAGGTCTTGAGGGCAAGATTGGCGAAAAGCTCGCCTGGCTCGCCGGACAGGATCAAAATAGCCCTATAAAACGCTACCGTTAGCGCAGGCGTTGCGGTAATGTTGGCACTGTATCCCTGTGACTGCAGGCTGTGGTCACATTTTCCTCTTTCAATTCGATAAGCACAGGATAAGCATGCTCGATCCCAATCTACTGCGTAATGAGCCAGACGCAGTCGCTGAAAAACTGGCACGCCGGGGCTTTAAGCTGGATGTAGATAAGCTGCGCGC
>OKVW01001004.1_pt1 | contig 13130 bp, 9 predicted proteins | sample 1606991 | NCBI WGS metagenome assembly OKVW01 (sample SAMN03281021, study PRJEB24777) | human gut metagenome | isolation source: fecal sample PR177 from 1 month old male Malay infant, vaginal delivered...
TAATAAACCCGTCATGGCTTCTCTCAGCTCCCTGGGGCGGGATATCAATCACCAGGTCAATCTGATGGCCCAGCACCAGGTCCAGGATATTGGGCGACTCCTGCTCGATCTTGTTGGTCTCATAGGCCTTCACCCCATGGGCGTTCAGCGTCCTGGCCGTCCCCCTTGTGGCGAAAATCTTATACCCCACAGCCGCGAACCGCCGTGCAATATCCACCGCTTCCTCCTGCTCACTGTGCCTTACGCTCATGATCATATTCTTATACTTGGGAAGCCGGATTCCAGCCCCCTCAAATGCCTTATACAGCGCCTCATTAAATGTCTTTGCGATACCCAGGCACTCGCCCGTGGACTTCATCTCCGGTCCCAGGCTCACGTCCGCGCCGCGGATCTTCTCAAAAGAGAACACCGGCATTTTAATGGCAATATAATCGGCCGCAGGCTGCAGCCCCGGCTCATATCCCAGCTCCCTGATGCTGTGGCCGCAGATAATCTGCGTAGCCAGCGGCACAATGGGAATCCCGGTCACCTTGCTGATATACGGCACTGTTCGCGAGGACCTTGGGTTCACCTCAATAATATACACATCATCCCCATCCACAATAAACTGGATGTTGATCATTCCCTTTACATGGAGGGCCCTGGCCAGCTTCTCCGTATAATCCACCAGCGTATCAACATTTTCCTGTGTCAGATCCTGTGCCGGATACACGGAAATGCTGTCCCCTGAATGGATTCCCGTCCGCTCAATATGCTGCATAATACCGGGAATCAAGATATCCGTCCCATCACAGATGGCGTCCACCTCAATCTCCTTGCCCATGATATACTTGTCCACCAGAATCGGATGCTCCTGGGCAATCATATTGATAATCCCGATAAACTCATCCACATCCTCATCGCAGATTGCAATCTGCATCCCCTGGCCGCCCAGCACGTAGGAGGGGCGCACCAGCACCGGATAGCCCAGCTTCCTGGCCGCTTCCTTGGCCTCCTCAGCCGTGTACACCGTGTGGCCCGCAGGTCTTGGGATCTGGCACTGCTCCAGAATCTCATCAAAACGCTCCCTGTCCTCAGCCGCATCCACATCCTCTGCCGCAGTCCCCAGAATGGGCACGCCCATCTTCATCAGCGCCTCGGTCAGCTTGATGGCCGTCTGTCCGCCGAACTGCACCACCGCGCCGTCCGGTTTCTCAATGTCCACAATGCTCTCCACATCCTCAGGGGTCAGCGGCTCAAAATACAGCTTATCCGCAATATCAAAATCCGTACTCACAGTCTCAGGGTTATTATTGACAATCACCGTCTCATAGCCCTCTTTGCTGAATGCCCATGTGCTGTGCACGGAACAGAAGTCAAATTCAATTCCCTGCCCGATCCGGATCGGCCCGGAACCAAGCACCAGCACCTTCTTACGCCCGGTGGTCTGCTCCGCCTCATTGAAGCTGCCAAAGCAGGAGTAATAATAGGGTGTCTCCGCAGCAAACTCCGCCGCGCAGGTATCCACCATCTTGTAGGCCGCACGGATATCATTGTCATAGCGCAGCTTCTTAACCGCCTCCTGGCTGATACCGGTGAGCCGCGCAATCACATTGTCGGGGAACTCGATGCGCTTGGCCTCTGCAAGCAGCTCCACGGTCAATTCCTTCTCCCCTGCCTTAACAGCCTTCAGCTCATCCTCCATCTCCACCAGAATGGCCAGCTTGTCGATGAACCACAGGTCAATGCGGGTAATCCCGTGGATCTCCTCATAGGTAAACCCGCGGCGCAGCGCCTCTGCAATTCTCCAGATCCGCATGTCATCCACCTTGGCAAGCTGGTCCCGCAGCTGGCTGTCGGTGAGATTGGTGAAATCATAGGACAGCAGGCAGTCCACATGCTGCTCCAGGGAACGGATGGCCTTCATCAGCCCGCCTTCAAAGCTGTTGCAGATACTCATCACTTCGCCGGTGGCCTTCATCTGGGTTCCCAGGGTCCGCTTGGCGCTGATGAATTTATCAAAGGGCAGCCTTGGCATTTTCACCACGCAGTAGTCCAGCATTGGCTCAAAGCTTGCATATGTTTTCTTTGTAACCGCATTCTTAATCTCATCCAGGGTGTAGCCCAGCGCGATCTTGGCCGCCACCTTGGCGATTGGGTAGCCTGTGGCCTTGGAGGCCAGTGCAGAGGAACGGCTCACACGGGGATTCACCTCAATGACACAGTATTCGAAGCTGTCCGGATTCAGGGCATACTGCACGTTGCAGCCGCCGGTAATTCCCAGCTCGCTGATGATGTTGAGGGCAGAGGTGCGCAGCATCTGGTACTCCTTGTCCCCTAGGGTCTGGGAGGGTGCCACCACAATACTGTCGCCGGTGTGCACGCCCACGGGGTCAATGTTCTCCATGTTGCAGACCGTGATCACATTCCCCGCGCCGTCGCGCATGACCTCGTACTCGATCTCCTTCCAGCCGGCGATGCAGCGCTCCACCAGCACCTGGCCCACACGGGAGAGGCGCAGGCCGTTCTCCAGGATCTCGGCGCACTGTTCCGGGTTCTGGGCGATGCCGCCGCCGGAGCCGCCCATGGTGTAGGCCGGACGCAGCACCACGGGGTAGCCGATCTGGGCTGCGATCTCCAGGCCGTGCTGCACATCCTCCACAATGTCCGAGGGAGCCACCGGCTCGCCGATCTTCTCCATGGTTTCCTTGAACATTTCCCGGTCCTCTGCCTTTTTGATGGTCAGGGCAGTGGTTCCGATCAGGCGCACATTGTGCTTCTTAAAGAAGCCGGCGTCATCCAGCTCCATAGCCAGGTTCAGTCCCGCCTGTCCGCCCAGGGTGGGCAGCACGCTGTCGGGCTTCTCCTTTAAGATCAGCTGTTCCACGACCTCCACGGTCAGCGGCTCGATGTACACTTTGTCCGCAATATCCTTGTCCGTCATGATGGTGGCCGGGTTGGAGTTGAGCAGCACCACCTCAATGCCCTCCTCTTTTAAAGAGCGGCAGGCCTGGGTGCCCGCGTAGTCAAACTCAGCGGCCTGGCCGATGACGATTGGGCCGGAGCCCAGCATCAGAACTTTTTTAATCTCAGGATTCTTTGGCATTAGTTCTTCACCTCCATCATATTAAGGAAACGGTCAAACAGGTATCCGGAGTCCAGAGGTCCTGGGCAGGCCTCGGGATGGTACTGTACCGTAAAAATGTTTTTGCCCGTATATTTCAGTCCCTCGTTGGTGCTGTCGTTGACATTGACAAATGCCGGCACAGCCACACTCCGGTCCAGATTGTCCGTGTCCACCACATAGCCATGGTTCTGTGAGGAAATGTATACCCGCCCGGTCTCCAGGTCTTTCACCGGATGGTTTCCGCCGCGGTGGCCGTACTTCAGCTTGTAGGTATCCATGCCATTGGCCAGTGCCATCAGCTGATGTCCCAGGCAGATGGCGAAGATGGGCACATCGGAGCTGTACAGCTTCTTAATCTCCCTGATGATCTCCACATTCTCCTTGGGATCGCCGGGGCCGTTGCTCAGCATGATTCCGTCGGGCTGATCGGCCAGGACAGTCTCCGCAGGGGTGTCCGCCGGATATACGGTCACCTGGCAGCCTCTGTTATTCAGGGAACGGGCAATGTTGTCCTTGGCGCCGTAATCCATAAGCGCCACTTTTTTGCCTTCTCCCGGAAGGACATACTTCTCCGCCGTGGTGGTTTTCATCACCACACCGGCCACGGTGTAGGCCTTCATGCGGCTGATCGGCTCCTCAAAATCAGCATACGCCTTAGTGGTGATCATGCCGTTCATTGTACCTTTTTCTCTTAATAGTTTCGTCAGGGCTCTTGTATCGATACCGCAGATACCAGGAATATCATGTTCTTCTAAGAAATGCTGAATGGTATCCCCGCTTCTGAAGTTGCTGGGGATTCGGGATAATTCTCTTACAATATAGCCGTCCGGCCAAGGGTGTTTCGACTCCATGTCTGCATGGCAGATTCCGTAATTACCAATCAATGGATATGTCATTACAACTGCCTGTCCTGCATAGGATGGATCTGTCAGGACTTCCAGATAACCGGTCATTGAGGTATTAAATACAATTTCACTGATTACTTCCCTCTTTGAACCAATGCTGGTCCCGGTAAATACTGTTCCGTCTTCCAGTATGAGGTATGCTTTCATATGGGGTACCTGTCCTTTCTTCTGCAACGTATCGCTTGTTTATATCAGGCTGATTGACTTCTGCCCAAATTGTAAAAATTATAATGTATTTTGTATTAATTTGCAATGGCTTTAAAGGCTAAATTTTTTTGTTTTATCCTGAATTTTTTTCTGATTATGTTAACCTCCCTGGAGGTTCCGTAAAAAAGCGGAGAAGTCCCGGGGCTGATCCCCGTTCCCTCTCCGCTTATTATATCCCTTAAAACAGATGATTACACCAGCTCCGCTATCCTGGTAATTCCCACGTAAATATGGGAGATCCTATACCATGTGGCAAAGTTCACCACCCCAGTCTGAGGCAGGCCGAATATGGACTGGAACTCACGCACCGCAGCCTCTGTCTGAGGTCCGTAAACACCGTCCGGGTTCACTCTTGGTATAGCCGAATACACAGTGGCAATGGTATCCAGCTGCTCCTGCATCTGCTGCACCTTTGGCCCTGAGCTTCCCACGGTCAGGTCATACCCCGGCCAGGAAGCCGGAATCCCGGCAATCTGCTCCGCCGTATTCACATAGATGGTATCCCCGTAGAAATGCCGCAGGATCTCAATGGGGCTGTAGCCACGCTGTCCCAGATCACAGCTTCCCCACTGTGTCATCCATCCAGGACACTGGACCTGCCTGCCGTCGCAGTATTGGGTCAGAATGGGCTGGCGCACTCCCGGCCTGGATAAGTAGTTGTCGAAAATCTCATCCACCACCTGGCTGATACTCTCAAAAATATTCCGGCCATAGATCCATTTATGGTCAAATGCAGTGGAGGAGGTGATGGTGAAGTCATAGCCCTGGTTCCTGTACCACTCGGTGTAGACACGGTTCAGCGTAAAGGACATGATGGCCAGCACATTGGAGGTGATGGTGGCTCTGGGCCAGGTGGAATAGATCTCGCTGGAGGCCACATTTTTAATATAATCCCTGTAGGGCACGTAATAGTTCTTGGCAGTGCTGTCCGTGGGAGCGCCGTCGTGGACCACCACGGTCTGAGGAACCACCACCCGGCTGAGAACGATCTCGCCGCTCTCATTGACCGGCTTGATCTCCGCCTCCGCGATCTTGGGCGGATAGTTGCCGTACAGGGTGTGGTCCGGTATAATGACAGCGTCCTCCGGCGGCACCTCCCCCAGAGGCGTCATAGCCACCGGCTGAAGGGCCGTGGAGTCGGCCAGTATCTCCGTTCCCGACACCACCAGGGGATCGAAGCCCTCAGCCTCCACCAGCAGGTTGTACTCTGAATAGGGCTGGAGGATCTGAGGCTCCAGGCTCAGCTCCAGCGGCGGAGCCGACAGGGCCACCTGCTCTGTCTGGCCGGAGCTGTTGGTCTGCAGCCGCTCCACTGTGGAATCCGGCTCCCCCTTGTATGTAATGGTGATCCGTGCATTTTCAATGGGGAAATTGTTCTGGATATTTACAACATTTACCTGAAGCAGGCCTTTGTATCCTGTTTCTGTGTTATTAGCCATGTAGTACCTCTTGTTTCATGATTACTACAATATAATCCACAACCTCCTGTTTAATGCATGTTCACCAGGCATTTTCCTGCAAATCTTTCACAAAACCGTAAAATGGCTCTCATAGCCCTTGATTTTCAGGTATTCTTTCACCGCGCGCACAGTCCCTTCAGTGCCCAGGCTGGCCGTGTTCAGCATCAGATCGTAATTTTCCAGATTTTCCCAATCCTTGCCGGCATAGTATCGGTGGTAATCCCTCCGCTCCCGGTCCATGCGCTTGATGTTCTGTTTCACATCCCTGGCATCATAGTATCCAAGCTGAGTAATCCTGTCCACCCGGTAGTCCATGTCCGCGTAGAGGAAGATCCGCACCAGCCCTTCCATCCCCTCCAGCACATAGTCCGCGCAGCGTCCGATGATCACGCAGTCCTCCTCAGAAGCCAGCCCCTTGATCACCTCTGACTGGAAACGGAACAGATTGTCCGCGGACACCAGATCCGCGCCAAAGGACGGCGCGCCCTTCTCCGGGGTCAGCCCCTTGACGATCTTGTACAGCAGCTTGTTACCAGGACGCTCGTCCGCCAGGTGGTAGTAGCTCTCCTTGATTCCGCTCTCATCTGAGTTCATGCGGAGGATATTCTTGTCGTAAAATCCGATTCCCAGATCCTCCGCCAGTCTGGAGCCGACTTCACGGCCGCCGCTGCCAAACTGCCTGCCAATGGTAATTACCAGTCTTTTTCCATTCTTCATAGACATATCCTCCTTGTGCTCTTCTTTGATGTTCTTATTATATCATACACAGATGGCATATCACACCGTTTTAAGCGATTTCCCCTTCTTTATTATATGCGGACAGGCTCCCGCGCAGGAGTGGGCCTCCCCTGCAATATAAAAATGCCCTGCCGCCGCTGAGATACAAGACCCGGCGGAACAGGGCGCGGTGAAATGCCGGCGGAGCCGGGTTTCACCTTTTTGTTAAATGTCGTATACAGGTTTAATACACCGCGCGCTCCAGTACCAGCAGCGTCTGGTATCCCATATTTCTCAGAATACGTTCCATATTGGCGGCGTTATCCATGTTGAGGAACGCGCCCACGCGCACTTTGTAATACCCGTCATCGTACAGCAGGAAGGCGGGAAGGCCTCTGGCTGCAAGTTCATTGCGGAGCCGCTCCGCTGGCACCCGGTCCCTGTAAGCTCCCACCTGGACCTGGTAATACTCCGGGCGCTCCATCTCCTGCTGACGGATGGTCTCCAGCACACCGTCGGCTATAGCCTGGGCTATGTTCTGAAAATTGTTGTCGAAAAACTGGTTATCTGCGGGATTATCGATGAACCCGGCCTCCACCAGCACTGCCGGCATCTGAGTTCTGCGGAGCACAATCAGCCCCGGGCGCTCCTTGACTCCCAGGTCCGCGAACCCCGCTTCAGTCAGGTTACGGCTGATGTTCTCCGCCAAAATGGCCGGCACCCCCTCATCCTGATAGACCAGCACCTCCTGGCCGCTTGCGCTTCCAGGTATGGGCATAGCGTTGCGGTGGATGGATATAAAATAATCAGCCCCGGACCGGTTGGCAATCTGCGCCTTTTCTAAGGGTGAATCAAACACATCGTTTACACGGGTATATACTACATTTACACCGTTCTGTTCCAATATATTTCCAACTGCCAAAGCCAGGCGGAGGGCATCGTCCTTTTCCTGACGCCCCATGTAGACAGCGCCGGGGTTCTCCCCGCCGTGGCCTGCGTCGATGACTACTGTCTTCATATCTGCCATTTCAGACACTCCTTTACATATAGGACTGTGTTCATAGTGCACCCTGTTCACTAAATTCGATATTTCATTAAGTGAAAGGGTGTAACTCACACTAGGCTCGGAAAGACCTCGCCAAGTGTTCATAGTATACCATATGTGGCATTTGCCTGAAAGTTGCCGTTCCGACTGAATTATTCCGAAAATATTTCCCTAAATTTCGTCTACATCCACTCCCCGCGGCCCCACGTGGGTGGAAAATACGATCTGTGTGCTGGTCTTCCCAAACTTCTGGAGCTGGCCGATGAATATATCCAGATCCATGGTGCTCTGAAACGCCACCTTCATCAGCATGGAGAACTCCCCTGTGACGTAGCTGCACTCCAGGATGTTGGGCACGCCCTCGGCATATGCATAGAACTTGGGCTTGTCCTCAGGCAGCACATCCAGATTGATGAATGCCAGGATATGGTATCCCAGCCTGATGGGGTCCACCCAGGCGTGGTATCCTGAGATGATTCCATCCCTCTCCAGCCGTTCAATTCTGGCGGACACCGCAGGGGAGGACAGAAATGTTTTCTCCGCTATGGTCTTTAAGGACATCCTGGCATTTTTCTGTAAAAGCCTCAGTATCTTGCGGTCAATATCATCCATTTTCCTAAACCCTCGCTTCCCTGATCCGTTCCACTGCCTTCACCGTATTCTCATAGGTCCCAAAGGCCGTGAGCCGGAAATACCCCTCGCCGCTGGGTCCAAAACCGCTGCCGGGCGTTCCCACCACCCCGGCGTGTTCCAGCAAAAAGTCAAAGAACTGCCAGCTGCTCATCCCCTCCGGCGTTTTCAGCCATATATAGGGGGAGTTGACCCCGCCGAACACCGTGTAACCTGCATCCCTAAGCCCCTGAAAGATCACCTGGGCATTGCGCATGTAGTAATCCACCTGCTCCCTTACCTGGCGGCTGCCCTCCGGCGAATACACGGCTTCCCCTGCTCTCTGGACAATGTAGGGGGCCCCGTTGAACTTGGTGCCGTGCCGGCGCGCCCACAGGTCACGGAGTGCCGTGTCCCCGCATTTCAGATCCTTTGGAACCACGGTGAAGCCAAGGCGCAGCCCCGTAAATCCGGCTTTCTTGGAGAAGGACCGGAACTCTATGGCACAGGTTCTGGCGCCTTCTATCTCATAGATGCTGTGTGGCACATCCGGTTCCGTGATGTAGGCCTCATAGGCTGCATCGTATAGGATCACGGCGCCCATCCGGTTGGCATAATCCACCCACACCTTCAGCTGTTCCCTGGTCAGGGTGGTTCCCGTGGGGTTGCCGGGCATGCACAGGTAGATCAGGTCCGGCGTCTCCTGGGGCAGGGCGGGCACAAAGCCGTTCTCTGCGGTGCAGGGCATGTAGATCACGCCGGCCCATTTCTCAGAAACATTGTCATAGGTTCCCGTTCTTCCGGCCATCACATTGGAATCCACATAAACAGGATACACGGGGTCGCACACCGCGATCTTGCAGGACTCCCCGAAGATCTCCTGAATATTGCCGCAGTCGCTTTTGGCGCCGTCGGACACAAAGATCTCGTCCGCCTCCACATGACAGCCCCAGGCCTCATAGTCATGCTTCACAATGGCCTCCCTCAGGAAGCCGTATCCCATATCCGGGGCGTATCCGTGAAATGTCTCCCCATTCCCCATCTCGTCCACTGCCCGGTGAAGGGCCGCGATGATGGCCGGGGCAAGGGGCTGGGTCACATCGCCGATTCCCAGGCGGATGATCTCTCTGTCCGGATGGGCTTTCTGGTAGGCCGCCACCTTCCCCGCAATCTGTGAAAACAGATAGCTACCCTGAAGTTTCAAATAATTCTCGTTGATCTTGAACATGGGGCAATTCCTCCTCAGTTTACCGCCTTTAATAAAATACTCCCAGGAACCCGCACACCATCGTGCCTCTGGTCCCTGAGAGCTATTCTCTGCTTAAATTTCAAGGGTATCATATTATAAATCTTCCGGAATGTCAATAACCCCGGAAAATACTTCCACCGCCGGACCTGTCATGAATGCATGGCCTGTCTCCTGATCCAGGCGGATCATCAGGCTTCCTCCCCGCAGCGAAACCTCCACCTGGCTGCCCGTGCGGCCTGTCATCAGGCCTGCCGCCGCGCTGGCCGTGGCTCCTGTTCCGCAGGCCCAGGTCTCCCCGCTGCCCCGCTCCCACACGCGCATACGGATGTGGCTGCTGTCCAGCACCTGGATAAATTCTGTGTTGACCCGGTCCGGTGCAAACCGCGGATGCTGCTCAAAGGAAGGCCCAATTTTTTCCAGATCCAGACTGTACGGGTCCTCCACAAAATACACTGCGTGGGGATTGCCCACATCGATTCCCACGAACTCATACTCCCGGCCGTCCACGGTGATGGGCTCAGGCAGCCCAGAGGTCAGAAGTGGCCTGCCCATATCCACGGTCAGGGTCACTGCCTTCAGACTGCCGTTCTGCTCCCTGACTTCAAAATCCAGGGTCTTGATCCCACCCAGGGTCTCCACGGTCAGGCTCCGCCGCTCAGAGGGCACCAGGCCGTGGTCAAAGGCGTATTTGCCCACACAGCGCACACCGTTGCCGCACATGATCCCCTGGGAGCCGTCCGCATTGTACATATCCATCCGGCAGTCCGCAGTCTCAGAGGGGCAGATCAGGATCAGTCCGTCCGAACCGATGCCAAAATGCCGGTCGCTGACATACCTGGCCACGGCCCCGGGATTCTTCACTGTCTCCTCAAAACAATTTACATACACATAGTCATTGCCGATGCCCTGCATCTTCGTAAATTTCATCTCAATACCTCACACATGGATCAGGCTGATCACCATCTGGGCTGTCTCCACCAGGTTGGTTCCGCTGTCCATACTGCATTTCTGGATATAGCGGTGGGCCTCTGATTCCGTCATATTATTTCGTTCCATCAATAAGGCTTTCGCCTCATCAATCACATTTTTTTCCGTATTGCTGCGCTCCTTCGGCCTGTTTTTCAGCCTTCTGCGGCTGCGGGCCTGGGCCTGGTCCATCATGTTCAGGGTGCTGATCATATCATGGACCTTCAGAGGCATGGGCAGGCAGATCACATCCTTGACGTTCTGGCCGCTCATCCTGCTGGGGGATGAGATCAGAAGCATATCCACGGCAGAGGGCAGATATTGGCGAAGTTCATCAAACAGCATATCCTCAAACCTGTATCCGCTGACCAGGATACCCCCATTAATATTTTCCGCCGCAGTGATAGCCTGGGCGCCGGACGTGCAGACAGAGACGACCTGAAATCCATTCCGCATCAATATCCCTTTTATATTCCTTGCGTCCTCGGGCTTGGAGAACGCCACAATAATGTTCGTCACATATCTCACCTCCTGGTAAGCAGTACGCCGAACGGAAACGGCAAAATGCGCCGCTTCGCGCTGCTATCTCAAGGACGGCGCTTAATACTTGTATAAATATTCGCTTACTTCCCAGTCCGTAACCTGGGCCCGGAAATCACGCCATTCCTTCTCTTTTGCCTGCAGGTACTTAGTGAAAATGTGTTCTCCCAGAACTTCCTTCATAAATTCATTGTCCTCGTAGGCCTCGATGGCCTCTCCCAGAGTCTCGGGAATCCGCTCTACCCCACGTTTCTCCAGATCCTCAGGGTCCATGAGGAACATGTTGCCCTGGACGCACTCCGGCAGCTCCATCTCCTTCTCTATCCCGTCCAGGCCGGCGCGCAGACAGGCTGCCAGCGCCAGATATGGATTCATGGCAGAATCCGGGCAGCGCAGCTCGATGCGGGTGCTGGAGCCCTTGGATGAGGGAATCCTGATCAAGGAGCTTCTGTTTGAGGTGGAGGACCATGCAATATAAATGGGCGCATCATATCCGGGGATCAGACGCTTGTAGGAGTTGATCAGCGGGTTGGTGAGAATGGTCATGGCCTTCATGTGATGCAGAATACCCGCCATAAAACAGTAGGCGGTGCGGCTGAGGCCCAGAGAGTCCTGCTCATCCACGAACATGTTGCGGCCCAGACCGTCGGCCAGGGACATGTTGATGTGCATGCCTGATCCGTTAATGCCTTCCCTGGGTTTGGGCATAAAGGTGGCGTGGAGTCCATGGCGCTTGGCAATGGTCTTGGCCGCCATCTTAAAGGTCATAATATTGTCCGCAGAGCGCAGCACGTTCTCATACTGAAAGTCAATCTCATGCTGGGCGGGGGCGATCTCATGGTGTGAGGCCTCCACCTCAAACCCCATCTCTTCCAGGTTCAGCACAATGTCCCTGCGCACATTTTCCGCCAGGTCAATGGGCGCCACGTCAAAATAACCGGCAGTCTCATGGGTTGTGGTGGTAGGGCGGCCCTCCTCGTCGGTATGGAACAGGAAGAATTCACACTCAGGGCCAACATTGAACACATAGCCCATGTCCTTGGCCTTCTCTATGGCCCGCTTCAGCACATATCTGGGATCTCCTGAGAACGGCTTCTGGTCCACCCCGTACACATCACAGATAAACCTGGCCACCTTTCCCTGCTGCGGTCTCCACGGAAAGATCTCAAATGTATTCAGGTCCGGGTACAGATACATGTCTGACTCGTCAATCCTCACAAATCCCTCAATGGCCGAACCGTCGAACATACAGCGGTTGTCCAGCGCCTTCTTCAACTGCCCTGCTGTGATCGCCACATTTTTCAGCATTCCGAAGATATCGGTAAACTGCAGGCGGATGAATTCCACCTCCTCCTCCTGAACCAGCCGGATAATATCCTCTTTACTGTATTTGCTCATTGTTCTTCTCCCTCTCTTACGCTCTGCGGCTTCTGTTCCCGCGTGCAACTACAATTGAACGGAACTGCCTTACAAGGCAGTCCCGCTCCCTTAGAGAAAATATAACAGTTGGACTTTTATTTGTCAATCCCTGATGGAGCGCAGCTGCTCCGTAAAGGAATTTCCCAGCTTCATTGTGCCCACATAGCCCACGTCCCCGGTCATCAGCACGGTGCCGTCCTCCTGGATCTCCAGTTCCAGGGTCCCCCCCGGCATCTGGACGAACATCTTGGGATCAGTCAGGCCCAGCCGGTGCGCAGCAGCGGCGGCGGCACAGCAGCCGCTGCCGGAAGCCAGCGTGTAGCCTGCTCCCCGCTCATAGACCTCAGTCTGGATATGGGTGCGGTCCAGCACCTTCATAATCTGGGTGTTGATCTTCTCCGGGAACTGTTTGGCGCTCTCGGAGTATCTGCCGATGCGGCAGACCAGGTCCCTGGAGATCTCATCCATCAGGATCACACAGTGGGGATTGCCGATGGATAAGCAGGTCACCGGATATGGAATTCTGCCGAAGATCATGGTCTCATTGATAATCTCCCGCCTGGGACCTTCCACCGGCACATCGCTGCTCCAGAAGGACACCTTCCCCATGGAAGCCTTCAGCCGCGTCCCCTCCTCATTCAGGTAGTGGATGGTCACCTGGCCGCCGGCAGAATGGATCACAAAGTCCTTCTTCTGCACATAGCCCCCATCTTTTAAATACTTGGCAAATATGCGCACACCGTTGCCGCTCTTCTCAGCCATGCTGCCGTCCGGGTTCCACACCGTCATGGAGATTCTCTCGTCATCCAGTATGGGGCCCTCCAGCACTCCGTCCGCGCCCACGCCGAAATTCCGGTTGCAAAGAAGCCGCACATTGGCAGGGTTCAGCTTCAGTTTGTTTTTGTTG
>OKVW01001005.1_pt1 | contig 13085 bp, 10 predicted proteins | sample 1606991 | NCBI WGS metagenome assembly OKVW01 (sample SAMN03281021, study PRJEB24777) | human gut metagenome | isolation source: fecal sample PR177 from 1 month old male Malay infant, vaginal delivered...
AAGTGAATCGTTTAGCAACAGGACAGATTCCGCATGACTGACAACAATACCGCATTAAAGAAGGCTGGCCTGAAAGTTACGCTTCCTCGGTTAAAAATCCTCGAAGTGCTTCAGGGTCCAGACAATCACCATGTCAGTGCGGAAGACCTTTATAAACGTCTTATCGACATGGGTGAAGAGATTGGGCTGGCTACCGTCTATCGCGTGCTGAACCAGTTTGATGACGCGGGCATTGTCACCCGTCATAATTTCGAAGGTGGTAAATCTGTCTTCGAACTGACCCAGCAGCAGCACCACGATCACCTGATCTGCCTCGACTGTGGCAAGGTCATTGAATTTAGCGATGACTCTATCGAAGCGCGCCAGCGTGAAATCGCCGCGCGTCACGGCATCCGTCTGACCAACCACAGCCTGTACCTTTATGGTCACTGCGCTGAAGGCGATTGCCGCGAAAATGAACATGCGCATGACGCAAAATAAGTGAGTGTTCATACTCTGAGCCAGCCGTAAGGTTGGCTTTTTTTTGCCAGAAAAAAGCCCGGTGGCACAGTGCCACCGGGCGTAAAGCAACTTATTTATTATTATTGCGTATCTCGTTCCAGATCTTATCGCAACGCTTCGCCACTTCCTGATCGTTACCGGTTTTACGTGCCTGGATACAGGCCTGGTAATCCATCACGCGGACATTCTCCTGCGTCGCGAACTGCTCGTGCGCTTTCTCTTTCTTCAGCACGTTCAGCACGCTCTGGCAGGCTTCAATTTTCTCCGGCGATCCTTCCGCTGTATTAATACAGGCGCTGTAGGCCTCCTTGAGACGGGAGTCCTCTTTCGGTGCCTGAGTCTGGGCACACGCCACCAGCCCCGATGCCAACAGCGCGACGATTACGATTTTTTTCATCATTTGCAGTCTCCGGTCCGGCGGGATCTAACCCGCCGGACGATTCATCAGAAGATGGTGAACGGTGCGATAACCATGAATTTCACGTCACGTTCATCCTGGAAGATGTTGCCGTAACCGCCCGCGTAGCTCGGGATATCGGAGTGGTTGTCGTACTGGGTGAAGTGCAGTTTGAACATCGTGCCTTTCGCGCGGCCATCCTGCAGGGTATAGATAGCATCCAGGCTGTAGGAAGACTCTTTCAGGCGATAGTTTGGATCGTAGTAAGCATCCGGTGTTGCCATGTCGGCAGGTTTTGCATCCCAGGCGTAAGCGTAAGAAGCGCCCACGGCCCAGCCCGGCAGGTTCCAGTTTTTCAGGTCATACATCGCGCCGAAGAAGACCGCTTTCTCACCGTCGGCGTTGAAGTCGGAGCGGTTATCCCACCAGATATCAAGACGACCGTTGGAGGAAGCATAGGTCGGGGTCATACGCTGCAGGAAGTAGCCCTGCTGCCCTTCCGCTTTCACCCATGTGCCTTCCAGACGCAAATCAACCTGACCGACCTTGTAGCCGAAGGTTAACGCCTGCAGCCACGCGGTGCCGTCGTAGATATCATTGACGCCACCGTTACTGACTTTGTCGCGCGTACCGTAGAACTGGTAGCTGGTACTCAGCGGGCTACCCGCAATATCAAACTTATAGCTGGCCTTGGCAAAGTATTGATTGATATACCCTTGCGCCTGGCCGAATGCCGCTTCGAGAACCAGATCGTTTTTGAAGTCGTACTTCGCACCCAGCGAGTGGAGGTAATCGACTTTGGTTTTCTTATCGTTCTGGTAGAACTTGTCCATTTCAATGTGCCACGGTGCTTTGTACTCGTTGGTCCACATATAGGAGAAGCTCAGCGCACCTGCGTCACCGTAGTCAAAGTTAGCCCCGGCTTCTGCACCCTGATAGGTACCCGGCATAAAGCTCCAGTGTGGGGCTAACAGCGTCTGGCCGGTTGGCTGAATATAGCCCCCACGCGCCCAGACCGGGCCGTATTTGAATTTCGCTGCGGCTTTGTAGAGGCTGATACCGCTCTTATCCCCGGACCAGTCTTCATCATAGGCTTTGTTGCTGGAGGAGAAGGCGATTTCGTTCGGGTGGCCGCTGTCGCCGTTTTCCGCCATTTCGATCGCGGTGAACGCGGCGATATCCAGACCGAACATATCCGCGGCGTAGCCTGACTGGAAGTCCAGGTTGGCGTTCCAGGTGGAGTGAGAGAGGTTGGTTTTGTATTTATCTTCAGTGACGTCTTTACGGTCACGCTCACGCTGCCAGTAATAAATACCGCCCGTGAGGGTAGAATCTTCGATGAAACCCGCTGCTTTTGCCTCTGGCGCAATCACCAGGCCCGACATTGCTGTCACACCGGCAATAGCCAGCGCCAGCGCACTACGTTTGCCACTGAACGTACGCATAGATTATTCCTCTTTGACGAATTAAAACGCCTGAAACGGCGTAAATAAAAAAGACCAAATGGTCAGGGGTAGTGTTAAATACCCTCGAATTAACTACCGTCTTTAGGTTATTTTTCGCGACGCGAATTATCAATGCTTTTCAGCGGGCAAAAGTCAGGATTATGACGAAGTGCACATAATTGGTAGTGCTTTGTAACATTTACAGGAAGGCGAGGAATGACGGGAAATTCTGAGCTATTTCAGTGTCCAGGCGTGGGATCGGTTTCCTTTTTTATAACCCTTTTGAATTTCGTAATGGCACAAACTTTTTTTTAAAAAATAAGTAGCACCTCATTGACCTGTTATTTTCATGACGCCACTTTAACCCCTGGCTTAATACTCTGATCGTTAAATAAAAAAACGCCGCATAATGCGGCGTTTGTTTCTCATTGACCAGAGCAGCAATATTATTCGCCGATCTTCGTCCAGGTATCACGCAGACCCACGGTACGGTTAAATACCGGTTTTTCCGCCGTGCTGTGACGGCTGTCCAGGCAGAAGTACCCTTCACGTTCGAACTGGAACGCTTTGCCTGCTTCAGCCGCTTTCAGAGAAGGCTCCGCATAACCCTGCTTGATCACCAAAGATTCCGGGTTAATGGTCGCCAGGAAGTCTTCCGCCGCACCTGGGTTAGGCACGCTGAACAGGCGATCGTACAGACGAATTTCTACCGGCAGCGCGTGGGATGCGCTCACCCAGTGGATAACGCCCTTCACTTTACGGCCGTCAGCAGGATCTTTGCTCAGCGTTTCAGCGTCATAAGAACAGAAGATGGTGGTGATATTCCCTTCCGCATCTTTTTCTACGCGCTCGGCTTTGATGACGTAAGCATTACGCAGACGCACTTCTTTACCCAGCACCAGACGCTTGTACTGCTTGTTGGCTTCTTCGCGGAAGTCAGCGCGGTCAATCCAGATCTCGCCGCTGAACGGCACGTCGCGGCTTCCCATTTCCGGTTTGTTCGGATGGTTAGGCATGGAGACCAGCTCGCTCTCGCCCTGCGGATAGTTTTCGATAACCAGCTTCACCGGGTCGATAACGGCCATCGCGCGCGGGGCATTTTCATTGAGGTCTTCACGAATGCAGGATTCCAGAGACGCCATCTCAATGGTGTTGTCCTGCTTGGTCACGCCGATACGCTTGCAGAACTCACGGATTGACGCAGCGGTGTAGCCACGGCGGCGCAGACCCGAGATGGTTGGCATACGCGGGTCGTCCCAGCCCTCAACGTGCTTGTCGGTGACCAGCAGGTTCAGCTTACGCTTGGACATCACGGTGTATTCCAGATTCAGACGAGAGAACTCGTACTGACGCGGATGCACTGGAATGGTGATGTTATCCAGCACCCAGTCGTACAGACGACGGTTGTCCTGGAACTCCAGCGTACACAGCGAGTGGGTGATGCCTTCCAGCGCATCGCTGATGCAGTGGGTGAAGTCGTACATCGGGTAGATGCACCACTTGTTGCCGGTCTGGTGGTGTTCTGCGAACTTGATGCGGTACAGCACCGGATCGCGCATCACGATGAACGGAGACGCCATATCGATTTTGGCACGCAGGCACGCTTTGCCCTCTTCGAAGCCACCGGCACGCATTTTTTCAAACAGCGCCAGGTTCTCTTCCACGCTGCGATCGCGGAACGGGCTGTTTTTACCCGGTGCGGTCAGCGTACCGCGGTACTCACGGATCTCATCTGCAGACAGTTCGTCTACATACGCCAGACCTTTGTTGATGAGCTCTACCGCGTAGGCATACAGCTGATCAAAATAGTCAGAGGAGTAGCAGATATCGCCAGACCAGTTGAAGCCCAGCCATTGCACGTCATTTTTGATGGACTCAACGTATTCGATGTCTTCTTTTACTGGGTTGGTGTCATCGAAACGCAGGTTGCACTGTCCCTGGTAGTCTTGCGCAATGCCAAAGTTCAGGCAGATGGACTTCGCATGCCCGATATGCAGGTAGCCATTCGGCTCCGGCGGGAAACGGGTATGAATTGTGGTGTGCTTACCACTGGCCAGATCTTCATCGATGATCTGACGAATAAAGTTACTCGGGCGGGCTTCTGCCTCACTCATCGTGGATTCCTCAAAGCGTAAACAACGTATAACGGCATATGATCTTATAAGCCGGACGTAGTGACAACCCTTAGTTACGGAAAATACGTATCAGATGAAAATAATGGGGGCATTTGCTGCAAAAAAAAGCGGCGGAGGATATCCCCCGCCGCTTAAGGCATGACTCTACTCAGGAGCGATTACTTGCCTTTAATCTCATACAGCGGGGTTTGACCCGCAACAACCTGACCTTTCGCCTGGATGACCAGACCGCTGAAGTCGTCAATGTTGCTGCAAACCACCGGGCTAATCATGGAACGCGCGTTGGCATTCAGGAAGTCCAGATCCATTTCCAGAATCGGCTGCCCGGCCACCACTTCAGCGCCCTCTTCCACCAGGCGAGTAAAGCCCTGACCATTCAGCGCAACGGTATCGATACCCATGTGGACAACGATCTCCGCGCCCTTTTCGGTTTCGAGGCAGAACGCGTGGTTGGTGTTGAAGATTTTCACGATGGTACCGGCAGCAGGAGACACCACGGTTTTATCCGTTGGTTTCACCGCCACACCGTCACCGACCGCTTTGCTGGCGAACGCTTCATCAGGTACCTGCTCAAGGTCAACGACATCACCCGTTACCGGAGAGACCAGCGCGGCCACCGTCACGGCGTTAGGCACGGCCTGCGGCTTCGCAACTGGCGCAACCGTCGACGCAGGCGCGCTGTCGGTTGATGCTGCCGCGACCGGACCGCGGGCAACCACTTTCTTCATTTCGTCACCGATGGATTCCGCTTTGGCACCCACGATAACCTGGATAGTTTGTTTGTTCAGTTTAACCACGCCCGATGCGCCAAGGCGTTTACACATTGCGTCGCTGACGCGTGCAGAGTCACCCACCGTCAGACGCAGACGGGTGATACAGGCATCAATGGCTTTCAGGTTGTCAGTCCCCCCAACGGCAGCGATATAGCTGGTCGCCAGCTGGGTCAGACCCTCTTCGGTGTTGCTGTTGGCTTCGCTGGTGACCACTTCGTCTTTGGTGTCTTCGCGGCCCGGCGTTTTGAGGTTAAACATACGAATAACCGCAGTGAACAGCACGAAGTAGATGACGAAGAAGACCAGACCCATTACCACCAGCATCCAGACGTTCTTGCTTGCCGCCGGCAGGTTGTACATCAACACGTAGTCGATCGCGCCTGCAGAGAAGGAGAAGCCAGCATGGATACCCAGCAGCGTCGCCACAAACAGGCTGATACCGGTCAGGACCGCATGCATGAGGTACAGCACCGGCGCCAGGAACATGAACAGGAATTCCAGCGGCTCGGTTACACCGGTCAGGAACGCGGTAATCGCAACGGACAGCAGCATGCCGCCAACCATTGGGCGACGCGCTTTTGGCGCAGCCAGGTACATTGCCAGCGCAGCGCCCGGCAGACCAAACATCATGATTGGGAAGAAGCCAGACATGAACATGCCTGCGGTGCCGTCACCCGCGTAGAAGCGGTTGATGTCGCCATGGAATACGGTGCCCGCAGCATTGGTGAACTCACCAATCTGGAACCATGCGATAGTGTTCAGCACCTGATGCAGACCGGTTGGGATCAGCAGACGGTTGATAAAACCAAAGATACCTGAGCCAAGTGCACCCGCTGAAACAATCCACTCACCACCCGCATGGATCGCATGCTGTACCGGTGGCCAGACGTAGCCAAAGATAGCGGCCAGAACCAGACAGAAGAAACCTGTCGCGATCGGCACGAAACGTTTGCCGCCAAAGAAACTCAGGAAGTCTGGCAGCTTAATGTTTGCCCAGCGGTTGTACACAGCACCACCCACCAGACCGGTAATGATACCTGCCAGCACACCCATGTTGATTTCTGGGTTAATGGTTACCATCGCTTTCGTCAGGATGAAATAACCGACTGCCCCTGCCAGCGCTGCGGCACCCGCGCTGTCTTTTGACCAGCTAGAGGCAACACCGATGGCGAAAATCAGCGCCAGGTTGTCAAAAATGGCACCGCCAGCCTGAGCAATAAACGGTACGTTAAGAAGATCGGGTTGCCCGAATCGCAGCAGCAGCGCTGCAACCGGTAGCACGGCGATAGGGAGCTGCAAAGCCCTACCGAGGCGCTGGAAAAAACCTAAAATATTCATCCTATTCCCCCTACGAGACCCTTTTTCAGGCTCGCGCATAAACTATGTTTTTATTGTGTCACGAACGATAGATACCGTTGATAATTCACTGGCAGTCTGAGTGTGTGAAAAATTAATTCGTATCGCAAATTAAACACCTATTTTTTGTGATTTTTGTCACCAAATATCGTATTCAGCCCTCCCTTACACTGGCTAACAGTGAAAACTTATTTTATCATTCAAAAAATCAAGACGGATTGATCCGGCCTGAAAGTTTCCAGGTTACGCTTTAGTATCAGGTTCCGAAGCCATCCGCCCACTCTTCTACTTAAACTTTGAGGTGAACAATGAGACTGATTCCCCTGGCAACTGCAGAACAAGTTGGTAAATGGGCCGCTCGCCATATCGTAAACCGCATTAACGCGTTTAAACCGACCGCCGATCGTCCTTTCGTTCTGGGCCTTCCAACCGGCGGCACACCGCTGACCGCTTACAAGGCGCTGGTTGAGATGCATAAAGCAGGCCAGGTTAGCTTCAAACATGTTGTGACCTTCAATATGGATGAATACGTTGGCTTACCGAAAGACCACCCAGAAAGCTACCATAGCTTTATGCACCGCAATTTCTTTGATCACGTTGATATCCCAGCTGAAAATATTAACCTGCTGAATGGAAACGCGCCGGATATTGACGCAGAATGCCGTCAGTATGAAGAAAAAATCCGTTCCTACGGTAAAATCCACCTGTTCATGGGTGGTGTAGGTAATGATGGTCATATCGCGTTTAACGAACCGGCGTCCTCTCTGGCTTCCCGTACCCGTATTAAAACGCTGACCCATGACACGCGCGTGGCAAACTCCCGCTTCTTTGACGGTGACGTGAACCAGGTTCCAAAATACGCCCTGACCGTAGGCGTAGGCACCCTGCTGGATGCTGAAGAAGTGATGATTCTGGTGCTGGGCGGCGTGAAAGCGCAGGCGCTCCAGGCTGCTGTTGAAGGCAACGTTAACCATATGTGGACCATCAGCTGTCTGCAGCTGCATCCTAAATCAGTCATCGTCTGCGACGAACCGTCCACGATGGAGCTGAAGGTTAAAACGCTGAAATACTTCAACGAGTTAGAAGCCGAGAACATCAAAGGTCTGTAATTGAATAACCGCCTCTTTATCAAGAGGCGGCCGCTTTTTTTAACCGGGGGTCGTTATGTACGCTTTAACCCACGGTCGGATTTATACCGGCCATGAAATTCTGGATGACCACGCGATTGTTATCGCGAATGGCCTGATTGAACGTGTTTGCCCGCTGGCAGAACTGCCGCCGGAGATTGAACAGCGCTCACTCAATGGAGCAGTAATCTCCCCCGGTTTCATCGACGTACAGCTCAACGGCTGCGGCGGTGTGCAATTCAATGATACCGCCGATGCGGTAACGGTCGAAACGCTGGAGATCATGCAGAAAGCCAACGAGAAATCGGGCTGCACCAGCTATCTGCCGACGCTCATCACCAGCAGTGATGACCTGATGAAGCAGGGTATCCGCGTGATGCGCGAATACCTGGCCAAACATCCGAATCAGGCGCTCGGTCTGCACCTGGAAGGGCCATGGCTGAACATGGTCAAGAAAGGAACGCATAACCCGGACTACGTGCGTAAACCTGATGCGGAGCTGGTTGACTACATGTGTGCCAACGCCGATGTGATCACCAAGGTGACGCTGGCACCGGAAATGACCGGCACGGACGTCATCAGCAAGCTGGCCGCCGCCGGAATTGTGGTTTCAGCGGGCCACTCAAATGCCACGCTGAAAGAAGCGAAAGCCGGTTTCCGCGCGGGCATTACCTTTGCGACGCACCTGTATAACGCCATGCCATACATCACAGGTCGTGAACCGGGTCTTGTCGGCGCGATTCTGGATGAGCCAGACGTTTACTGCGGTATTATCGCGGACGGCCTACACGTTGATTACACCAACATTCGCAACGCCAAGCGGCTGAAAGGTGACAAGCTCTGCCTGGTAACGGACGCTACCGCACCGGCAGGTGCAAATATTGAGCAGTTCATTTTTGCCGGTAAAACAATATACTACCGCAATGGACTGTGTGTGGATGAAAACGGTACGCTGAGCGGTTCCTCTTTGACCATGATTGAAGGGGTGCGTAACCTGGTTGAGCATTGCGGAATTGCGCTTGATGAAGTCCTGCGCATGGCCACCCTTTATCCTGCGCGCGCTATCGGCGTGGATAAACAGCTTGGCGGAATTGCACCAGGTATGGTTGCAAACCTGACGGCATTCACACACGATTATAAAATTATTAAGACCATCGTTAATGGTAACGAGGTCGTCACTGAGTAAGTAAAAGTATGACACCTGGCGGACAAGCTCAAATCGGTAATGTCGATCTCGTTAAACAGCTTAACAGCGCGGCGGTATATCGCCTGATTGACCAACACGGGCCAATCTCACGTATTCAGATAGCCGAACAAAGCCAGCTTGCTCCCGCCAGCGTGACAAAAATTACCCGCCAGCTCATTGAGCGCGGTTTGATCAAAGAAGTCGATCAGCAGGCCTCCACCGGGGGCCGCCGCGCTATCTCCATTATTACCGAAACCCGCAATTTTCAGGCAATTGGCGTCCGTCTGGGCCGTCATGACACCACGCTCACGCTGTACGATCTGAGCAGTAAAGCCATTGCGGAAGAGCACTATCCCCTTCCGGAACGCACCCAGGAGACGCTGGAGCATGCGCTGCTGAATACCATCGCGCAGTTTATTGAAAGCTGTCAGCGCAAGATCCGCGAACTCATCGCCATCTCGGTGATTCTGCCCGGTCTGGTCGACCCGGAAAGCGGCGTGATCCGCTATATGCCGCACATTCAGGTTGAAAACTGGGGGCTGGTCGACGCGCTGGAAAAGCGCTTTAAAGTGACCTGCTTTGTGGGCCACGATATTCGCTCTCTGGCGCTGGCAGAGCACTACTTTGGTGCGAGCCAGGACTGTGAAGACTCTATTCTGGTGCGCGTTCACCGCGGTACGGGCGCAGGCATTATCTCTAACGGCCGAATTTTTATCGGTCGCAACGGTAACGTCGGTGAGATCGGCCACATTCAGGTTGAACCGCTCGGGGAGCGCTGCCACTGCGGCAACTTTGGCTGCCTTGAAACCATTGCCGCCAACACCGCCATCGAGCAGCGCGTTCGCCATCTGCTTGAACAGGGGTACCAAAGCCGCGTCACGCTGGACGACTGCAAGATAGGCACCATCTGCAAAGCCGCCAATAAAGGCGACGCGCTGGCCTGTGAAGTGATCGAGCAGGTGGGGCGCCATCTGGGGAAAACCATCGCCATCGCCATTAACCTGTTTAACCCACAAAAAGTGGTGATCGCCGGTGAAATTGTGGAAGCGGAAAAGGTGCTGCTCCCCGCGATTGAAGGCTGTATTAACACCCAGGCGCTGAAAGCATTCCGCCAGAATCTTCCGGTGGTTCGTTCAAAACTTGACCATCGTTCGGCGATTGGCGCGTTCGCGCTTGTCAAACGCGCCATGCTCAACGGAATTCTGCTGCAGCATTTGCTGGAAAGTTGATCGGACCTTATAGTAACGCCTTCTTTTTTTTAATGTCGGACTGTCCATGACCATTAAGAATGTAATTTGTGATATCGACGGCGTGCTGATGCACGACAACGTTGCCGTGCCGGGTGCTGCGGAGTTTCTTCACCGCATCATCGACAAAGGAATGCCTCTGGTTCTTCTCACGAACTACCCTTCTCAGACCGGTCAGGATCTGGCAAACCGCTTTGCCACGGCGGGGGTCGACGTCCCGGACAGCGTGTTTTATACCTCGGCGATGGCCACGGCGGATTTTCTGAAGCGTCAGGAAGGAAAAAAAGCCTATGTGGTCGGTGAAGGCGCGCTGATCCATGAGCTGTATAAAGCGGGCTTTACCATCACCGACGTCAACCCGGACTTTGTGATTGTGGGTGAAACGCGTTCCTACAACTGGGAGATGATGCATAAGGCATCCTTCTTTGTGGCTAACGGCGCGCGCTTTATTGCGACCAACCCGGATACCCACGGTCGCGGTTTTTATCCGGCCTGCGGCGCGCTGTGTGCCGGTATCGAGAAGATCTCCGGGCGCAAGCCGTTCTATGTCGGCAAGCCCAGCCCGTGGATCATCCGTGCCGCGCTCAACAAGATGCAGGCCCACTCAGAAGAAACCGTGATTGTCGGCGACAACCTGCGCACCGATATTCTGGCCGGTTTCCAGGCCGGTCTGGAGACGATTCTGGTGCTCTCTGGGGTCTCTCAGCTTGATGACATTGACTCAATGCCGTTCCGCCCAAGCTGGATTTACCCCTCCGTCGATGAAATTGACATCATCTGATACCGAACCACGCCTCAGGGCGTGGTTTTTTATTTTCTCACCTGCAAAACACGACTACATCTAACGAAAAAGCACTTTCATTGCATAATCCTCAATAAAAGCGCTCATGACATACGCGTTTTTCACTGATCTGCAACCACCATTGCACTATTTCCGTTTTCGCCCGTAAAACGCTTGCGCGCCCTGCCCCTTTGCGGCATTTTCATAAGCAAGCAACATTACAAAGCAACAGGGTTAACGGAGAAGGTTATGTGTTCAATTTTTGGCGTACTGGATATTAAAACTGACGCGGGCGAACTGCGTAAAAAGGCACTCGAACTGTCCCGCCTGATGCGCCATCGCGGCCCGGACTGGTCAGGCGTTTACGCCAGTGACAAAGCAATTCTGGCTCACGAACGTCTGTCTATTGTTGACGTCAACGCCGGTGCACAGCCGCTGTATAACGAGAAAAAAACGCACGCGCTGGCTGTCAACGGTGAGATCTATAACCACCAGGCGCTGCGCGCCGAGTACGGCGACCGCTACGCGTTCCAGACCGGGTCCGACTGTGAAGTGATCCTGGCGCTGTATCAGGAGAAAGGTCCCGAGTTTCTGGACGACCTGCAGGGTATGTTTGCCTTCGCCCTGTACGACAGCGAAAAAGACGCCTACCTGATTGGCCGCGACCACATCGGTATTATCCCGCTGTACATGGGCCACGATGAACACGGCAACTTCTACGTTGCGTCTGAAATGAAAGCCCTGGTGCCGGTCTGCCGCACCATCAAAGAGTTCCCGGCAGGCAGTTACCTGTGGAGCAAAGACGGCGAGATCCGTCCGTACTACCAGCGCGACTGGTTCGACTACGACGCGGTAAAAGACAACGTGACGGACAAAGCCGAGCTGCGTCAGGCGCTGGAAGATTCCGTGAAAAGCCACCTGATGTCAGACGTACCTTACGGCGTGCTGCTCTCCGGCGGTCTGGACTCCTCCGTGATCTCTGCCATCACCAAGAAATTTGCGGCTCGTCGCGTGGAAGATCAGGAGCGCTCAGAAGCCTGGTGGCCACAGCTGCACTCCTTTGCCGTGGGCCTGGAAGGCGCGCCGGATCTGAAAGCCGCGCAGGAAGTGGCAAACCACCTCGGCACCGTGCACCATGAAATTCACTTCACCGTGCAGGAAGGCCTGGATGCGATCCGCGATGTGATCTATCACATTGAAACCTATGACGTTACGACAATTCGCGCCTCCACGCCGATGTACCTGATGTCGCGTAAGATCAAGGCGATGGGCATCAAAATGGTGCTCTCCGGTGAAGGTTCTGACGAAGTGTTTGGCGGCTACCTGTACTTCCACAAAGCGCCAAATGCCAAAGAGCTGCACGAAGAGACCGTGCGTAAACTCCAGGCGCTGCATATGTTTGACTGCGCGCGTGCCAACAAAGCGATGTCGGCATGGGGTGTCGAAGCGCGTGTACCGTTCCTGGATAAGAAATTCCTCGACGTGGCGATGCGCATCAACCCGCAGGATAAAATGTGCGGCAACGGTAAAATGGAAAAACATATCCTGCGTGAATGTTTTGAATCCTACCTGCCGGCGAGCGTGGCATGGCGTCAGAAAGAGCAGTTCTCCGATGGCGTAGGCTACAGCTGGATCGACACCCTGAAAGAGGTGGCGGCGAAACAGGTTTCTGACCAACAGCTGGAAACCGCAAGCTTCCGCTTCCCGTACAACACGCCGGGCTCGAAAGAAGCGTACCTCTACCGTGAAATTTTTGAAGAACTGTTCCCGGTACCGAGCGCTGCAGAGTGTGTGCCGGGTGGTCCATCCGTCGCCTGCTCGTCTGCCAAAGCGATTGAATGGGATGAATCGTTCAAATCCATGAACGATCCGTCAGGACGTGCGGTAGGCGTTCACCAGTCAGCCTACAAATAATCACGCATTTCATCTCAGGCCCAGCGGGGCCTGATTTTTTTTGCCCCGCTTTTGCACAGCTAAAACCGATTAATAACCAATAATTGCCGAATATTCGGTCACGCTGTTCGCAACCTAACCAAACAGTCACATTCCGGCTATTTTCGTTGAAAAAGGTGTTGACGCTGCAAGGGTCTATACGCATAATGCGCCCCGCAACGCCGATAAGGTAACGCGAAAAAAA
>OKVW01001006.1_pt1 | contig 13028 bp, 13 predicted proteins | sample 1606991 | NCBI WGS metagenome assembly OKVW01 (sample SAMN03281021, study PRJEB24777) | human gut metagenome | isolation source: fecal sample PR177 from 1 month old male Malay infant, vaginal delivered...
ATCAAGGACAACCAGCCCGCCGTGCTGGACCTGACCAACGACGCCATCTCCGGCCTGCGCATCATCAATACCTGTGAGCAGGACAACCGGCCCATTGCTGGCAGCACTTTCAAAATCGTTACCTACAACGGGACGCTGGTGGGCAACTACACCACCAACACCGCGGGACTCATCAATGTGGACCTGCAGCCCGGCAAATACACCGTCTACCAGACCTATGTGCGCAACGGCTATGTCCGCAACGAGGAGGTCTGGAACGTCACCATCGAAGGCGGAGTCGGCACCACGCTGGAGGTCCAGAACGAGCGGGTGAGCGGTATCGTCATCCACATGGTCGACGCCAACAGCGGCGACGGCATCTACGGCGTAGAGCTGGAAATCGTCGACCAGCGCAACAACTACGTCGGACGCTTCAATTCCGACAACTCCGGCAACGTGTACCTTTCCGACGTTCTGACGGAGGGCCGCTATCAGGTCCGCCTGCTCAATGTCCCCTCCGGCTACACGAAGGATGACGTCCCCAAGACCATCGTGGTGAATACCGGCGAGACCACCGAGCTTACGTGGAAACTCAACGGCGTCCGCGGCCAGGTCACTATCGTGACGTACGCGGGCGAGGACAGTTCGATGATGAACATTCGGAAGAACACGAAACTCTCCGGCGCTGTCTACACCATCACCAATGCCAGCGGCCGCGTCGTCGGTACCATCCAGGGCGACATCAATGGCGAGGCCCATTCCGGCGCCCTACCCCTGGGTACCTACTACGCCCAGCAGACTGTCGCTCCCTCCGGCTGGCAGGTCAACGCCGCCAAGTTTACCATCCACGTCACCAATCTCAACGACAACATCCGTGTGGAGGTCTACAACAAGGCCGCCAACTACAGCATGACCATCGAGGCGCACGGCCAGGCCACGGCAGTCGCGGGCAGCAATTTGAAGTATTGGTTTACCAACATGCGGAACGATTCCACCTCCGCGATGAACAACTTCTATCTGCATATCAAGGTCCCGACTGATGCGGTTCGCGCCACCACCTTCTGGACCGGCACCTACAACACCTCCACCACCTACTCCGTACAGTACAAGACCAACCTCAACGACTACCGCACCATGGCATCCGGGCTGAACAGCAAGAGCAACTACAGCTACGATATGTCCACCCGCGGCCTGGGGCTGAGCAACGGCGAGTACGTCACGGACATCCGGCTGGTCTTCCCCACCGTCGTGGCTGGCTTCCACGAGAGCATGGCGCCCACCCTGCAGGCTTATGTGCTGTCCACTGTCCCCACCGGCTATCAGGCGGTCCTCCGCTGCGAGGTCGGCGGCCAGACCGGCGGCTACTACAGCAATAACTCCAACGGCGGCGTCTGGGGCAACACCACGGGCGAGACCCTTTACCCCAACGCTTCCGGCGGTTGGACCAATGGGTCCGGCTGGACCACTGGAGGCAGCAGCAACAACGGCGGCTGGACCACCGGCGCAAGCCAGGTAACGACCTACATCTATGGCTACGCGCAGAACGTCCTGCCTCCCTACCTCCCCAAGACCGGCTATTGATTTAGAAGCATAAGGATAGCGGGGCCCCGGTTCCTTGCCGGGGTCCCGCTTTTGCGTATGGGGAACCAGATAATATTTTCGATTGAATTTGGACACTTTTTTGAGTATACTATTATATGAGGAGTGAGGATATGGCAGAGATGAAGCGAAATATCAAGGACAGCGTATTTACCTATCTGTTCAGTCAGCCGGAATATACCAAACAGTTGTATTTGACTCTGCATCCGGAAGATAAGGACGTGTCCGAGTCCGACCTCAAAATCGTTACGCTCGAAAATGTCCTCTCCACCGGCCAGTACAATGACCTGGGCATTCAGGTGCGCGATAAACTCATCCTGCTGGTGGAAGCACAAAGTACGTTCTCTTCCAATATCGTCCTACGGCTCCTCATGTATCTCGCGGCGACCTTAAAGGAGTATGTGGAAGAAAACAAGCTGTCCCTCTATGCTCCGAAGAAGGTGTCCATCCCCTGCCCGGAGTTGTACATGGTCTATTCTGGTGACCAAGTTCTGGTGCCAGAGATTCTCCATCTTTCAGACCTGTACGACGGAGAGGGCAGCGTCGAGGTAAATGTAAAAGTCCTGCGGGATGATGGGTCTGGGGACATATTGGACCAGTATCTCGATTTCTGCGAGGTATGCAATGAACAAGTCAAACTATACGGGCGCACGCAGAAAGCCATTGACGAAACAATCCGCATATGTATGGAACAAGGTATATTGACCCCATTTCTGGGGTCCCGGAAGAAGGAGGTGCTTGACATCATGGTGTCCTTATTTGACCAGGAAAAAATCTGGGAAATCGAGAAACATCAAATCGCCCAGGACGCGAAGCAACAGGGTTTGGAAGAAGGTCGGCAGGAAGGTCGGCAGGAAGGTCGGCGAGAAGGTCGGCAAGAAGGTCAAGCCGCTCTCATCAAAACGTTGCTGAAAAAGTATAGCGTGGTGGATGTCTCTGAAATGACCGGCATCTCAGAGAGCGAAGTTTCTCGGCTAGCGAAACATTGACATTCCCACGGTCAAAGACTAAGGGATTCTTTGGCTCTAAGACGGCTATCCATAGTTGTTACTTGAACGCAAGAGGGGCTGCCTTTCAACCATATTAGGTCTGTATTCTTGTTAAGACGATTGGAGAAGAAAAGGCGCAGCCTTGAATCGTCTGCAAGAAGAAAGTATGATATGTATAGGAGGCAGAACAATGGCAGCAAATCGAAGATTTAAAGACAGTGTTTTTTCCCTCTATATGAGCGACCCAAAACGACTCATTGAGGTGTACAACGCGGCCGAGGGGACGGACTACCCGCCTGATACCCCGGTACAAATCAACACACTGGAAGACGCCTTGTTTATGGAACGCGTCAACGATATGTCATTCCTTTTGGATGGCAAGCTGATTGTGCTTATAGAACACCAGTCCACGGTAAACAAGAACATGGCGACGCGTATGCTGCTGTATGCGGCGAGGCTTTACGAGAAAGTGCTGCCGGACGACGCCATTTACCGTGAAAAGCAAATTCCCATTCCGACACCCAAGTTCATTGTCCTCTACAACGGCGACAAGCCGGTGGAGGAGCATTCGATTCAGCGTCTTTCAGACGTATTCATGCTTCATGATGGCGAGCCGAAACTGGAGCTGTTGGTTGATGTCTATGATATTAGCTACAGCAGTAAACGGATGCCCAGACTGCTCCAGGAGAGCGGCAGCCTGAACGAGTACAGTACGTTTGTTCATGAGGTCAAGACCGCCGTGTCCGCAGGCATAGATTTTTGCGAAGCTTTGAAGAGTGCTATCCGCGCATGCATCAGTCGGAACATCATGAAGGAATTCTTAGAAACACATGGCAGCGAGGTGGAGAATATGTTATTTACAGAGTGGAACATGGAAACTGCCCTGAGAATCCGTAAGGAAGAGGGCAAGCAGGAAGGCAAGCAGGAAGGCAAGCAGGAAGGTCTGCGGGAAGGCCAAGCAGCTATTATCAAAAAACTGTTGAAACAGTACAGTGTTGTTGATGTTTCCAAAATGACTGGCATCTCGGAAGGTGAAATCAAAGAGTTGACGAACCAGTAAGCGTTCTGCCGACAAGCAAGTGGGCCAGGGAGAATTCCCCGGCCCACTTTTTTGCCTGCTATTTCCGTAATAACGGGATAGACGCGCGTTTATGCTCAGACCGCTTGTGGAGCAGCCTCACCTTTCTCGCAACGTCTTCGGGGACCGCAGCATCCCCTTCCATGACCCGGCGAACGTCGTCGTAGGATACGCCCAGGCGCTCTTCGTCCGTCTCACCACATAGACCGTCGCTGGGGGCTTTGTGGACGATATGGGCGGGGACAGCAGGCAGTTCATCTCCGATTTGCAGGACTTCATCCACCCACAGTCCGCGGATAGGATTGACGTCGCAGGCGGAATCGCCCCATTTGGTGGTATAGCCGACTTCCGCCTCTCCCCTGTTCCCGGTCCCTACGACGCAGGCTTTGGCCGACTGGACATCGGAGAGTGTCTGGGCGATGGCATAGAGAACAGCCATGCGGACCCGGGGGCCGACATTGATAGCCGCATTATGGGAGATGGGGATTCCAGTGGCCTCCTCCACACACTTACAAATCGCTTTATAGGCGGGTTCGATATTGCACTGCCCGGATTTGATGCCCAGGCTCTCTACCACCGCGATGGAGTCGGCAATATCAGGCTGTTCCCCATTCGGCATCAGGACCCCGTATACACGGTCGGCGCCAAGGGCTTTTTCACAAATACCGGCCACGACCGCACTGTCCTTTCCACCACTGACACCGAGGACAGCGGTTTCGCGCCCATTTGAGCGGAACCAGTTCCTAGTCCAGACTGCGGTCTGCTCAGAGAGAAGGTCTTTTGTGTAGGGCTCCAGGTCCAGCGCAGGCCCGCTAACATCGATTTTATGGATATATGTGAATGAGCCCTGGCCGCTGACTGTTCCAATCGCATATATCGCGTCAGAATAGGAGAACCGCCAAAACTCCTCGTCTTCACTGCTGCGTTCACATTTGACTTCGTTTACCTCGCCGATGGACTTTACCCGCTCTGCCAGCCAGCGCAGGTCTCCGGCCATCTCCTTGTCACGGGAGGTCACGTCGCTCCAATAGGCTGCTTCATCGTCGGTGAACCCCTCCAGCTCCTTCCGGGCCATGAACTCCATCATCCACGAAAGATAGTCATTCAGAGTATACTTATTGCGGAACGCCTCCCGCTGAGCAGTATATTCTGCCGCAAAGTCAGCGAAGGATTTTTCCATGTTTCTCACCTCGGTCTTTTTGTTTGGAAGGGGCGCGAATCAACTCCGCGCCCCTTCTCAGTTAAAAATCAGGATTCAGCCGGTGGCGGATGGTCAGGAAATCTTCGTCCACCAGCAACTCGCCATTCTTAAAGATGGGCCTCAGCAGGTTCCCGTGCGCATCCGCCTCCGCCATATAATGGTGGTCGGTATAAGAGACCTCTCCGGTGTTCGGGTCCTGTGCGACGATGCACATGCCAATCTGGGACTTCTTCCCGGCAGAGCGGGCTCCCTTGTCCGTAATCGGGTCCTTGAACATAAAGGTCTCCTTGCCGTCAAGGATGCCGTGCGTGACCTTGAGCGCGAACCCGAAGGTGTCCCGGGTCACATACTGATATGTATAACTCCCAAAGCCCAGCACCACGTTGTTAGCCGCATAGCCCATCTCAGCCAGCCGGGTATAAATCTCAGTCATGCTGTCGTGGGTAATCGCATCACCGTAAATGACGCCGATATAGGGCGGGGCGACCTTGTAACCCTTAGAGTTGACACTGTACCCGCAAATTTCACAGATGCGCTGCACAAAGCCCTTTTCCGGGGTGGTCTTCGGGCGGCGGCTGACGCTGATGAACTCAGGGGCGCTGTAGCGGTCTCCATCCCGGCTGTACCTGACGTCAACCGCTACCATGTCGTGCTCTGTCTTGACCTCATCGTGTTTTTCAGCAAGTTCCCCGGTCTGCTCGTTGGCAGCCCGCGCCAGGAAGAGGCGCTTCAGCTTTTCATCGTCGTCCCTCCCCTCCAGCTTGGAGAGGTCGATGTGTTCCCGGTTGGCCCCGCAGATGATGTCGGCGGGGATACCGCTATCCGGACGCAGGAGGACTCTGCCATCGCGCTTGGCGAATTTCTCCTTGAGGCGGGGCAGATAGTCGTCCAGCACATTCCAAGCGTCCCAGGTGTCGCAGACTATGCTCAGCGGGCCGTGCGGCCACACCCGCGTGGCCACGTGCTCAAAGCACTCGTACTCCCGCTCCTTGCCCCAGCTCTCAAAGACGGAGTGTTCCAGAGACGGGACACCGCGTCCCACCTCGTAGGAGGCGCCGTAGAAGCACTTGAGCCACCACGGGGTGCATACGGTCGCGGTGGACGAGAAAGACAGTAGATGCCCCGCATCCGCCATCATAGCCGCGTCTTCGCCGCCCATGCCGCGCATGCTAAAGTCACCGGCAGCAGAGTTCCGGGGAACGTCGTCATCCACAGTCTTGGTATAGAACTGGTTGACTACCTTCCGGTTCTCGTAGGCGATGGTGGCGTCAGTCATGGGCATCCAGCTTCCGAACGAGGCCATGGTCTCCAGGTATCCGGTCAGCCAGGACGCCCACATCTCCGTGGCGCGGAACTCCATAATGGGACATCCGATGGGCACCCGGGTTCCTTCCGGGACGCAGCGAATCTGGATGGGGATGTAGCCCAGGGCGTAAATCCGCTTGAATGCCTCAATTTCCTCCAGGGCAATCTCCCGGTAGAAGGTGTCGCTGATATAGGACACGTATTCCTCGCGGACTTCCTCCCAAGAGCGCTCGAAGAAGGTGGTGTTGAAGCGGTCGATGAGGTACTTCTTAATGAACGCCTGCGGACCGAATGCGACCACCTTGTTGATGTACGGGATGCGGCTTTTGCGGGGTGTCCAGTACAGGACCAACTGTTCCGTGTTGGGGTTGAAACACATGCGATGGAAAATCTTATAAAAGTCAGTCAGCAGCAGGGCTGGGACCGGCTTATCATACTTAGCAGGCATATCGTTTTGCTCCTTTCAGTTAGACCGCCCGGTCAAGCCAGGGGTCACGCAGTACATGGACAAACTGGGACTTCATAATATCCCCGGCCATGCGGTGAAGGGTCTTATCCGCACCGCCGCATAAGTCCAGGTCCACCGAAATCTGAGCTTCCGGGTACCTTGCCTGGAAACAGCAGACGTTGGTCATGACGCATAGGTTGGTGACCAACCCCACCATCTCAATTTCCGCAACGTCATCCGGTAGGGCAATCATGTCCTTGGGGGCAACGCCGAAGGTGCCCTTCTTTATCGCAACATAACCGGTGCCGGACAGCACTTCCCGGGTCTTCCCGTAGAGCTCCCAGCCGGGGGCCCCCTCGATGCAGTGGGGCACGGGCAGCGCCCTCCCCTCCCGGGTCTCCAAATAGTCCGCTTGGTGTGTATCCATGGTCACCACCACGTAGTCTCCGCGGTACAGGTACTCCCGCACCTTTTTGGCGATACCCTCGTCCAGGAGCTCCGCACCCGGGAAACCCAAAGCCCCATCCACGAAATCCTTCTGGTAGTCAACGACTACGAGCATCTTCTTATCCATGGTTCAAGCTCCTTTCCAAACGTCAGTCAACCGCAGCTTCTTTGCGCTGGGATGTTCAGCGGGCAGGCACGAATTGGTGGCGTATACGAGGTCTACTGAGCTCTCATCCCTGAGGACGCCCTTGAACGCTCCCTCCTCCATGTGGGTCACGCACAGGACGACTCTCTTTGCTCCAGCGGCCTTCAAGATGTCGGCGCAGAGGGTAAAGGTGTATCCGCCCCGGCAGAGGTCGTCCACGATGATATAGGCGTGTTCCGGGCCAAACTCCGGCAGGTCGTCGATACAGCGCATACCCTGGATTTTTCCATCATCGAAGTTCCGTTTCTTGTTAAAGCTGAGACAGGGGTATTTCCCTGTGATGGCCCCCTCATATCGTTTTAGCCCCCCAAAATCGGGGAAACAGACGACGGACTTGGTGCCCTCCGGCAAGTCGCTGACGGCCTTATCCAGCAAAGCGAGGGTCATATCTTCCACATCCAGCCGGTCGACCAGCGCCGCCAGGACCGTGGAATGGGGCTCCATCACCTTGACCCGCTTAAAGCTCATGCTGTTGATGAAGCCCGCGACGTATTTCAACGAGAGCGGCCTGGACTGTGGGGAGTCAACATGGTCCATCGTGCTGTACGGGAAAAACGGGATATTCAGGGTCACATCGCAGAAACCCATGTCATCCATCTGGCCTTTGAACAGCATCAGGGCGATAATGTCATCATTCCCCTGAAAGCATAGGCCAATGGTGTGTTCGGAGGTCGGGTCCTCTTGAGCCAGGAAAAGCGTTTCTACATAGAGCTCCCGGTTGGGAAAGAACTTGACTTCGACGGGCCTTCCATCAAAATACAACATGATTACTTCTCTCCTTTCGATGCCCAACGGAACAGGGCCGCTGGACGGCCGCCACTCTGACCATATTCTCTGGTGTTTCCAGTCCCCTCTATATAAGCGGTCAGTTTACGCTTGAAATTGCTGTGGGCATGCCCTCCGAGGCGTTCATATAAGAGCTGGGCATCCCTTACCGTAAATTCTGGCTGGAGAATGTATCTCGGTAGGTCTGAGTACCAAAACTTCCCCAAAAGCCTAATGATAGCGGTCCGAAGAATCTTCCCGTGGTCAAAGGCAAGCACTCTGGATGGGAACTCCTCGCCCCCCCTACGCAGCATCTCTCCATCAATTTGGAACCAGTCACCGGATGCGTCCAGGTCATTGGTAAGCGCCAAATAAGCTACGGAGAGGATTCTTCCCCGTGGGTCACGGTCCAAGGCGTCATAGGTCATGAGTTGCTCCATATAGTAGCCCGTGACTCCGGTCTTCTGAGACACCTTGGTCAGCAGCGTCTCATCCAACCGCTTATCGATGTCCACAAATCCGCCGGGAAGGCTCCACTTCCCGTATTCAGGTTCACTGTCCCGCTTAATCAGCAGGACCTCCAGCAGTTTCTCACTGCAAAATCGAAGCACCACTCCATCCACGGTTACATACGGATGGTCATAGCTAAGAATATCGCTCATTGTGCCTCTCTCCTTGTTGTGTTATGTTATCGACACAATGATAATATCATAGTGTCGATAACATGTCAAGAGCCTAAAGCACATTAATTTAGAAAATAAAAAAAGAGGCCCAGGTGGGCCTCTTCTTTCTCGACATTAAGTATCAAAGGCTGGTTTCGTCAGCGGACAGGGCGTATATACCCCTCCCCCGGCTCTCGTCCTCAATCTGGACTTAGGGCCAACCTAGTCCGAAATATACTCGGCAAAAATAGCAGAACGGATGGCAATCGTCAACGTTATTTGGGGATTGTTCATCCTTTCAAATCGGAAATGGGCTGAACAGCCACTTTAGGGCTTTCCAGTCTTGCTTACCTTTGTTATCGCCCCGATACTCTGGAATTAGGGTCGGTCCAGTTGCAATCAGGTCTTCAACTTCTCCTAAAGTGGCGATGAAAACACTATCTTCAGCCTCTGTTATTTCAACGTGAACATCAATCTTCATAGTGGCCTTTGCACGACAAAATTTCTAAAACACCGTCACCGATTCTATAGATAAGCCTGTTTGTAGCGTCTATACGCCGACTCCAAAACCCACTGAGTTCGCCCTTTAAAGGCTCCGGCTTTCCGATTCCGTCAAAGTAGCCCCGTACAATATCCCGAATTAGAATGTTGATGCGCTTTAGCGTTTTTCTATCCTCTGCTTGCCACTCGACATAATCGTTCCAGGCTTCGTCGAACCAAATTTTTCTCATGTTTCTGTATCCTCAAGAAGCTCATGCTCAACGCCCTTACCGGAGTCCAGCGCTTTTACCCCCCCCCGTCTCAGGTGTGCCATTTTGGGGCAGTCCGAAGCCCCGCCCGGACGATAAGCAGCAGCCCTGCGGGATTGCCTTTTTCGTGCTAAAACCAAAGCGTAGCGTCAAGGACACCGATTTAGACAATTTCAATTTTGACAACTATGAGGAAATGAGCGACGAGCAGCCCGAAACTGGCGCGGATAAAGAACAGGAGGACGAGGAATAGTGCGAAAAAATCCCGCCGTTCACATGGACGGCGGGAAAATGCTACTCTATAAGCTCTGGCATAATTTCATCAAATAATTCATCTGGATATGTATTAGGGTCTAATTTTTCAGAAACCTTACCAGCTAATTCAACTATTAATTGTTCGCTTTATCCGTCAAGTGCGCGCTAGACAAATATATGTATTTTGCCAGTAGGACCTCTTAACTCCATAAAATGTGTGGATTTTCAGGGGGATATGTTCCTTTCATAATAGAAAGCGCACCGCAGCCAAATTCTTTTCCTAATTGAATGACGACATCGGAGCGAAATTTAGCCGTGCCTTGTTCGTACGCCGCTAAGCATTCTTTTGATATTCCAATACGCGCCGCTAATTGTTCGATAGAAAGTCCCCGGTCGATTCTCATACGGGTAATTAATTCACCTGTTTTTACTTTGTCCATCCCTGTTCCTCCAGCGTGTCGCTTGCAGCGGAAGCGGCAGCCTGCCACTCTGCCTGCATCCGCTCCTTCAGTTCGGCAATGATTTGCTCTGCGTCCATAGTGTAATACGGCATGTCGCTGTTGCGACGGATATGTTGCCAATATTTTACCGTGCTCCCGTCCGACTCATATACAAAGCAATAATCCGCCAAGTCTTGAAAAGAGGTTGCACGGTCAAAGGGGTATTGACTTTCCAGGCTGTTTATAAAATCTGCGATTACTGATACGGTTTCCTCCAATGTCTCATCCGACACATAGATTTCAGACCTGTTATCTGAGCATTTGATGTTTTTTTGCTGAAAAAACGCTGCCTCTTTTTCAAGAAAAATAAGTACCGCATAATTATCCCGGAGCGTGTGATGGTAGCCGGGAATCGGTCCGGGGCTGCCGCCGATGTCCTCCCATATGATAAATTGAAAATCCGGGTCGTCCTGGGGGCATGCTGTATAACGCATGCTCCGCTGGTCACGGCCTTTAGAAAAGTTCTCGCTGGACAGGATAACAAAGTCCTTCCCGTAAATATCGTTCAGGCGGCTGACTATTTCCTCGCGCGTCATAAGAGGTTCCAATATGCCCAACCAGGCATGCATCCACAAGACAATCAACAGGTAGACAACTGCACATACCCAAAATACAATCGTCATCGTCCGTGTTTTGCGTTTTGTCACTTTGATGTTGACAAGGTCCCTTCGCTTTTTCTCCCTTCTGAAAAGCAATAGAAAGAATGGATTGGGTTTCATTGATACAAGTACCTCCGGTATCTTGTGAACTACTCGGCTACAAGTAACCGAGCTTCAAGTACGAAAAGACGAAGAGCTGATTGTAGCCCTTCTTGCGAGTATAAGATGATGCCGACCATATACGCCGTAGCACAACAGGCTCTTCCCGGTGTCCCACCGGTGCATATGTACAGAGAGGTCAAGACGCCAAAGTGCCTGCTTCCTCTTCCAAAAAGATGCGGAGACCCTCCCTGTCGATGTTGACTGCGGCCTGCACATCTCTGCCCATCACGTTCCCACAAGCCGGGCAAATACAAACACGGTCTTTGAGAAGCAGTTCTTTATGGATATAGCCACGGGCACAACAGGTCTTGCTGGAGGGGAACCATTTGTCCACTTTTACGATGGCTTTCCCCTTCAGCTCAGCCTTGTAGCCCAAAATGGAGACGAACATCCCCCAGCCGTTGTCGCTGACAGACTTACCGAATTTGAGGCTCCGCTTCATTGCCCTCATATCCAAGTCCTCGATGCTGATAACGTCATACCTGTCGGTGAGGGAACAGGACAGCTTGTGAAGCGTATCGCTCCGCTGGTGCTTGGCTTTCGCGTGCAGCTTTGCGATACAAACACATTGTTTCTTGTAATTGAAACTTCCCCTGACCATGTGAGAGAGCTTCCTCTGTTCCCTGGCGATACGGTACTCTAAATCACGATATGGCTTATGGAAATCGGCCTCCGCCCCGTCAGAAGCGATATACAGCACGATATGGTAGTTAACGTTATAGACGCAACTCCTCACGTGTACTTATTTACACATGCATATAGTATAACATATTCGTGCCTGAAACTAAAACAATAATGGTGAGTTCAGGTAAGGCATATACTAAAGGCCCATGCGCTTTCATCTCGGATACAAGTAACCGAGAATTCCCGCGCGATTCTTAAACTGGGAAAGGGCGGCAGATTGCTCCGCCGCCCCCAGATACTCGCATTACGCCAAAGTGGCAGCCGGGACCCTGATTTCTCCAATAGAGGCAAGGGCCCTCTTGCGCTCCAGGATTTCGTCGATTTCCGCATTGGTAGGCTTCGATACGTTGAGCATAGAGATTTTGACCAGCACGGGCTCGATGTCGGTAAAGTTGTACGTGCGAGAAGACTGACAGACAAACCAGCCGGTGGGGGAGCGGGGGAACCACTTGGCGACATCACGGTCATCATACCGCGGGTCCCTGGCAATCGTCTTGACGAGGACGTTGATGTCATCTTCCGTCTTGATTTTGCCTGCGAATACGATACCTGCATTGGCGATGATGGATTTGGGCATGTCGGCAATCTTCTGGGTGATGGCGAAGATGAAGAGCCCATATCCGGCTGACTGGTCCAGAATCTGCTCAAACTCAGACTGACCGGACAGGCCCATGTTGGAGTCGCCGGTGCCAGCCGTATCAGAACCAGTCAGGACTTCGTTTGCCTCCTCTATGACCAGGACCGTTTCGTACTGCTCAGGCGCCAGGAACCCGTCCGGCTGGGCAATGGCGAAGCGGTAAAAGCCCGCAGTAATGGTCCCGAAGATGAAGCTCCGGAAGGTGGACTCCAGACCCTTGGATTCCAGGACCGTAACGTCGTCGTCGCCGATGATGTCGTCCACGCCCAGGCCGTCAGGCTCACCAAACAGCCTGCGCTCAATGGAATAGGGGCGAGAGAAAGCACTCAAACGTTCCAGTAGACGGGAATAGGCGTCCTTGGTGTCGTTGCCGCCGCGGCCCTTCGAGCTGGTGCCGTCTTCCATTTGTTTTTTGTAGAGCTCCATCCGGGCGTAGGCGGACGTAAAGGTGACGTTTGCGGAGAGCTCCGGGACAATATCCTCCCACCCGGGCTTGCCGTAAGCCTCGAACACCCCGGCCTCATCGTAGAGGCTATAGAATGTTTCGGCCAGCAGCTGCTTACCGCGCTCCAACAGACCGTAAGCGCGGCAATAAATTTCAATCATAACGTCAATCCAAATCTGGGGGATGACGCCACGGGGGATTTTGCAGGGGTTGTAGTGCAGGGGATGAAAGGCAGGGTTACCCATGGAGTAGAACCGGAAACGCTCCGGCTCCACAAAACGTGCCAACGCGCGCCAGTCCTGTTTGGGGTCCATACATA
>OKVW01001007.1_pt1 | contig 13024 bp, 9 predicted proteins | sample 1606991 | NCBI WGS metagenome assembly OKVW01 (sample SAMN03281021, study PRJEB24777) | human gut metagenome | isolation source: fecal sample PR177 from 1 month old male Malay infant, vaginal delivered...
TGCCAATGTTGTGACCAGTCCTGATGAACTGCTGCGTCTTTTAAATGTAGACGCTGATGAAAAACTGCTGGCCGGACGCGAGGCCAGACGCCTGTTCCCGCTGCGCGTCCCACGCGCGTTTATCGCCCGCATGGAGAAAGGCAACCCTAACGATCCGCTGCTTCGTCAGGTACTTACCGCCGAGGAAGAATTTATCGTCGCCCCCGGCTACTCCACCGATCCGCTGGAAGAACAGCACAGCGTGGTGCCCGGTCTGTTGCACAAATATCGCAACCGGGCCCTGCTGCTGGTGAAAGGCGGTTGTGCAGTCAATTGCCGTTATTGTTTCCGCCGCCACTTCCCATACGCCGAAAATCAGGGCACCAGGCGCAACTGGCAGACGGCGATGGACTACATCGCGGCACATCCGCAGCTTGATGAAATCATCTTCTCCGGCGGCGACCCGCTGATGGCGAAGGATCATGAGCTTGACTGGCTGATGACCCAGCTGGAAGCTATTCCACACGTTAAGCGTCTGCGTATTCACAGCCGCCTGCCAATTGTGATCCCGGCGCGCATCACCGAGACGCTGGCCAGCCGCTTCCAGCGTTCGTCGCTGCAGGTGATCCTGGTTAACCACGTTAACCACGCCAATGAAATTGACGGTGAGTTTCGCGCGGCGATGGCCATGCTGCGTCAGGCGGGCGTCACGCTGCTCAACCAGAGCGTGCTGCTGCGCGGGGTGAACGACAACGCGCAAACCCTGGCCGACCTCAGCAATGCGCTGTTTGACGCCGGGGTAATGCCCTACTACTTGCATGTGCTGGATCGGGTGCAGGGGGCGGCGCACTTCATGGTCAGCGATGATGAAGCCCGTGAAATCATGCGTGAACTATTGACCCTCATCTCCGGCTATATGGTGCCGAAGCTGGCGCGCGAGATTGGCGGGGAACCCAGCAAGACGCCGCTGGATTTAGGGCTGAAGCAGCGTTAATAAACTGAAGGTCTGCCAGGACGTTCTGGCAGACCTTCGGATAGGAAGATTTCGACAGACGGGTGTTAAGGTGACCAGCAAATGACTATCGCACCGCGCTATACCCCCTGGCTGTGACGAGCTACCGGTTTAGCGCGACCAACACAATAATATTAATTACAATCATCACTACAATTAGCGCGATTAACCATACGGGTATTTTAAAAGTAACATGCAACCGCTCAGATGCTTTTTCACCTTCTTCCGGTTTATTTGCCATCAAATCACTGCCATGCTTTGATGAGTTTTCTATTAGTGGAAGATTTAAATGAGTGTCAGGCTTTTCCTTTTCTTCAGAAATAAAGCCAACAACTTTATTATTCTGATAATGCGTTAATGTCACCCGGTTCATATTCTCACACTCTTCATCAGAGAGAGGAATGACCAATGTATTCGGAGCGACGCTAAAGCCTTTTTGCCGGACGGTGATAATGATATCCTCAGATAGCCCAGCTTTTACCAGCGATTTTCGCAGCAAAGAGATATTTTGATAGAACGTATTTTGCGAAACGACCACCCCCCGTGTTTCCCATACAGCCGCCAGGAACTCATCCCGTGAAATGACTTTGCCGCAATTCTGCAAAAGCAGCAGCAAGCATCTGGCGGTTGGCGCATTGAGGCTGATGCACTCCCCGTCCCCGGCAAGCGGCCGCAGCTCATTCATATTGGCATTAAATATAATCTCCTGATTAATTATACACCCATTAAATAATACTGCGTCATCCATATCCTTGCCCCACGTAACCCTATTATCCATAATAAAATCAAATGATTTCAACCAAACGATTATGTGAACACTCTTGTTTCAGATGGAAACAGGTACATTTCACATTGAAGTTCAGCCCACAGGATACCGCAGATAAAAAAACAAGCGATAGCTAACTTGCTTAATGGTCACATTTTCAGATTAAATTAATCTCAACTGGAATCCACATCTCATCAGAGAGGGGGGCAGCATTAAATTCACGGGTGCTTCATCAATAATTCACAAGCATTTTTTTGCACCAGACTTTTAAATTACTCCCGCTTCTCCATGGTTCGCTATGGCAAGCGATATGGTAGCGTCGTTCAACAGGATGATTGGTCTCAGCACTATATAAAGGAAAGCTGACGCTTATTTTCAATATCAATGCGAATGCATACTCCATTCCCTTGATAACTGTTATCGATTCTACACAGGACTAAGTATCTATATATGGATTAATTAAATGAAAAAGACAATCGTAGCTGTAATGGTCGCTGCTTCTGCAGTTCTGAGTGCTCAGGTAATGGCAACCAACACCGCTCAGGTAACTGTACTGGGTGAAGTCTCTGATGCAGCTAACTCTTGCGTCGTGACTCCGACGGGTACCCTGAACAACGGTATCGTACAGCTGATCACTGTTACCACCACCGAAGCGAACGCTGAAGCGACTGGTAAACTGTTCAAAACTCAGGACTTCGGTTTTGATGTGAAAGACTGTGCCCAGGGCAGCACTTCACCGGTAACCGCTGTGACCGTAAATGTTAGTGGCACCTCCAGCAGCGATGCAACCATTCTGGACAACACCGCCGCTAACGGTGCAGCCGGTATCGGCATCGGTATCCAGCGCGTCAGCGATGCACATCGCGTAGCCTTCGACGGTTCCGACACTATGTCCGAAAGCTACTCTGCAACCAACGGTACTCAGCTGAAGTACACCACTGGTTATGTAAGAACTAACGCCGCGACTCCGGTTACCGAAGGTCCGGTTAAAGGTGTTGCGACCTTTACTATCGATTACACCCTCTAATTTTTCCCTAAAGGGTCCCGCTTCACGGCGGGCCCTTTTTTGCATTCAGAGAAAAGCCATGTTCAGGACCTTATTAAATCTCACCGTATCCTGTGCATTACTCCTCAGCAGTATTGCTCATGCCGGTATTGTCGTTGAATCCACCCGCTACCTCTATAAGGAAGGTGCGCGTGAAATTACCGCGCAAATCGAAAATAAAGATGATATTCCCTATCTGATTAAATCCTGGGTTGAAACGCCTGCAGGGAAAGCGCCTTCGTTTATGGCTACCCCACCGCTTTTTCGCCTCGAGGGGAAACAACAGAATACGGTTCGTCTGTTTGCCACCGGCAACGTTAATGCGCCGACCGACCGGGAATCCATGTACTATTTTAACGTGATGGCGATTCCTCCGGCAGATGATGCCAAAGCGAATAACAATACTATTCAACTGGCGGTTCGTCACCGCATGCGTCTGGTCTATCGTCCCAAAACACTTTTCGACCTCTCCCCTAATACGGAAGCGAAAAAGCTCGAATGGCGTAAGGCCGGCAAAAAGCTGACCATCAAAAATCCGACACCGTTTTTCTTTTATTTCAATAGCATCCAGCTTGGTGGAAAAGAAGTGAAGCCGGAAGTCAACTCCGTCGCCCCAATGACGACCAAAGAAGTGACGCTAAAAGAAAATATTAATGCCTCCAGCATTACCTGGAAAGTGGTCAATGATTATGGCGGAGCAGGGTCGCTCTATTCCTCATCGCTGTAATAAGAAATTTATTTTATCATTATAGGGATGTGTCTATGCCAAATAAGAATAATGGATTATTCAAACTATCCACCGTCTTTCTCGCAATGCTTCCGGCATTGCTTTCTGGTTTGAATAATAAAGCGCAAGCACGTGACTTTTTCGATCCCTCATTCATTAGCTCATTGAATGGTAGCGATCCATCAACCACTCCCGATTTATCCATATTTCAGACTCAGAACGCGCAGGCGCCAGGGGATTATCGGGTCGATATTATGTTTAATGGCCGCTACCTGGACACCAGGACCATAAAGTTTGTCGCCAACAATCGCGCCAGCAGCGATAACCGCGAACCCGCTCTGGTTCCCTGCCTGAGTCTAAAAGCACTCGCGGAATATGGCGTAAGGATAAAAGCCTTTCCAGAGTTAGCCGAGGATCAAAACGGCTGTGCAAACTTTTCTGTCATTCCTGACACCAAAGCAGATTTTGACTTTACCGCCCAGCGCTTAAATATCTCTATTCCGCAGGCGGCCTTATCCACCACCGCACAGGGATATATTCCACCGGATCAGTTTGATGACGGCATCAACGCGTTATTGGTGAACTATCAGTTCAGCGGCTCAAACGACATGCAGGCCAATGATGAATACTACAGTCTGAATCTGCAGTCCGGCCTCAACGTTGGCCCGTGGCGCATCCGTAACCTCAGCACCTGGAATAAAAACAACAGCGGTGCCGGGGACTGGGATTCCGCCTATCTCTATATGCAGCGCAGCATCCGCTCCATCAACAGTAACCTTGTGATGGGTGAGAGTTCATCGCTCAACGGTATCTTCGACAGCGTGCCGTTTACCGGTATTCAGCTGGCCACCGATACGACGATGTTGCCGGAAAGTATGCGCGGCTATGCGCCAATTATTCGCGGTATCGCCAGAACCAATGCCCGCGTCATCATTAAACAAAACGGCTATCAGGTATACCAGACCTATGTCGCTCCCGGGGCGTTTGAAATCACCGATATGTACCCGAGCGGCGGTAGCGGCGACCTTTACGTCACAGTGGAGGAATCCGACGGATCGAAACAAGAATTTGTCGTGCCGTTCGCCACCCTGCCGGTGATGGTCCGTGAGGATCAGCTGGAATATGAGATCACATCTGGTAAATATCGCCCGTACGATGGCGGAGTCGATGAAACGCCGTTTACCCAAGCCACCGCGACCTACGGCGTCTCCAGCAGCCTGACGCTATATGGCGGCATGCAGGCGGCTTCGCGATATCAGGCGCTGTCGACAGGGCTTGGCTATAACCTTGGTGAACTGGGCGCCGCCTCGGCAGACGTCACCCAGGCCTGGTCAAAAATGAAAGAGGATGAAAAGACCTCCGGACAGTCCTGGCGTGTTCGTTACGGGAAAAACATTCTTGAAACGGGTACAAACGTGACCATCGCCGGCTACCGCTACTCCACTCGCGGATTTCATACTCTCTCAGAGGTCCTGGATAGCTACTCTAATGACGGCTACTACACTTCGCGCTCGCTGCGCAACCGTACCAATTTGACGGTTAACCAAAGCCTGGGTAAAGGTCTCGGTAGCCTGTCGGTAAGCGGATTAATCGAAGATTACTGGGATGATAAGCGTACCAACAAGTCGATCAGTGTGGGGTACAACGGCGGTTTCCGCAATGTGAACTACTACCTCGGCTACAGCTATAACCGCTATACCTGGAGCGGAGATAACTCCGGGAAAGACGCCCGGGACGACCAGCGCATTACACTGACCGTAACGCTGCCGCTGAGCAATTGGCTGCCTGGCACCTACACCAGCTATCAGTTAACCAACAGCAATCCGGGATCAACCGATCAGTCGGTTTCCATCGGTGGTAATGCGCTGGAGAACGATAGCCTGGAGTGGAGCCTGCAGCAAGGGTACAGCAACCGGGAATACTACAGCGGCGATATGCGGGCGACCTATAACGGTGCCCGCGGCAGCGTCAACGCTGGCTACAGCTATGATCGCAGCAGCGAGCGCATTGACTACGGCGCCAACGGCAGTATCGTTGCTCATGCCGATGGCATCACTCTGGGTCAGGACATCACCGACGCAGCGGTACTGGTTAAAGCGCCGGGGCTGGATAACGTCAGACTGACTAATGACAACACCATTTCTACCGACTATCGCGGCTACGCCATCGTCCCATATGTAACACCATACCGTCGCACCGATATTACGCTCGACAGCTCCACGCTTGGCGAAGATATGGAGCTGCCGGAAACCACGCAGAGCGTCGTTCCGACGCGCGGCGCCATCGTGCGTGCAAACTATGCCGGCAATATCGGCCAGCGGGCCTTTGTGCATCTGAAAACCGCCAGCGGTCAGGACGTGCCTTATGGCGCGATGGTCCTGCTAGCCGGAGATAGTAAATCGCAGCCAAGTATCGTCAGCGACGCTGGTATGGTTTATATGTCTGGCCTGCAGCAGACCGGGATCCTTAACGTCCAGTGGGGCAAAAGCGCCGCGCAGCAGTGCAATGCTTCATTTACTTTACCGACCAGGGAAGGCAAAGCGTCTGGCATCAGTCAAATCGAAACGGTTTGTCGCTAATATTGATCAAGGAACAATAAAGAATGAGAAAAATACTTCTTTTTTTATCCCTACTATGCTGTTGTAGCGAGGTAATTGCCAAATGCGATTATTCTGGTTCCGCTGGACAAGCAAATTTTAACTTAAGTCCTAAAATCGCAACAGACCCAACAATTCCAGTGGGTACAGTTCTCTATACCAAAAAAGTCGGCACCGGACATTATAAAACATTTGAGTGCAGCAAAATAATGGGAGACCAGTATATTATTACCTCAACAGCACCGGAAGTTACCGGCGTCACGGGTATAATGGGCAAACCGGTCTATGAAACCGGCATAGATGGGATTGGCTTTCAGTTTTCAGACATTTTGAGTAGTAAAAATGGTTCAATAAAACCGGCAATTGCAGAATCTACAATCGTACCAATTAACGATTCGAATGATGATTATAAATTTATGACTGTATGGTTAATCAAAACAAAGCCTGTCATTGATACATCCGGAACCAGTACTAATCCGGTCTTCAAGTTTTCAGCAGGTAACTTAAACACCAACCCCAGAGCATCTGACCGACTATTACTAACTGCATACCTAAAATTCAAGAGTATTTCATATAAAGATACTTCTTGTGATATTTCAGTATCTGGACCTAGTCAAATTACCCTGAATAAAATTGAAAAAAATACATTAATGTCAATTGCACGAGGTGGTACAACACCTTCACAGAAAACCATCACAATGAATGTTTCGTGCCCAACCGGATCAATTGGCAACAAGCTTTACTACTGGTTTAACCCTGTAACTGGTACCAGCCCCGCCGGGGACGGCATCATCGATAATATGTTAACCGGCAGCGAAGCCGCAAGTAATGTCGGCATTATTTTCAAGAAAGACAACACCCCCATTACATTTTATGATGCAGAAGCGTACAGTTTTTCCAAGGCCAAAGCATCACAAAGCTTTAATTTTACCGCTGACTATTATCGAATGAGTGACAATAGCGCCGAAGTCACCTCAGGGCATGTAAAAGCTATGCTGGAGGTTGTGGTTCAGGAAGAATAGTTTAAACGGCGCACTTATAAAAAAGGCGGGTTTTATCCGCCTTTTTTATATTTAATAAAACATCCTCAAAATAATGGCATTTCATTTAACACCCAAAGATAACAACAGACAATGCCCGGTCGCTTTTATAATAATGAAAAATCCTCAAGAATTCTCAAAAAATGTTATTTTTCAGCACCATCAAAAACACTTCATATTAAATTTAGTTTACTCCCATAACTTCATCAATAATTCATACATTGTTGAGTTGATTCATACTACAGCAACAACTATCTTCTCTGCGGACCAACTTCTGGTCTGGAATGAATATATAATTTTAATTTTAGTTAAAGGACTAATCATGCATCAATTAACTGTATTTGAAATGGAAGAAATTTCTGGCGGCGCGCTGACAGATACACTGTCCGACGTCGCGACCTGGGTTGCTAAAGAAATTGGTGCTGTAGCGCTGGGTGTTTCAATCGGTGCAATCATGGGCACTGCATTTGCAGGACGCTGGGGTGGCGTGAGCGGCGGTATCTTCGGTATCGGCTCAATCGGACAGCTTGTAGGGATGATTTCTGGGGTTATCCTTGGTGGCGTTTGCTTTGGCGCAGCTGCTGGTATTGTTGGCTGGGATATGACTCTGGAATATGCGCAGGGCGCAATGAATGCTATCTATGATGGCACCTTAAACTTCTGGAGCAATTAATCCTAATTGCCTATAAATGATGGCAATATTCAGTTGCCATCATTTGTTAATTAATTAAGGCCTGAAGTATCGGGCCTTTTCATTTTATTATTTAAGTGATAATTATGTTGAGAAAAATCTATCGCAAGGAAGCGATTGAATACAAAAAACATCACTGGAAAGGAAAAGCGCTGTTGCTTGCAGGGATTCCAGCATGGCTTGTCGCATTACTTTCTTTTGCCTTTCTAACCATATTGATCGCCACTACAATACTTTGCTCTTTTACCCAACGTATTGACGTTCGGGGAGAAGTGATTACACTACCCCATTCCGTTAACGTTTATGCCCCCCAGCAAGGCTTTGTTATTTCCCAATATGCTAAAGTCGGCGACATTGTAGTAAAAGGACAGCCTTTATATGAAATTGATATTTCTCGAAATACAACATCAGGCAACGTCAGTGCGTCACAAATAGAAGTTATAAATGAAAAAATTGCGAACGCTGAAGATATCATTACTAAACTTTCTCATAATAAAGATGAGACCAGGTTATCTTTAGATAAACAACTACAAACCATCAATGACTCGTTGAAAGAAACGAATCGCATGCTGGTTAATGCACAGACTGGTTTAAAGAAAATGCATGATAATCTTTCCAGCTACGATAAATATCTTAGTGACGGTCTTATCACCAAAGATCAGTATAATTATCAGCATTCACTATACTTTCAGCAACAGAGCACCTATCAGTCATTGGTCAGCCAAAAGATGCAACTGGAGTCACAAATAACTCAGTTGAATAGCGATAGGATTACAAAAATAGCAGATTTTGACAACCAAATTTCATCTCAGGAAAATCAGATAAATGATTATAAAAATCAGCTGGTTGAATCAAATGCAAATGGCAATGTCATTATTAAAGCAACCACAGAAGGAAGAATTGAATCGCTGGCTGTTACTAAAGGGCAGATGGTTGATAAAGGTAGCAGCTTAGCTCAGATCCAACCTACTGGTGATATAGAGTATTATCTTATTCTATGGCTACCTAATAACAGTATACCTTATGTAAAACCTGGTGACATTATAAACATTCGTTATGATGCTTTCCCTGCTGATAAATTTGGGCAATTCCCTGGAAAGATACTTTCGATATCTTCAGTACCTACATCTCGACAGGAACTGTCTGAATACACTAATGTGAATAACGGAACTAATCAGCAGGAACTGGCGCTCTATAAAACCATAGTAAAAATAGAAAACAAAACTTTCGAGTATAATGGCAAAACGCTTTCGCTTTCAAATGGCCTCAAGGCTCAAGCTGTTGTATTCCTGGAAGAGCGCCCACTTTATATGTGGATGTTTACCCCTGTGTATAAGATAACTCAAAGCATTACTGGGCCGATCAATGACTAACGAACTATTCAAAACCGTAGTTGCGAAGTTAAATTTTTCCTTGGTTAACAAAACGCCTGTTATACTTCAGTCTGAATCATCAGAATGTGGTATTGCCTGTCTGGCAATGGTCTGTGGTTATTATGGGCTGAATATCGATTTGTTTAATTTTCGTCAGCGGTTTGGTAGCCCCTCACAGGGCTCCTCACTGATGTCTCTAAGCAAAACGGCAGAGCATGCCGGTCTAAAAAGCCGAGCGTTAGCTCTCGATCTCGATGAAGTTAAGCAACTTAAACTTCCCTGCATTATTCATTGGGGAATGAATCACTATGTCGTTCTTACGAAAGTAAGAAAAAACGGATTTATTATTCACGATCCGGCTCTGGGTAAACGAGTCATCGGCATCAGCGAGATGTCAAACAATTTTACCGGCGTTGCACTTGAACTGTGGCCCGACCATAATTTCCAACAAGAAGAAGCAAAATCCAGGCTGCGACTTCTGGATCTTATGCATAAAATTGTTGGTTTAAAACCGGCTCTTATAAAGATTTTTGCCTATTCGGTTGTAGTTGAAGCTATCGGCCTCCTGTTACCGATTGGTACGCAACTAGTAACCGACCATGTTATCATGGCACACGATCAAAGCTTACTTTCTGTTATTTGTATTGGCTTGATATTTTTTACCCTATTCCGCATGTTTATTAGCATGTTACGTGCATGGACGTCTTTGACATTAAATACGCTGACAAATATTCAATGGAAAACGACGCTATTTGACCATCTGGCAAGTTTACCATTATCCTTTTTTGAGAAAAGGCATCTAGGTGATATTCAATCTCGCTTCTCGTCTCTGGATACCATTCGCTCAATATTTACCAATAGTATCGTCACCGGCATCATTGATTCCATAATGACAATCGGCTTACTGGTGATGCTGACCTTATACGGTGGTTGGTTAGTATGGGTCGTCGTTGGTTTTACCGTTTGCTATGCGATTATGCGTTTCGCAACCTATGGATTTTATCGTCGAGTTACGGAAGAACAGGTCGTTAAAGGCGCACGTGCAAATTCCCACTTTATGGAGTCACTGTACGGTATTTCTACAATAAAGGCATTAAATTTAAAAGAGCGTCGCTCGCAGCACTGGCTGAATCTTAACGTCGATGCCAGTAATGCAGGCATAAAGCAAACTCGTTTTGATATGATGTATGGTGGCATTAATACTTTCATCACTTCAATCGATCAGGTTGCTGTACTGTGGTTGGGTGCTATCATGGTTATTGATAACGAGATGACGCTCGGTATGTTTATGGCATTCAATGCTTACCGCGGCCAATTTTCGCAACGAGCATCTAATCTCATTGATTTGGTCATGCAGCTTCGTATGCTATCTCTGCATAATGAACGTCTATCAGAAATAGCATTTAGTGAACCAGAGAAAGAACTTCCTTCACGCCGGGTGTTTACAGAAAATACTGGCGTAAAATTAGAAGTGAGAAATCTAAGTTACCAGTACGATCCTTTTTCGCAACCCATTTTCACCAATCTGAACATTACCGTTGATCCTGGAGAATCAGTCGCGCTAATTGGTCCATCCGGGGTTGGCAAAACAACGCTTTTAAAAGTGATGTGCGGACTGCTCTCACCTGACTCAGGTGAAATACTTGCAGATAATCTGGAGATTAAAAAGATTGGCTTAAATAACTACCGTCTTGGTATCGCCTGCGTGCTACAGGAAGACCGCCTCTTTTCCGGTTCACTTATTGATAATATTAGTGGATTTGATGATAACGCCGATCTTGATTTTGTGATGGAATGTGCCAGACGCTGCAATATTCATGATGAAATCATGAAGATGTCCATGGGGTACGAAACCATTGTCGGCGAACTTGGACTGGGCATTTCAGGCGGGCAAAAGCAGCGTATCCTGATCGCCCGTGCACTGTATCGCAAACCGAGTATTTTATTTATGGATGAGGCTACCAGCCATCTTGACCTCAGAAATGAGTCGGTTATCAATCAGTCTATTTCAGCGCTAAGTATTACCCGGATTATCGTCGCGCATCGACCATCGACCATTGCATCCGCCGATCGTGTTATCGATCTCGCACAATCGAAGCCGGTGACTACTGCTTAATAAAGGATATGAATATGCAAGGAACGTTTATAGGTTTTAATACCGCCGGAATTACCTTTGAAGAGCGATTTTTAGCGTTGCTGCTAAAAGTTAAGAAGGAAAATGGCTTTTGCGAAATTTACTATCTTCAGGCACCGGTGCTAGCCGATCTGCTCCTGATACTGCAGAGCAGAATGGCTGTGATTTTTCAGCGGCTTGAAAACCAAGGAGAGGCCTATAAAGATGAGCTTATCACCTATAATGAGGCAGTTGTTGCCAATATCCCTCAGGTTGAGATGGCTGAAATACAGCAACCATCCCCTGAGCGGCGAATCATGTCCATTACGCTCAAACCTGGCGAAACACAGTCAACGTTAATTCTTGTATTTCAGGATGAACAGATTAGTACTTTATGTATTGACGACAGGCAAGTAGAAGCCCTGATAATAGGTATTCAACAAGCATTAAAAACTGTAGGCGATCAAACACTAATCCAATACTTAAGCTCAAATATGGATTTTTTAATGTGCTATACCGTCGACTTAACCACTCAACCCAATATTGATTACCAGCAGTATCCCCAGGAAGAATGGAAGCTAAACCTGTTTTCCCATTATCTGGGTGTGCTGTACTGCTGCGAGACAGACGAAGGCAAGAAAATTGTCTCCGGTGCGGTGGTGAAAACCAGTGCGCCGCATTTATCAGAACTGGAAAATAACGTTGTGACGCGGATTATCGAGAAAAGCCCCAAGCTCAAGGCGATGCACGCGGAGCTGGCGCCATGTCAGATCTTCAGTACTGTCATCCCTTCCCAGCCGGGAAGAATGCTCAGTCTGGAAGAATGCCTGCGTCCCCTACACGCCTTCTACCTTGAAAAGAAAGCGGAGCTTAGCGCCTGATCCTCATCTAACGACCACGCCTCTCTCTGCGCTCGCGGAGAGAGGCGTCACGCATCAGTTCGGGCACTTATAAACCTGGCCGTTCATTTCGCTGTCGGTAGGCACAAAGCTCGACAGCAGGTTTTGCGTCGGGCTGCTGACGCCGTAAATCACGTTGCCGCCCATCGCTGCCGCCTGGTTGCGCAGGGCGTTTGCCGCACCGCGCATGGAACCACCCTCATCGCCATTCTGGCCGGAGAGCCAGTTGCTCTGTTTACCCGTCGCGGTCCCTAACAGCTGACACTCTGCGCCCGGCTTCTCCTGCACGAAGCGCACATTCTGGCCGGCAGAGGTTAATTCATTGCTGGAACTGCAACCTGCCAACAGTAAGGCTGCGCCGACAATCCCTGCTAAATATTTTACCTGCATGTTATTCCCCATGATCGATGAGCTGGACGCACTGGCCCGGATGTAAATCTGTCATCCTTCAAACTGCGTCGGCATGAGCCGCGTTCATTTCCTCCCCGGTCGCGCTTGTCAGTTCACGCCCGAAACAGAGGTGCTTGCCGCTCTGATGCAGCTTAAATGATTTTTATGTATAAGCCTTATACTAAAAAGCGCGCCAAAAGAAAAACCCCCAGCCATTGCTGGCCAGGGGTTTCTGCTTTTTTATGCCGTAGAGCGCACGATTACATCATGCCGCCCATACCGCCCATGCCGCCCATGCCGCCAGCAGCACCTAAGTCAGGCGCGTCGCCTTTCGGCAGGTCGGTCACCATGCACTCGGTGGTGATCATCAGGCCAGCCACGGAAGCCGCGTA
>OKVW01001008.1_pt1 | contig 13013 bp, 13 predicted proteins | sample 1606991 | NCBI WGS metagenome assembly OKVW01 (sample SAMN03281021, study PRJEB24777) | human gut metagenome | isolation source: fecal sample PR177 from 1 month old male Malay infant, vaginal delivered...
CGAAAAACTGCCCGGCTATCCTGACGGATGCCGGGCAGTTTTGCAGCCTTTTACGCCGAAAGGGCTAAGGCAGGACCACATTCTTCCTTATGGGGGTGGGCCTTTACACGGTACGCTCTTTTTTATACTTCTGGCTCTCCGCCACGGCCAGTTCGTCGCAGCGGTTGTTGTAGGGGTTCGTGGCGTGGCCCTTCACCCAGTGGAGGTTCACCGTGTGGTACTCGCACAGCTCCAGCAGGCGTTTCCACAGGTCGGGGTTCAGGGCGGGCTTTTTGTCGCCCTTGATCCAGCCCCTGGCCCGCCAGCCCTTGGCCCAGCCCTTTTCCAGCGCGTCGATGACGTACTTGGAGTCGGAATACAGCTCCACGGCGCAGGGCTCCTTCAGCGCCTCCAGGGCCACGATGGCCCCGGTGAGCTCCATGCGGTTGTTGGTGGTCTGGGCCTCCCCGCCGGACAACTCCTTCTTGAACTGCCCGTACATGAGGATGGCCCCCCATCCTCCGGGCCCCGGGTTCCCCGAACAGGCCCCATCGGTATAGATCGTGACTTGTTTCATGCTTCCCCCAATATAGCCTTCCCCTGGGGGAAGGTGGCGCGGCGCAGCCGCGGCGGATGAGGGGAAGGCTCCCCTGACCTGCCGATCGATCTCAGCGCACACACCAGCGAAATGTTCCTTGATGTCTAGATTTGTGAACCGCAATACCCGGATATGGCATACTTTTTCCAGCCATTCCGTCCTTTTTGCGTCCTGTTCCGGCCCGTCGCCCTCATAGTGCTGGGAACCATCCAGTTCCACTGCAAGAGATGCCTTTTCGCAATAGAAGTCCACGATATATCGGCCAAATGCCGACTGCCGGTGGAATTGGACCGGGTAGTTCTTGAGAAAATCATACCACAGGTGGTTTTCTTCTTTTGTCGCACTCCGGCGAAGGGATTGGGCGAGACCGCGCATATCACACAGCTCTGGGATGGGTCAGCCCTCCCCTCATCCGTCACCGCCTCCGGCGGCGCCACCTTCCCCCAAGGGAAGGCTCACCTCACAGCTCCTTCAGGATCTCTTCCCGCTTGGCCTCGTACTCCTCCTGGGTGATCAGCCGCCGGTCGTAGAGGTCCTGGAGCTCGCTGAACCGGGCGGCGGTGTCGTCATCCTGGGCGGCGGGGGAGGGGACTTCCTCCTCCTCCACGGTGATGGTGCCCATGCTGCCCTTACCGAAGGCCATAAAGAAGTAATAGACGGCCAGAGCCCCGGCCAGGGCCGTCCAGATGATGCCGAACAGGCCCATGTTGGGGATGATGTTGAAGATGCCGATGAGGACGAATACGACCCCCACCACGCCGCCCATGAGGCAAACGTTCTTGCTGGGGCGGTTGGACATGTTCCTGCGTTTTTTCATCCGAAGGCCTCCTTATTCCAGCTGTTCCAACAGCTTTTCCCGTTCGTCCTGGTAGGCCAGGGGGTCCATCCCGCCCCGGAGATAGGCCGCCTCCAGCTCGGCCAGCTTCTGCTGGACCCGCTGGTGCCGGGCATCCATCTCCTCCAGCTTCCACTCGGCGTGGTGGTGCCGTCCGGCCCAGCCGCTTTTCTTTTCCCCGTCATGGTCCAAAGGCATGCTGTTCATCTCCCATCGAGCGCTTACTGCTCCGGCTCCTCCGCGGGCGCCTGGGTCCCCGCCTCGTCGCCGGTCCCTTCCTCCAACTCCTCCTCCGGCTCCTCGTGCTCGGTCCGGGCGAGGGAGATCACCTTCACGCCCTCGTCCAGGTTCATCAGCTTCACGCCCTGGGCGGTGCGGCTGTAGATGTTCACGTCGGCGCAGGACATGCGGATGATCACGCCCTGGCTGTTGATCAGCAGGATGTCCTCGTCGCCGGAGACCACCTTGACCCCCGCGATGGGCCCGGTCTTATCGGTGCAGTTGTAGCCCTTCAGGCCGTAGCCGCCCCGGCTCTGGGGGCCGTCGGCGCGGATATACTCGTCCATGTCGGTCCGCTTGCCGTAACCGTTCTCGGTGACCAGCAGCACCTGGTGCTCCCGCTTGGCCCGGGCGCCGCCCACCACATAGTCTCCGCCGCGCAGCTTGATGCCCCGCACGCCGGTGGCGTCCCGGCCCATGCACCGCACGTCGGTCTCCTTGAAGCAGATCGCCATGCCGTCGTGGGTCACCAGCAGCACGGCCTGCTCGCCGTCGGTCTCCCGCACGGAGATCAGCTCGTCGCCCTCGTCCAGGGTGATGCAGCGGATGCCCGCCTTCCGGGCCGTGTTGATCACCGGCAGGGAGATCCGCTTCACCGTGCCGTTACGGGTGATCATCACCAGGTAACGGTCCTCACTGTACTCCTTCAGGTGGATCATGGCGGTGACCTTCTCCCCCGGCTCCACGGGCAGCACGTTGACGATGCTGGTGCCCTTGGCGGTCCGGCCGGCCTCGGGGATCTGGTAGCCCTTCTTCCGGTGGACCCGGCCCATGTTGGTGAAGAAGAGGATGAAGTCGTGGGTGGAGGAGGTGAAGACCGTGTCCACACAGTCCTCCTCCTTGGTGGTCATGGCGGTGATGCCCTTGCCGCCCCGCTTCTGGGCCCGGTAGGTGGAGGCGGGGGTCCGCTTGATATAGCCCCCGGAGGTGAGGGTGAAGACGCACTCCTCCTCCTCGATCAGGTCCTCGATGTCGATGTCGTCCTCGGCGAAGCCGATCTCGGTGAGGCGGTCGTCGCCGTACTTGTCCCGGATCTCCAGCAGCTCCTCTTTCAGCACGCCCCGGAGCATGGCCGGGTCGGCCAGGAGCTGGTTGAAGTAGTCGATCCGCTTCTGCAGCTCGTCGAACTCGGCCTGCAGCTTCTCCCGGTCCAGGCCCTGCAGCGCCTTGAGGCGCATCTCCAGGATGGCTTGGGCCTGCACGTCGTCCAGGCCGAAGCGGTCCATCAGCTTCTCCTTGGCGTCGTCATAGGCGGAGCGGATGATCCTGATGACCTCGTCGATGTTGTCCTGGGCGATGAGCAGTCCCTGCAGCAGATGGGCCCGCTCCTGGGCCTTGCGCAGGTCGTAGATAGTGCGCCGGGTGATGATCTGCTCCTGGAAGGCGATGTACTCGTCCAGGATCTGGCGCAGGGTGAGGATCTTGGGCTGCTTCTGGTCGTTGACCAGGGCCAGCAGCACGATGGCGAAGGTAGTCTGCATCTGGGTCTGGGCAAACAGGCGGTTGAGCACCACCTGGGGGTTGGCGTCCTTCTTCAGCTCGATGACGATCCGCATGCCCTTCTTGCCGTCGGACTCGTCCCGCAGGCCGGAGATGCCGTCCAGCCGCTTGTCCTTGACCTGGTCGGCGATGTTCTCCACCAGCCGGGCCTTGTTGACCTGGTAGGGCAGCTCGGTGACGATGACCCGCACCCGGCCCTGGCCGAACTCCTCCATCTCGGTGCGGGCCCGGACCCGGATGTGTCCCTTGCCGGTGGCATAGGCCGCCCGGATGCCGCTGCGGCCCATGATGACCCCCCGGGTGGGGAAGTCGGGGCCCTTGATGTGCTCCATCAGGTCTTCCAGCCCGGCCTCGGGGTTTTCCAGCACGCAGACCGTGGCGTCGATCACCTCCCGCAGGTTGTGGGGCGGGATGTTGGTGGTCATGCCCACGGCGATGCCGGAGGAGCCGTTGACCAGCAGGTTGGGGAACCGGGATGGGACCACCCGGGGCTCCTTCAGCGACTCGTCGAAGTTGGGGTCCCAGTCCACGGTCTCCTTGTCGATGTCCCGCATCATCTCGTTGGCCATCTTGGCCATGCGGGCCTCGGTGTAACGGTAGGCGGCGGGGGGGTCGCCGTCGATGGAGCCGAAGTTGCCGTGGCCGTCCACCAGGGGATAGCGCATGGAGAAGCTCTGGGCCAGGCGGACCAGGGCGTCATAGACCGATTGGTCGCCGTGGGGGTGGTACTTGCCCAGCACGTCGCCCACGCAGGTGGCCGACTTCTTGAAGGGCTTTTCGCTGGTGAGGCCCACCTCGTACATGGAGTATAGGATCCGCCGGTGGACGGGCTTCAGCCCGTCCCGCACGTCGGGCAGGGCCCGGCCCACGATCACGCTCATGGCGTACTCGATGTAGGCGTCCTGCATCTCGTGCTCCAGGTTGATGTCTATGATCTTTTGGTCGGGATAAGAGATATCCTTGTCCATATAGTCCTTTTTCATGTCTTATCCCTCCTTTAGTAATCCAAGTTGACGGCCCGGATGGCGTTCTGCTCGATATACTCCCGCCGGGGCTCCACCTTCTCGCCCATGAGCAGGGTGAAGATGGCGTCGGCCTGGACCGCGTCCTCCATGGTGATGCGCTTGAGGGTGCGGGTCTCCGGGTTCATGGTGGTCTCCCACAGCTCGTGGTCGTCCATCTCGCCCAAGCCCTTGAAGCGGCTGATCTCGATCTTGGCGTTGGGATTGTCCCCCCGCATCTCGGCGGAGATCGCGTCCCGCTCCGGATCGGAGAAGGCCACCCGGCTCTGCTTGCCCCGGATCAGCTTGTAGAGGGGGGGCACGGCGGCGTAGACGTAGCCGTGCTCGATCAGGGGCCGCATGAAGCGGAAGAAGAAGGTCAGCAGGAGGGTGCGGATGTGGGAACCGTCCACATCGGCATCGGCCATGATGATGACCTTGTGATAGCGCAGCTTCTCGGCGTCGAACTCGTCGCCGATCCCGGCGCCCAGGGCGGTGATCACGGGGGTGAGCTTGTCGTTGCCGTATACCTTGTCGGCCCGGGCCTTCTCCACGTTGAGCATCTTGCCCCACAGGGGGAGGATGGCTTGGAACCGGGAGTCCCGGCCCTGCTTGGCCGAGCCGCCGGCGGAGTCGCCCTCGACGATGTAGATCTCGGTGAGGGCGGCGTCCCGCTCATAACAGTCGGCCAGCTTGCCGGGGAGGGTGGCCCCCTCCAGGGCGTTCTTCCGGCGGATGTTCTCCCTGGCCCGGCGGGCGGCCTCCCGGGCCCGGTTTGCGGTCATGGCCTTCTCCAGGATGGTCTTGCCCACCGCCGGGTTCTCCTCCAGGAACTCTTCCAGCTTCTCCGACACGATGCTGTCCACCAGGCTGCGGATCTCTGAATTGCCCAGCTTGGCCTTGGTCTGGCCCTCGAACTGGGCGTCGGTGAGCTTGACGGAGATGACGCAGGACAGGCCCTCCCGGCAGTCCTCGCCGGATACCTTGTCGTCGTTCTTCAGCACGCCGATCTTGGTGCCGTAGTTGTTGAGTACCCGGGTGAGGGCGGCCTTGAAGCCGGTCTCGTGCATACCGCCCTCCGGAGTGTGGACGTTGTTGGCAAAGGAGAGGATCAGCTCGTTGTAGCTGTCGTTATACTGGAAGGCGATCTCGGCCATGGAGTCGTCCTTCTGGCCGGCCATGTAGATCACGTTCTCGTGGAGGGGGGTCTTGTTCCGGTTGATGTAGGTCACGAACTCCCGGATGCCGCCCTCGTAGCACATGTCGTCGTGCTGCTCCCGGCCCTCCCGCTGGTCCACGGTGTGGATGCGCAGCCCGGCGTTGAGGAAGGCTTCCTCCCGCATGCGGGTGTGGAGGGTCTCGTAGTCATATTCGGTGGTGTCGGTGAACATCTCGGGATCGGGCTTGAAGGTGACGATGGTGCCATGGCGCTCGGTGTCGCCCACCACGGCCATCTCCTGGGTCACCTTGCCCCGGGCGAATTTCATCTCGTAGATCTTGCCTTCCTTGTGGACCTGGACCTCCATCCACTCGGAAAGGGCGTTGACCACGCTGGCGCCCACGCCGTGGAGGCCGCCGGAGACCTTGTAGCCCCCGCCGCCGAACTTGCCGCCGGCGTGGAGGATGGTCAGCACCACCTCCAGGGCGGGCCGCCCGGTCTGGGGCTGGATGTCCACGGGGATGCCCCGGCCGTTGTCCACGACCTGGATGATGTCCCCGGGCATGATGGTGACATAGATCTCCGTACAGAACCCGGCCAGGGCCTCGTCGATGGCGTTGTCCACGATCTCGTACACGAGGTGGTGCAGGCCGGAGGACGAGGTGGAGCCGATATACATGCCCGGCCGCTTCCGCACGGCCTCCAGGCCCTCCAGGACCTGGATCTCAGAACCGCCGTACTCGTGCTCGACCTGGGTGTTTTCCAGCTGGCTCTCTTCAAACTCTTCAGACATTCTAAAACCTCCTGGTGTTTTTGACGGAGCGCATGGATACGTTCCCTCAGCAGGGAGCGGATCCATCCGCCTCGCCGCTATACTTCAAATGTGTTCCCCTCCACCCGCTTGAGCAGGGTGGCGGCGGACAGCTGGGAGAGGTAGACCACAGGCGGTCCGTCCCCCGCCTTGCATAAGGCGAAGGACTTGGGCAGGTCGCCCGAGATATCCACCAACCGGCCCTCCTTCTCCGACCGCTCCAGGAACCTGCGGGTGTGCAGAGAGGCGGTGGTGTTGTCCATGTCGAACACGCCGATCACGTCCCGAAAGGGGACCACGACGGATTGACCCAGATGCAGATACATAGATCCATCCTTTCTACAAGACGGCAGATCTGGTCGCTTACCCACCCACGACCTTCCCGCCGTGGATATGGAAGGCCGTCCCCTGATCCAACCCCTGCACGGTGTCGTCCTCACAGCACGTAATAAACACCTGGCCGCCGCTGATGCGGTTGAGCACGAACTCCTGCCGCCGGTGGTCCAGCTCACTGAGCACGTCGTCCAGCAGCAGCACCGGCCACTCCCCGGTCTCCTGCTGGAAGATCTCCCGGCAGCCCAGCTTCAGCGACAGCGCCGCCGTCCTGGTCTGGCCCTGGGAGGCGTAATCCTTGGCGGAGATGCCGTCCAGCAGCACGGTGAGATCGTCCTTGTGGGGGCCGGACAGGCACTGCCGGGACTCCAGCTCGGCCCTGCGGTGGCTCTCCTGGTGGGCCAAAAGCTGGGGCAGGATCTCCCTGGCCGGGGCCTCCGGGTCGGTCACCGTCTTCACCGTCTCATAACTCAGGCTCAAGATCTCCCGGCCCCCGGAGAAGTCCGCGTGGATGGCGGGGGCGTGATCCTTGAGCCTGCGGATGAAATGGGCCCGGTAGTGGATGAGGATGGCCCCGGTCTGGGCCATGCGGAGGGAGAACTCGTCCAGGGTGTCCAGCAGGGAGGGCTTCTCCTCCCAGTCCCGGAGGATGCGGGTCTTGTGCTCGTACAGCCTGCGGTACTCGGCCAGGGCGGCGGCGTACCGGGGCCGGAGCTGGCAGATGCAGTCGTCCAAGAACCGCCGCCGGGCGGCCGCCCCATCCCGGATGAGGGACAGGTCCTCGGGGCAGAAGAGGACGGTGTTCAGGATGCCGGCCAACTCCCCCGCCGTTTTCAGCCTCACCCCGTTGGAGAAGAGCTGGCGCCGGGCGCCCCGGGCCAGCCGGGCCTCCAGGGTGAAGTCCCTTTCCCGGGAAAAGACCTGGGCCTTGATGAAGCCGGACCCCACCCCGAACTGGATGAGCTCCCTGTCGTACCGGGCCCGGTGGGAGGAAGCCGTGGACAGGTAGGCCACCGCCTCCAGCAGGTTGGTCTTGCCCTGGGCGTTCTCGCCGTAGATCACGTTCACGTCGGGGGAGAAGGCGCAGTCCAGGTGGACGTAGTTGCGGAAGAAGTCCAGCTCGATGGACTTGACGTTCATATCACCGTGAGCTCCACGCCGTCCAGGGCCACCACGTCGCCGGGGCGGATCTTCTTGCCCCGCATGGTGCAGACCTCGCCGTTGACCTTCACGTCCCCGCCCTGGACGGCCTCCTTGGCCTCGCCGCCGGTGTCGCAGACCCCGGCGAACTTCAAAAGGGAGTCCAGCTTGATGAACTCGGTGGTGATCTTGATCTCCTGTTTCTGCACGCAGAAACCTCCTTTTTAGGCTTCCCCTGGGGGAAGCTGGCTGGCCCTTAGGGCCAGACTTATGAGGGGAAGGCCCCCGATACGAGAGCGCCCGGTCCGATCGGCCTTCCCCTCATCCGCCCCCTGTGGGGGCACCTTCCCCCCAGGGGAAGGCTGACCTCACTCTCCCGCCTTGAGCCGCACCGGCAGGACCATATAGAGGAAGTTCTCCTCCCCCTCGGCGGGCAGGATCACGCAGGGGGCCACGCCGGAGGACAGCTCCAGGCGCACAGAGTCAGACGGGGCGGCCTTCAGCGCGTCCATGAGGTAGCGGTTGTTGAAGCCGATCTCCAGCCCCTCGCCGTCGCCGTCGATGGCGCACTGATCGGCGGCGTCGCCGATGCCGGTCTTGGTGGTGATCATCAGCACATGGTCGCCGAAGACACAGCGCAGGGGGGACTTGAGCTTGTCGGTGATGATCAGGCTCACCCGGTCGATGGAGGTGAGCAGGGTCCGGGTGTCGCCCACGATCTTGATGGTGTTGTTCCGGGGGATGGCCTGCTTATAGGCCAAAAACTCGCCCTCCAGGCGGCGGGAGACCAGCATGGTGTCCCCCATCTGGAACATGACGTGGCGGTCGCCCTGGGTCACCACGGCGGGCTCCTCGCTGTCGCCGCAGATCTTCTCCACCTCGCCCAGGGCCGCGCCGGGCACCACGAAGGAGAAGGAGGGGAGGCCCTCCCGGCTGTCGATGCCCTCGTGGCGGAGGGCCAGGCGGTAGCCGTCCACGCTGACCACGGTGAGGCCGGTGTCGTCGATCTCGAAGAGGGAGCCGGTGTGGATGGGCCGGGACTCGTTGTCGCTGACGGCGAAGAGGGTCTGGCGGATCATGGAGCCCAGGGAGGCGCGCTTCATGGTGAAGCCGTTCTTATCCTCCACGGTGGGCAGCTCGGGGAAGTCCTCGGCGTCGGTGGCCAGGATGTTGAATTTGGACATGCCGCAGGTGATGTTCACCGTGTACCCCTCGGAGGAGAAGACCACCACGTCGTCGGGCAGCTTGCGGATGATCTCGCCGAAGAGGCGGGCGGAGAGGACCAGGCTGCCCTCGCCCTGGATGTCGGCGGGCACGGTGGTGCGGATGCCGGTCTCCAGGTTGTAGCCGGTCAGGCGGAGCTCATGGCTGGCCTCCAGGAGGATGCCCTCCAGGGCGGGGATGGAGCTCTTAGAGGAGACAGCCCGTGCGGTGATGGCGATGGCGGACTGCAAGAGGACTTTTTCGCAGGAAAACTTCATGGAGACTTCCCTTCCTTTCGTTCCGCCCTCCCCGCGCTTTTTGAGGAGAGGACAGGTTTTAAGTAGAAATAGTATGCCGTAGGGAAAAATAATGTGGAAAACTCCCGCAAACGGCTGAGGCTCTAAAATCGCGGCCTCCACAGGGGGTGTGCAGGATCCGGGGGCCTTTCCACACAGGGGAAAAGGGGGCCCGTTTTATCCACACAACCTTTTCCACATATCCACAAAACCCGGTGGAGATCTCACTCATACCGGGCATTCACATTGGCCCGGATGTCCTTGATGACCTCGGCGGTCTCGGGGGTGCTCTTCTTCAGCTTCTCGATGCGCTCGATGGAGTGGAGGACCGTGGTGTGGTCCCGGTTCTCGAACTCCCGGCCGATCTCCTTCAGCGAGAGGTTGGTCATCTCCCGGATCATATACATGGCGATCTGGCGGGCCATGGCGGTGTCCTTGGTCCGGCCCTGGCCCCGGATGGCGTCGTTCTCGATGTTATAGAAGTTGCAGACCTCCTCGATGATCACGTCGGAGGTGGGCATGATGTCGGAGGGGTCCTTGAACATGTCCCGTACGGCCCGGGTGACGGTGGCGGCGTCGATGTCGCTGCCCTCCAGGTCCCTGAGGGCCATGATCTTGTTCACGGTGCCCTCGATCTGCCGGACGTTGGCGGTGATGTTCTCGGCCACATACTGCAGCACGGCCTCCGGCAGCTCCACCCCCATGCGGATGGCCTTGTTCTTGATGATCGCCATCCGGGTCTCGTAGTCGGGGGGCTGGATGTCGGCGATGAGGCCCCACTCGAAGCGGGTCTTCAGCCGGTCCTCCAGCTTGAGCATCTCCTTGGGCGGCCGGTCGGCGGTGAAGACGATCTGCTTCTTGGTCTCGTAGAGGGTGTTGAAGGTGTGGAACATCTCCTCCATGGTGGAGTCCTTGCCGGCGATGAACTGCACGTCGTCCATCAGGAACACGTCGGCCGCCCGGTATTTCTCCCGGAACTCCTGGTTCCGCCCCTCCCGGATGGCCTGGATCAGCTCGTTGGTGAAGGCGTCGCCCTTGATGTAGACGATGCGGAAATCCGGGTGGGTGGCGTGGATGGTGTGGGCGATGGCGTAGAGCAGGTGGGTCTTGCCCAGGCCCGACTCGCCGTAGATGAACAGGGGGTTGTAGTTCTGAGCCGGATGGTCGGCCACGGCCCTGGCCGCGGCGTGGGCGAACTTGTTGGAGTTGCCCACCACGAAGCGGTCGAAGGTATATTCCTCCGTGCCGGGCAGGAAGCCGTCCTTCTTCTGCTGGCCGCTCTGGAGCTTGGTCAGCTCGTCGCTGCCCAGCACGTCCACGTCGAACTCGGCGGAGAAGAGCTCCCGCAGGGCGTTTTTGATGTTGGGCAGGTAGCGGGAAGAGATGATGTCCTTCTTGAAATCCGAAGGCGTGTGAAGGATGAATCTATCCTCGGTGAGGGAGACTGCCACCGTGTCGTCGAACCAGGTGTGGATGGTGGTGGCGGTCATCTCCGATTCCATGAGCGTGAGCACTTTAGACCAGATATCCGCGGCGGAATTCATGGCCGGACCTCCCTTATTTTGAAGTTTCCATATCCAATTGATTATATCAAAAAACGGCCCTCTAAGCAATGGTTTTTCCCCATACACATTATAATAAATATAACCTGTCTTTTGACAGTCCAACCCACCACAAGATATGGTGTGTAAGGGAAAGGTCTTTACATATCGTGTGAAACCAGAGAAAAATGTGGTTGACATCCCGTAAAATCATAGGTTATAATAACGATTGCGTCCCCAGGGGGGCGTATATCTTGACGACCTCGCCCGATATACCACCGGGCGTTGTGGTGGACGGGCTCTGCCCGTTTTATGACGGTACAGGAGGTGTACAGAAATGAAGCGTACCTATCAGCCGAAGAAGCGGCAGCGTTCCAAGGAGCACGGGTTCCGTAAGCGCATGGCGACCCGCAATGGCAGAAAGGTCCTGGCCCGCCGCCGCGCGAAGGGCCGCGCCCGCCTGACCTACTAAGGAATGCCGGCCGAACTGGAATAGAAGCTCACAAGGGGCGGGGGAGCATTCCCACCGCCCCTGCAGTGCATACGCAGATATTCCAAAACACCCTTGGTAGGAAAGCGAGTGGATCCCTTGAAGAACACGGTCTCCATCAAAAAGAACCATGAGTTCCAGCGGCTCTACCACAAAGGGAAGAGCGCCGCCTCCCCCTTCCTGGCCATCTACACGCGCCGGAACCGGGGCGGGGGCAACCGTCTGGGCCTCACGGTGGGTAAAAAGGTGGGGGGCGCCGTCACCCGCAACCGGGTGCGCCGCCGGATCAAAGAGATCTACCGGCTCCACGAGGGGGAACTGCAGACAGGCTGCGACCTGGTGGTCGTGGCCCGGGTCCGCGCGGCTTTCTCCAGCTATCAGCAGCTGGAGAAGTCTTTTCTCGCCTTGGCGGACAAGCTGGGCCTTCGGAAGAGGGACCCGGCGTGAAGCGGGTGCTTTTATGGCTCATCCGGGCCTACCGGGAGCACATCTCTCCCACCCGTCCGCCCTGCTGCCGTTTTCTGCCCACCTGCAGCCAGTACGCGCTGGAGGCGGTGGAGAAGTACGGCGCCTGGAAGGGGGGCTGGCTGGCCCTCAAGCGCATCCTCAGGTGCCAGCCCTTCCACCGGCAGAAGTCGGTGGAGTATGACCCCGTTCCATAGAATAAAAGACCGGAGGATCGTCAATGGATTTTTTGCAGATCGTCATGACGCCGTTTTCCTGGCTCATGAAGGCCCTCTATTTTCTCCTCTTTGAGAATTACGGCCTCTCCCTCATCGTCTTCGCCCTCATCGTCAAGGTGATCCTCTTCCCCTTCTCCCTGAAGGGCAAGAAGAGCATGATCCAGATGAATATGCTCCAGGGCAAGATGAGCCAGATCCAGAAGAAGTACGCCAACGACAAAGAGCGCCAGAACATGGAGATCCAAAAGCTCTATGAGAAGGAGAAGGTCAATCCCATGGGCGGCTGCCTGTGGTCCATGCTCCCCCTTTTCATCCTGTTCCCCCTGTACGCCGTGGTCCGCCGCCCCCTGCGGTATCTGATGGGCCTCAACGACACGGTCATCGCCGCTGTCACCGCCGCCGTCACCGGCGCCGGCGTCACCCTGAACCAGGGCTATCCCGAGATCTCCATCGTCAGCGCCTTCCACTCCAACCCCGCCGTGATGGACGCCGCCGCCAAGGTGGCCGACGGGGCCAGCCTCTTCGGGATGAACTTCAACTTCCTGGGCATCGACCTGTCCGCCACCCCCAACCCCAAGTTCTGGGAGGGCGGACTGAGCTGGGCCGCCATCGGCCTGTTCCTCATCCCCATCGTCTCCGCCATCATGAGCTTCGTCAGCTCTAAGATCATGATGAAGACCAACCAGATGAACAACCAGCAGCCCCAGGAGGGCGCCGCCGCCTCCACCAACAAGATGATGATGTGGATGACCCCTCTCATGTCTTTGTGGATCGGCTTCGTCATGCCCGCCGGCATGGGCATCTACTGGATCGCCAACAGCGTGTTCTCCATGATCCAGGAGCTGATCGCCGGGCGGATGCTCAAGAAGGACTACGAGGCCGCCGCCGCGGCCCGGGCCCAGCAGGAGCAGCTGGAAAAAGAGGAAGAGAAGAAGAAGCGGCACGAGGCCGCCGAGCGCAAGGCCCAGGCCCTGGCCGAGGGCAAGGCCAAGAAGGGCAAGAAGGGCCAGCAGGAGAAGAAGGTCAAGGACACCGCCGTCATCTCCGTCAGCAGCGTGGGCGTGCGGGCCTATGCCCGTGGCCGGGCCTACGACCCCTACCGGTTCAGCGAGGCCGGGCCCACCCCCTACAACGAGCCCGGGGCCCCCGTGGACGAGACCGCCGT
>OKVW01001010.1_pt1 | contig 12981 bp, 14 predicted proteins | sample 1606991 | NCBI WGS metagenome assembly OKVW01 (sample SAMN03281021, study PRJEB24777) | human gut metagenome | isolation source: fecal sample PR177 from 1 month old male Malay infant, vaginal delivered...
GCTATAATCATAGCAGTGCTAAAAATACCCAAACAGTTGTATTATGCACAAGTACACAACTGGAGGGAGGTTAGGTGTGAGCGATGTCAAACGTAATTGTTAAAGATAACGAGAGCTTAGACAGTGCTTTACGCAGATTCAAAAGAAACTGTGCGAAGGCTGGCATTCAGCAGGAAATTCGTAAGAGAGAGCATTACGAAAAGCCAAGCGTAAGACGTAAGAAAAAGTCTGAAGCGGCTCGTAAGCGCAAGTATAACTAATTAGGGAGACCTAATTGGTTTGTGAGCGGTGACATTAAAACAGTCGGCAGGAGAAATCCTGGCCGGCTGTTTTTCGTTGGGCGTTGGTTCGCTTGTAACGTTGGTATGAGAAATAATAACTCCACTCCAGAAAAAAACTGTGAAAAAACGAAGTTAAATCATTCAACTCCATTTTTTCACAGCCCTATAACGCTCTAATATTCTTTACCATCCAGGATCTCCAGATAATCCTTTAAATTTCTCTCCAGCAGCGCGGGAGTGTCCAAATTGTAGGGACATTTGCTGCTGCACTGGCCGCAGTGGAGGCATTGTTCGATCAGCTTCATCTTCTCCTGGCCTTCCGGGGTCAGCAGGCCTGCTGAGGGGGATCTGCGGATCATCAGGGACATTCTGGCGCAGTTGTTGATCTCAATTCCCACAGGACATGGCATACAGTAGCCGCAGCCGCGGCAGAAGTCCTCCAGCAGCTCCTCCCGGTCATGGGCGATCAGTTCCTTCAAGTCCCCGGTCATCTGGGGAGGGTTCCCCACATAAGATAAGAACTCATCCAGCTCATGTTCCCTCTGAACACCCCAGATGGGCAGTACGTTGTCATACTGGGCCAGGTACGCGTAGGCGGCCCTGGAATTGGTGATCAGGCCCCCTGACAGGGCCTTCATAGCGATAAAGCCCATGTTGGCCTTGCTGCATTTCTCAACCAGCTCTAAATCCTTGTCTGTGGCCAGATAGCAGAAGGGGAACTGCAGTGTCTCATAAAGGCCGGAATCGATGGCCTCATTGGCCACGGACAGGCGGTGGTTGGTGATACCGATGTGCCGGATCATTCCCTTTGATTTGGCCTCCAGCGCCGCCTCATAGAGACCCGTCCCGTCCCCAGGCTTAGGGCAGAAGGAAGGGTTGTGGAACTGATAGAGATCCACGTAGTCCGTCTGCAGGTTCCCCAGGGAGATCTCCAGCTGCTTCCAGAGATCCTCCGCATTTTTCGCCGATGTCTTGGTGGCGATGAACACCTTGTCACGGATGCCCTTCAGGGCCACGCCCAATTTCTCCTCGCTGTCCGAATAGTCCCTGGCCGTATCAAAAAAGGTAATACCGCCCTCATATGCTTTTTTTACCAGATAAACTGCATCCTTCTCAGATATTCTCTGGATGGGAAGGGCACCGAACCCGTTCTTGTCCACGGTGATTCCCGTGCTGCCAAGCGTTACCACTGCCATCTTTAGTACCTCCGTATCATGTTTTTTTTTCATTTTATCACAAAATCATATCTGTGCACAGTCATTATTCCACTTCTTTGAGTACGCATCTGGGCACCGCTACCAGAGAGTAGTTGGTGTGATAGATGACGAATCCCGGGGCAGCCTGCGACACCTTCTTAATGTTCTTGCGCTGGATGTAATCAATCTCCACCTTCTCGCCGTCCCTGCCCTTGGAATAGTAGGCCGCCAGGCTGCCCGCCTCCTCAAAGACCCGGTCCGGAAGTTCAGCGTCCCCGCCGGTTTTCACAATCACATGAGATCCGGGTATGCCCTTGGCGTGGAACCACCAGTCATTGCCATTGGCCAGCTTAAAGGTCAGTTCATCGTTCTGGTAATTGTTCTTGCCCACATAGATGTGATAGCCGTCGGAGGAAAGATAGTGGAAGGGCTTGCTGGTGATCTTGGGCTTCTTGTCGCCCGCCCTGCGCTTTTTCACATAGCCGTACTCCATCAGCTCTTCCTTGATCTGCACCAGGTCATTCTCGCTGAGGGCAATGTCCAGGGAGGCGCTGATGGATTCCAGGTGGTCGATCTCCCGCTTGGTCTCCAGGGTCAGGTCCACCAGGGCCTCATAGGTCCGTTTCAGCTTGTTGTATTTGTCAAAATGCTTCTTGGCGTTGTCCTTGGCGGACAGCTGGGTGTCCAGGGGGATGGTGATCTCCTCGTTGGTGTAATAGTTCAGGCATTTAAAATCCTTCTCCCCGCCGGAAAGCTCGTATCCGTAGGTGTTGAGAAGCTCTCCGTACACCCTGTATTTATCCCGCTTCTCCGTGTCCTTCAGCTGCTTCAGCTGGAGGTCGTATTTCTTATAATTGCGCTCCAGGGCTGTCTGGACGATCTTGCGCAGGTCCACCGACTTCTGGCGGATGCGGCCTATGGCGCTGCGTGAGGAGTAGAATATCTCCAGCAGGCGGCTGATGGACTCATAGTTTTCTGCGCTGTACACAGATGAATCCTGGTAGCAGGTCAATGGAAGGGCGGCGAACTCAACAGGAGTCTCTCCCTGCCTCACAATGTTGGGGGTGAAATGCCCCTCGGATACATCCTCCATCATCAGGCTGAAGGTGCGGGCCAGGTGAAGCTGCTCCGCCTCAGTGAGATCGGCGGCCGGCCGGTCTGCATCCACACCGGCCAGGTGGCACAGCTCCTCAGCCATAATGGGGCTGATGCCTGTAAAACAGTTGTAGAGGGCCTTCTGAACCTTCATGGGGGCCGATGTCAGAGCCTGGAGGAAATCCGTCTGGGATACGGTGAGAGGATTCTCCTTGTGCATGGTCTGGGGAATGAAATACTCCCGTCCCGGCAGCACCTCGCGCACTGAGCTGACCTGGGCCGACACGTGTTTGATGCTGTCAATGATGGTCCCGTCCTGCCTGCAGAAGATAATATTGCTGTGCTTGCCCATGATCTCAATAATCAGGCGCTTTCTGCACAGGTCGCCCAGCTCGTCCAGGTGTTCCAGCTCCATCTCAATGATCCGCTCCAGCCCCGGCTGGCTCACCTTCACAATTCTGGCGCTGCCGATGTGCTTGCGCAGCAGCATGCAGAAATTGGGAGCTGTCATGGGGCTGGGTTTGTTGGTATCCGTAAGGTACACCAGGGGAAGGCTGGCGCTGGCCGAAACCAGCAGGCGCAGGTTGCCGCCCGGTGATTTAATGGTGAACAGCAGCTCGTCCTTTTCCGGCTGGGCGATCTTAGAGATCCGCGCTCCCTCCACCGTTTCTTTTAATTCTTTTACTAAATTTGCAACTACAATTCCGTCAAATGCCATGGTCTGCACTCCTATTCAATCAGTCATAAACAGTTCCCTTAAGGATACCACAGTTTAGAAAAATAAGAAAGAGTTAGTTGACTTGGTTCGGCTGATGTCTTATAATACTAACTAACTATGTGATAAAACACATATGAGGAACTAAGGTGAAAGAGAGGCAGTTGTTATGTTAAAAAGCATGACTGGTTTCGGCAGATGTGAGAACGTAACCAATGACTACAAGATTTCTGTCGAGATGAAAGCCGTTAATCACAGATATATGGATCTGAATATCAAGATGCCCAAGAAGTTCAACTATTTTGAGGCCTCGATCCGTACACTGCTGAAGAAATACATCCAGCGGGGCAAAGTGGATCTCTTCATTAACTATGAGGACTACACAGAAGGCAATCTCTGCCTGAAGTACAATGCCACCCTGGCGGCTGAATACATGGATTATTTCAACAAGATGTCCCAGCAGTTTGACATCCCCAACGACATCACGGTGTCCGGACTGTCCCGGTATCCGGAGGTGCTGACCATGGAACAGGTGCCGGACGATGAAGAACAGCTGTGGGAGATCCTCTCCCAGGCTCTGACTGAGGCAGCCCAGAAGTTCGTGGAATCCAGAGAGGCTGAGGGCGAGAACCTGAAGAAGGACCTGGTCGGCAAGCTTGACTATATGGCCGGCCTGGTGGAATTCATTGAGGAGCGCTCCCCGCAGATTCTGTCCGAGTACCGCACCAAGCTGGAGGACAAGGTGAAGGAGCTGTTAAACGGCACTGCCATAGACGAGGGCCGTGTGGCCACAGAGGTCACCATCTATGCGGATAAGATCTGTGTGGATGAGGAGATGGTCCGCCTGAGAAGCCATATTGAGGGAACCAAGGCTGAGCTGTTAAGCGGCGGCAGCGTGGGACGCAAGCTGGATTTCATCGCCCAGGAGATGAACCGGGAGGCCAACACCATCCTGTCCAAATCCACCGACCTGTCAATTGCGGATAAAGCCATTGCCCTGAAGACTGAGATCGAAAAGGTAAGGGAGCAGATACAGAATATTGAATAACAGAACGTTGAAAACAGATGGGAGAACTGCCATGAATCAGCACGGTATATTAGTGGTTGTATCCGGTTTTTCCGGTGCAGGCAAGGGCACTTTGATGAAGGAGCTGCTGAAGCGGTATGATAACTATGCGCTGTCCATTTCCGCTACAACCAGGACCCCCAGGGAGGGGGAGGTGGACGGAACGGATTATTTCTTTGTGTCCAAGGAACAGTTTCAGCACATGATTGGGGAAAATCAGCTGATTGAATACGCCCAATATGTCAATCATTATTATGGAACCCCCAGTGAGTATGTGCGGCAGCAGATGGAATCCGGCAAGGACGTGATTCTGGAGATTGAGATCCAGGGCGCGCTGAAGGTCAAGAAGCGTTTCCCGGATACCCTGCTTCTGTTCGTTACTCCGCCCAGCGCCCAGGAGCTTAAGCGGCGTCTGGTGGGTAGGGGAACAGAGACCATAGAGGTGATTAACGCCAGGCTTTCCAGGGCAGCGGAGGAAGCAGCCGGAATGGAAGCCTATGATTATCTGCTGATCAACGATGAGATCGATGCCTGTGTGGAGCAGATGCATCAGCTGATCCAGCTTCAGCACCAGCGCACTTCCTACCATCTGGACTTTTTAAACCAGATGCGAGAAGAACTGTATCATCTGGACGACTGATAACAGCCATCCATAACACGAATATTATTTTTGAAAGGGGAATGTAATATGTTACATCCATCATACACCGATTTAATCGACGCAGTAAACAGTGAGGTAGAACCAGGTGAGCAGCCAGTAGTTCAGAGCCGTTATTCCATCGTTGTGGCAGCTTCCAGACGTGCCAGACAGCTGATCGACGGGGAAGATCCCCTTGTGTCCGCAACAGGCGGCAAGAAACCCCTGTCCATTGCAATTGACGAGCTGTACCACCAGAAGGTGAAGATCCTTTCCGAAGAGGATGAAATGTCGGAGGACGAACTGAAATAAAGTATGGGAATAAGCCGTCTTCTGGACGGCTTATGTTTATAGTATGCGGAGAAGCGCCCGCAGAGCGGTGTAATGCCGGCGTATATCCGGCATTTGATTACAGGTGAGGAGAGTTTTTGTTTATGAAAGAAGTGAAGATATTTTGTGTCTCTTTGGGCTGCGATAAGAATCTGGTGGACACGGAGAAGATGCTGGGTCTGCTGAACCGGGAAGGGTACACCTTTACAGATGATGAAAACGAGGCGGACGCAGTGTTGGTCAACACCTGCTGCTTCATCGGGGATGCCAAGGAGGAGAGCGTCAATGCCATCCTGGAGATGGCCCGCTTAAAAGAGGAAGGCAGATGCCGGGCCCTGGTTGTGGCCGGATGTCTGGCCCAGCGATACAAGCAGGAGCTTTTAGATGAGATTCCGGAGGTGGACGGCATTCTGGGAACCACTTCCTGCGATGAGATTGTAAATGTTTTAAACGGCATTCTGGGTGAGAAGCCCCAGGGCCCCATATCCTGTTTCCATGAGCTCAAGGAGCTGACGGGAAGCGGCCAGGGCCGGGTGGTGACCACCGGCGGATACTATGCCCATTTAAAGATCGCCGAGGGCTGTGACAAGCGCTGTACCTACTGTATCATCCCCTATCTGCGGGGACCCTTCCGCAGCGTTCCCATGGAAGAACTTGTGGAGGAGGCCAGGCAGCTGGCTGAACAGGGCGTTAAGGAGCTGATTCTGGTAGCCCAGGAGACTACCCTGTACGGCCGGGATCTCTACGGGGAGAAGTCCCTGCCCAGGCTGTTGAAGGCGCTGGCAGCGGTGCCCGGCATCCAGTGGATCAGAATACAGTATTGCTATCCGGAGGAGATCACAGATGATCTCATTGAGGCCATCAGGACAGAGGAAAAGGTGTGCAATTACCTGGATATTCCCATCCAGCACGCCAGCGATACCATCTTAAAACGCATGGGCCGCAGGACCAACCGCGCACAGCTGGTGGAGATGATCGGCAAGCTGCGCAGGGAGATTCCCGACATTGCGCTGCGGACTACCCTGATCTCGGGTTTCCCGGGTGAGACCCAGGAGGATCACGAGACACTGATGGAGTTTGTGGATGAGATGGAGTTCGAACGCCTGGGTGTGTTCCCTTACTCTGCGGAGGAAGATACACCGGCGTACTCTTATCCGGACCAGGTTCCTCAGGAGCTTAAGGAGGAGCGCAGGGACGAAATTATGGAACTGCAGCAGGAGATCGCTTTTGAGAAGTCCGAGGCCATGGTGGGCAGGGTGCTTACCGTGCTGATCGAGGGCAAGGTGGTGGACGAGCCCGCCTATGTGGGCCGCACCTACATGGATGCCCCCGGCGTGGACGGATTGATCTTTGTCAATGCAGATGTGGAACTTATGTCCGGCGACTTTGTACGCGTAAAGGTGACGGGAGCCGCTGATTATGACTTAATAGGAGAGATATACGATGAATCTGCCCAATAAACTGACTATTTTACGTATATGCATGATTCCTTTTTTTGTAGCTGTCCTTCTGTACGGCAAGGGTGAGAGTCTCACGCTCCGTATCGCTGCCGACGTCCTGTTTATCGTGGCCAGCCTGACGGATCTGCTGGACGGCAAGATTGCCCGCAAATACAACCTGGTGACCAATTTCGGCAAGTTCATGGACCCTCTGGCGGACAAGCTGCTGGTGTGCTCGGCCCTGATCTGCCTCATTGAGCTGGGCCAGGTCCCGGCCTGGGTGGTCATCATCATCATCAGCCGCGAGTTTATCATCAGCGGCTTCCGTCTGGTGGCTTCCGACAACGGCGTGGTGATTGCGGCCAGCTACTGGGGGAAGTTTAAGACCGTGTTCCAGATGACTGCGGTGATCCTGCTGATTCTGAATCTGGAACCCCTGAAGCTGGTGGCGGATATTGTGCTGTGGATTGCTGTGGCGCTGACTGTCATCTCCCTGGCTGATTACATTTACAAGAACCACAAGGTGCTGACAGAAGGGAGCATGTGACATGACGGTAGAGCTGGTAAGCGTAGGCACTGAGATTCTCATGGGCAGCATCTTAAACAGCAATACCCGGTATCTGGCGGAGAAGTGCGCCATGCTGGGATTCAACATGTACCATCAGGTGACGGTGGGGGATAATTACGGCCGGATGAAGGACGTGATCGGAACCGCGCTGAACCGTTCGGATATTGTGATCCTCACCGGGGGCCTTGGCCCCACAGAAGATGACCTGACAAAAGAAGTCTGCGCTGAGCTGATGGGCATGGAGCTGGTTGAGGATGCACATACAAGATCCATGATTGAGGATTTCTTCAAGGGAAATATCTATAAAGAGATACCGGAAAACAACTGGAAGATGACCACTGTCCCAAAGGGCGCTCTGGTGCTGGACAATCACAACGGCATGGCCCCCGGACTGATACTGGAAAAAGATGGAAAAACAGCCATACTGCTTCCGGGACCGCCAGGAGAACTGTATCCGCTGTTTGAGGGCCAGGTGTTTCCCTACCTGCAGAAGCGCCAGAACGCCTGCCTTGTATCCCGCACCCTGAAGATCTGCGGCCACGGAGAGAGCCAGGTGGAGGACAAGCTGCTGGATCTCATTGACAGCCAGACCAACCCCACCCTGGCCACCTATGCCAAAGTGGGGGAAGTGCATCTGCGGATCACAGCCAGGGCGGACAGCCGGGAAGAGGCGGCTGCGCTGCTGGAGCCTGTGGCAGCGGAGGTACGTCGCCGGCTGGGCACTGCAGTTTACACGGACAGGGAGGAAGAAACGCTGGAGGCGGCGGTTGTAAGCCTTCTGAAGGAAAGTGGCCTTACCATGTGCACCGCCGAGTCCTGTACCGGAGGAATGGTTTCCGCGCGCCTGGTGAATGTGTCCGGCGTGTCCGATGTTTTCATGGAGGGGTTTGTGACCTACTCCAATGAGGCGAAGATGAAGCTGCTGGGCGTTAAAGAGGACACGCTGAAGGCCCATGGGGCGGTCAGCAGCCAGACTGCCCGGGAGATGGCCGAGGGCGGAGTCCGGGCGGCCGGGACCGGTGTGTGCGTCTCCATCACAGGGCTGGCCGGCCCGGACGGAGGCAGCGCCGAGAAACCGGTGGGCCTTGTGTACATGGCCTGCTGTGTGAAGGGCGGTACCACAGTGGAGCGCTGGCAGTTCAAGGGGAACCGCAGCAAGATCAGGGAACAGTCTATGATGAAGGCCCTGGATCTGGTGCGCCGCAGCCTGCTGGCATACAGAGAACAGAACTGACGGTCTGGAGCCTGCTGGCGTACAGAGAGCAGAACTGACGGTCTGCAGCCTGTGACAAACAGGAGAATACCACATTGGGGGGACTGGAACTTGAAGATACAGAACGTGAAAAAACAGCTGACGGCGGCTTGCCGCTGTTCCTACAGCCGCCTGGCGCTGAATGTGTATATGTTTGGTGAAATGATGGCAGAGGACGAGGGTTTTCAGGGCGGGACGGCTGTCCTGGAGCAGGAGTTCCTGCGGCTGATGTCCCTGTTCCTGGATGGGGAGCCGGTGGCGGAGGCCCTTGGAAGTCTGCGGGAACAGGTGATGGAGCGTATGGAGCTGACCACTGCCTACACGGACAATTTCCAGGTATATGAGCATGTATTCAACCGGCTGGAAGGCCGGCTTGGCATCACCGGAACCATGCATTATCCAGATATGGATAATGACGAAAAACGGCTGCGGTGGCTCATGGGATATATCACCGCTTCTGATGAACAGATGACGGTGAACCAGCGGATTCAGCGTGTGCTGGGCCAGCTGCCTGTCCGCCTGACTAAGCAGAAATTTTTCTCCATGGTGCGCGAGGCTCTGAATCTGTACAAAGGTTTAGAGGGGAAGAACCTGGATGACTTGATGTATGTGCTGTGCTCAGAGGGGCTGCTGAACCTGCCTCAGGGAATGGATGATTTCAGCCCTGAACTGAATGCGCGGCTGCAGCGCTTCCGGCAGGCGGATTATAAAAATATGACTGCAAAGACCTATCAGGAGCTGGCCCTGTACCTGGAGCAGACCGGGGAATTGCTGACTGAGGAGGCTGACCGCACATCGCTGTTGATGGATTTAATCAATGACCTGTATGTGCTGGTATTGGCAGGCGCGCAGGAAGTATCATACATTCCGGAGGAAAGCAGCGCCAGGCAGGTGATGGCCTCTGTGCTGGCGTATCTCCGGTCAGAGGGGGAGCTGGACGCCCTTCTGCTGGAGCCGCTGGAGGGCAGCCAGGAGACCTGCTGCGAAGAGTGGGAGTCCTGCGCAGCGTCTCTGGATCTGCTGGAGGAGAACTGCGGCCAGGACCCCATGGCAGAACTGCTGCGCAGAATCCGGCTGCTGCTGTCCACCAGCTCCTTCATGAGCCTGGAAGTGACAGACCGCGAGGTGCGGACAGTGGATGCAGAGGAACTGGACCGCGTCTGCGGTGAGTTTGCCAGCCGGCTCCAGGCCTCCTGGGAGAACCAGCCGCGCCTGGTGGTGCGGGCTGTTATGGCTCAGATTCTCTCCAGCCTCCCCGTATTTTTTGGTACGCTGGAGGAGGTGGAGCAGTATATCAGGGGCTGTCTGGACAGCTGCGCCGATGAGACGGAGAAGTCCGTGAGCCTGGGCCTGATCCGGCAGTTGGCGGAGCTGGAAGAGTTAGACATATTTTAATTGGGAAGCGGGGACGGTTATGCGCTGGTGGACACACTTATATATGGGGGAACATGCAGAGAGCCGCAGATACACGGTGCTGCAGAAAATCCGGGAGAAGAAACACCAACCGGACATATATGTGATTACTCCGCCTCAATATGGGCATCATCTACTTGACATCCGCCCGGTACGGCTTCTGACTGATGAGGAGCGGGAGAGCGGAGACTTTCTGATTCTCGGAGTTGCCTGTGGATACAGCGAGGCCAAAGAGGTGGTGCGGCAGATGGTTGACGACATGTACCGCGCCACAGGCAGCTTCGACTGGCAGGCATACATGGAGCTGCTGGATTCCGGCAGCAAGGACGCAGGGGAGATGGGAGAGTAGAATGGTTCACATACTGCTTATGATTTTAAAAATAATCGGCATCATTCTTCTGGTTCTCCTGGGAATCCTGCTGCTTTTGGTACTGCTGGTGCTGCTGGTTCCGCTGCGGTACAGGCTGAAGGCCGGCTTTGACCAGAAGCCTGCGGGGTTTTTGCGGGTATCCTGGCTGCTGCGCGCCGTATCTTACCGGGCGGAGTACAATGAGAAGGGGCTGATCCAGGCCCTTCGGATCTTCGGACTGCGTATATGGACCTCGGAGGAAGACCCGGAGGAGGTGAAGGACGGTGCAGAGTCCGTGCTCAGCCAGGAGGAACAGGATCTGTATGAGGAGCTTCGCCAGGAAGGGCAGGAACGCAGGGAGGGCGGCGGCTATGAGCCAAAGCCGGAACAGGACAAGGGCGATGACGTGCTTTTGGACGAGGACGATTTCCTTTTAGGGGCGCAGTCCCTGCCGGAAGAAACGCATCAGGCCGGTGAACATGAAAGAGAGGGCGTTTTTTCACGAATCAGCGGGAAGATCCGCGGCTTCTTCGAAAAACTCAGGTTTTCTTTTCGGGCTATCTGTGGTAAGCTTAGAGACATAAAGAAGCTGATCCAGGATGGCAGGGCGTGGCTGGAGGATGAGAAGAACCAGGCTTCCATCCGTTTACTGCTTCGGCAGGCCAGACGGCTGCTGCGCCATATATTCCCTTTAAAAGGGCATGCGTCCGTTACATTTGGTTTCGATGACCCCTACAATACGGGTCAGGTGCTGTCGGCTGTCAGCCCGTTTTATCCCATTTATCACAAGATATTGGAGATACATCCGGTGTTTGACGAGTCCGTCCTGCGCGCACAGGGAGATGTAAGAGGCAGAATCCGTCTGCTGACCCTGCTGTGGCTGGCATTCCAGGTTTACCGGGACAAGCATACATGGAGGCTGATCAGAAAGTTTATAAAGTAACATATACATTGCGGGCAGCCGCTTAAAGTCGTTAGACAATAAGAGAGAAGAGGACATACTATGGCAGACAATCATTTTTCGTCCACAATTGAATCCCTGTTCAGGGGTATGGACCAGTTTGTTACAACTAAAACCGTTGTGGGAGAACCGGTGAACGCCGGTGATGTGACGATTATCCCGTTAATCGATGTGACTTGCGGAATGGGTGCAGGGACATTTTCCGAGGGAAGCAAACAGAAACAGAACGGTGGGGGAGGCATGAGCGCCAAGATGAGCCCCAGCGCTGTGCTGGTGATTCAGAATGGGGTGACCCGCCTTGTGAATGTGAAGAATCAGGATGCCATTACCAAGGTTATCGATATGGCCCCGGACTTTATCAACAAGTTTTGGGGCGGTAAACCGCCGGTATCTGAGGAGACAACCCAGGCGGCCCAGGATGCGGCGGCTGTGTACGATACAGGTAAGACGGAGCATATGGATGTAAAGTAATGGCCCAGAGGGCGGAGCGGCCCGGGCTCCGGCCGGAATACGGGCCCGCCCACGGTCGGAATACAGGCCCGCCCACAGCCGGAATACAGGCCCGCCCATGGCCGGAATACTGGCCAGCCCACGGCCGGAATACCGGTCCGCCCTCCTCGGCCAGGCAGAAGATGTCAATGCAGTGCATTGGTGTCTTTTTTTTGTGCCAGAATACCATTATTACCCAGCCCACGCACCAGCTGCCGTTCCAGTGCCAGCGCCGCCTTGGAGCGGTAGTGGCCGGGCGGGTAAGCGGTTCCAAGATCTAAATAGACCCCCTGTTTTCCGATAGACAGGTAGTGGATATCAGGGTAGTTCTCCAGGCAGGAGCGGTAGGTGAAAGCCAGGCCCAGGCCGGCGCGGGCCATGGCGGCGGCAAAGGGGGCGGTGAGGTTGTCGTTGCACACCTTGGGCACCAGGCCGCGGCGGGAGAACTCTCTCCTGGCCAGTGCGCCCAGGATGGTGTCATAGTCGCTGAGAATGTACTCAAACTGCATGGTGTCCTCCAGCTCCACATAGAGGTGCTTCCGGCCGTCCTGCTCTGATTCCCTTGTATAGTCCAGCACCGGATGGTCCCTGGTGGCCACAATGCAGATCTCGTCCCTCATAAGAAGCTGCACATCTGCCTTCAGCTTGGTCAGGGGAAGAGCCACCAGCCCGATGTCTACCTGTCCCTCCAGCAGCAGCTGTTCCAGGGCCATGCTGTTGGCCTCTGTGATCTCCACCTGAATCTGGGGGTGGTGCCGCTTAAAGTCCCGCAGGATTCCGGGCAGGAGATAGCTGCCCCTGAAGGTGCTGATCCCCAGCTCCACACGCCCTGTTTTCAAATCCCCGATATCGTGAATCATGTCCTGCACCTGCCGGTATTCTCCCAGGGTTTTCCGGGCCTGCTCCAGCATCAGCTCCCCGGCCTGGGTAGGGCGCACGCCGGTGGAAGTGCGGATAAATAGTTTCCCGCCCAGCTCTGTCTCCATGGACTGCAGGGACTGGCTGAGGCTGGACTGGGCCATGAACAGCTTTTCCGCCGCTTTTGAGATGCTGCGCTCCTCCGCAATGGTGATTAAATACTTAAGCTCCCTGAATTCCATATGTACCTCCGTTTTTTATCTGCCATCGGTTTTACCGATGTAACCTATATCATTTTATGCATTTCCAAGATAGCATACAGAGTATATAAT
>OKVW01001012.1_pt1 | contig 12974 bp, 10 predicted proteins | sample 1606991 | NCBI WGS metagenome assembly OKVW01 (sample SAMN03281021, study PRJEB24777) | human gut metagenome | isolation source: fecal sample PR177 from 1 month old male Malay infant, vaginal delivered...
ATAATAATGAATGAGAATGAAAAGGAATATCGGAGTGGAAGAAAATAAAAGTAGGGAGCTGGACAAAGAGGCTCTTTTTTGTTCGGGCACTGAGGATTACCGAATACCCCCCGAACCCGCGGAAGATCAGGATGTGCTTCTGAGATTTAGAACGGGAAGGGATAACGCGGAGCACGTATATTATGTAGAAGACGGTGCGGAAGTGGAGATGGAAAAGACCGAATCCGACCAGCTGTTTGACTATTACGAATATGAGATAACCGTAGGCAGCGACTGCGTACTGTACCACTTTAAAGTTGTAAATGAAATAGAAGCGTGCATTTACAACCGGCTGGGTGTGACCAATGACGACAGAAGCTGCTTTGATTTTGTTATTACCCCAGGGTTCTCCACCCCGGACTGGGCCAAGGGCGCAGTGATGTACCAGATTTTCGTGGACCGGTTCTGCAATGGTGATCCGGCCAATGATGTGGAATCCTGCGAGTATGTATATATCGGCCGTCCGGTGCACAAGGTGACAGACTGGGATAAGAATCCATCCACCATGGATGTAGGCTGTTTTTACGGCGGTGATTTACAGGGAGTCTGGGATAAACTGGATTATATCCAGGGGCTGGGCGTGGAAGTCCTGTATCTGAATCCCGTTTTTGTATCCCCCTCCAACCACAAGTACGACTGCCAGGACTATGAGCACATTGACCCCCATTTCGGGGTGATTGTGAAGGATGAGGGAAGCCTGGTGAGCCAGTCGGCCCAGGATAACAGCCAGGCGGACCGATATGTGACCCGCACGGCAGGACATGAGAATCTGGAAGCCAGCGACAGGTTCTTTGCAGAATTCGTGGAGGAAGTGCACAGGCGCGGGATGAAGATTATTCTGGACGGGGTGTTCAACCACTGCGGCTCTTTCAACAAATGGCTGGACGGGGAGGAGATCTACGCCCGTGAGGAAGGATACGAGCCGGGTGCATTTCTGGCCAAGGACAGCCCTTACCGCAGTTTCTTCCAGTTCCATGACGAGCGGGACGGGGCATGGCCCAGGAACAAGTCCTATGACGGGTGGTGGGGCCATGACACCCTTCCTAAGCTAAACTACGAGAATTCCCCCAAGCTGGTGGAATATATACTGGACATTGCCCGCAAATGGGTGTCGCCCCCATATAACGTGGACGGCTGGAGGCTGGACGTGGCGGCGGATCTGGGCCACACGGCGGATTACAACCACAGCTTCTGGCGCCAGTTCCGCAGGGCGGTGAAGGAGGCCAATCCCCAGGCCCTGATCTTTGCGGAGCACTATGGAGATCCGTCCAGCTGGCTGGAGGGGGACCAGTGGGACTCTGTGATGAACTATGATGCATTTATGGAGCCGGTTACCTGGTTTCTCACCGGCATGGAGAAGCACAGCGACAGCTATGAGGGCAGCCTGCTGGGGGACGGAGTGGGATTCTTCAACGCAATGAGCTACCATATGAGCCGTCTGCAGACAGGTTCCCTCCTGACTGCCATGAACGAGCTGTCCAACCACGACCACTCACGGTTCCTGACCAGGACCAACCGCAAGGTAGGCCGCATTGGGACAGTGGGGGCCGGTATGGCGGAAGAAGGCGTGAAAATGTGCGTTATGCGGGAAGCGGTACTGATCCAGATGACCTGGCCCGGCGCGCCCACCGTGTACTACGGCGATGAGGCAGGCGTCTGTGGATGGACAGACCCGGATAACCGCAGAACCTACCCCTGGGGCCATGAGGACCTGGAGCTGATCGAGTTCCACCGTTACATGATCCGCATCCACAAGACCCTGCCCGTGCTGCGCAGGGGATCGGTAAAGCAGCTGCTGGCAGGCCAAAACGTCATTGCCTACGGCCGTATGCTGGATCAATACCAGGCTGTGGTGGCGGTCAACAATGATGAGTCCGCCAAGGATCTGGAACTGCCGGTATGGCAGCTGGGAGTCACGGACGATATGGATCTGGCCCGCCTTATGCTGACCACTGAGACCGGCTACAACGTGGGTGCTATCCGTTATCCTGTGAAAAACGGATGTCTGAAGCTGTCGATGCCTGCCTACAGCGCGGCGCTGTTCATAAGCCATGGGGATGAATTCTTCCCGGTGGTGGCGTCGGTTGCGGGGGGAAGCCAGGAGACGGCGGAATAGATGGAAAAGAATGAGGAATAAAACGGCCATGATATATGGCAGTTCTATTCCTCGTTTTTAGTTGCTGCTACATATCCGTATCGGGCGGAACCAGAGCTACCTCCACGCCTTTTTGGCGGAGGCCGTCCACTGCGTCCGGGTCTGCCAGACTGTCTGTGATGATGTGGTGGATGGAGTCAAAGCCGCATACCAGCTTAAGGCCAGTGTGCCCGATCTTGGTGTGGTCCAGAACCGCGATGGTTTTCTTAGAACACTGGATCATGGTGCGCTTGATGGGGCCTTCTGCCGAGCTGCCGATAGTAAAACCTACGTCGGCCGATACACCGTGAGCCGTGAAAAAGAACAGATCCGCGTACAGGCTGGTAATGGCGGCAGTGGTGATCTCATCAAAAAAGGACCCGGTGTGGGGACTGTAGTTCCCGCCGGCCAGATAAAAATTGATGGACTCATGCTGGGCCAGCACTGCGGCCGCTGCAAAGGAATTGGTAATAACTGTAATGTCTGCCTGGGCTTCACACAGCTTTTTGGCGATCTCAAGGGCCGTGGAGCCGGAATCCAGGGCAATGGTGCTGCCTGGGACAATCACATGTTTTACGATATAGTCTGCAATTAGGGCTTTATAATGCTGGTTCGCTGTGCTGCGCACCGCGATATTATATCCGTTTGTAACCGTATCCAGCAGCATCGCGCCTCCAAAGGTCCGTTTCAGCACGCCCTGGGATTCCAGAAAACGCAGGTCATTGCGTATAGTGGACTCACTGCAGTTGAGGGTGTTGCAGAATTCAGAAAGAGAAACGGTCTCCTGATTTGCAAGCATGGCTTTAATACGCTGATGGCGAAGAGAAGCTTTATTACCCGGAGTATTCAAATCGTTTCACCTCCCTGATTTTGGTCATGATAAAGCATTTATATCTTAACATCAGGATATAAAAAATGCAATAGATATGGACTATTAGGCAGGGGGAGAACTTTGGCGCCGGGCCAGGACACATGCGCCCAGGGCTCCGGCCGTCTCACCCAGGGAAGCCTGTTCTATGGAACATGCCAGGCGCGGATGGTGTATGCCGGCCAGGGTCTGCCTGACAGCGGGTCCAAGCAGCAGTCCGCCGGCCCGGGACAACCCGCCGCCGATGAGAATCAGCTCCGGGTTGAACACGTTGATAAATGAAATCAGAGCATAACCCAGGCGGGTGGAGGTCCGCTCCAGAATATGGAGGCTCAGGGTATCCTGCCTGCGGGCACAGTCACAGATCATTTTGGCGCTGACGGCTGACAGGTCATGCAGTGATGCGGACCAGAGAAGGGAGCTGCGATCCAGCAGCATCTGCTCCCTGGCATAGGCTGTGATGGCCGTGGCGGAGCAGTATTGCTGGAAGCTTCTGCCTTGGTCTATGATAATATGGCCGATCTCCCCGCCCAGCCCCACGGAACCTCCCAATATGTTCCCGCCTGTCATGACAGCACCTCCCACTCCGGTGCCCAGTGTGATGAGAATGACATCCTTTGCACCCTGCGCTGCGCCCAAGCTGCACTCCCCCAGCAGGTTGGCCGTGCCGTCATTTGTGAGGAACGCGGGCACGCCAAAATGACTGGATATGGGAGAGGCGGGCTGAACACAGCTCCAGCCCAGGGCGTTGAACTGCAGCAGCTGCGCATTTTTCGGGTCAATGATACCTGCCATGCCCATCCCCACGGCCCTGAGGCCTCTGGGGGACAGGCCCGCGGCCGATACCATCCGTTCAATGAGCATAATGGCCCGTGAGGTCACAGTGCCAAAGGACCGATCGCCGGATTCCGGGACGGTAGGAATCGAATCGGTGCAGATTGTCTCCAGCTCCGGGCCGGTGATGGCCCCTTTTATATTGGTGCCGCCCATGTCGATTCCTGCATAAAATGATGTGTTCATAAACAGGCCTCCAGGTTATTTTATTCCAGATTTGCATGTCTCTTAAATTTACTTGTATCTATGTTCCCCATCTCGGCGATGCTGATGATGGAACAGTCCAACAGAATCAGCATACTCTGCTCAAAGAGGTTGCCGCCCGGCTGTACGGAAGTATTGGTGGTTGCCACTTTGCCGCTTTTCCCATTGATCTGGAGAACCAAGTCCGCCTGGGAGCCCACCCGGGAATCCGGGTAAATGGTGATTACCGCCAGTTCTACCCCCAGTTTCTTCACCTTCCTGGCCATGACAACCAGGGATTCGGTCTCCCCGGAGCCGGTGCCCATGATGACCAGGTCGCCCGGTTCAACGGCCGGCGTGGCAATCTCCCCCACCACGTAGGCCCTGAAGCCGAGATGCATGAGGCGCATGGCAAAGGCCTGGAGCATCAGCCGGGATCGCCCGGCTCCCGCAACATAGATTTTGTTGGCGGAGAGGATCCGGCGGATCAGGGACTCAACCTGACCAGGGTTTACCTTGGCTACATTTTCTTCCAGTTCATGGAGTGCGCTCAGAGAATAGTCGATGGAGGTCATGACTGCGCCTCCTTTCCCCGTGCAATGATCTCCTTCATGTCCAGAATGGTTTGGCGGGGATCGGGCTTGCGGGTGATGGACTTGCCGCAGATTACGATTGCAGGCTGTTCTGCCACAATGGCTGGAAGAGTGTCAAGGTCGATGCCGCCAGCCACCGCGGGTTTTGTGTGTACGAGAACAGAGGTCAGCTGGCGCAGTTGCTCCAGGGGGCTGGCCCCCAGCGCCTGGATGTCAAATCCAGTGTGTACGCCGATGTAATCTGCACCCCAGCCGTCCACCTGTTTTGCGCGCTCCATCAGGTTCGGAATGGCGATCATGTCTACAAGCAGTTCTTTTCCCAGCCTCTTTACTGCTGCCAGGGCATTTCTGATGGTTTCATCTTCGGATGCTGCCAGAACAGTGACGATGTCGGCTCCGGCCTCAGCGGCCATGGCCGCCACATATGCACCGCCATCCATAATTTTTGTGTCGGCCAGGATGGTGACGTCGGGATACGCCCTGCGGATTGCTGCCACGGCGTGAAGCCCCTCCTTGAAGATAAAGGGGGTGCCCACCTCCACAATATCAATAACGTCATGGGTGCTTTTCAGGATTTCCATTGCGGCCGCGATATCCACGCGGTCTAAAGACATCTGCAGTTTCATTATTCATTCTCCTTTATTATAATTTTATTGTTGGTTCTGGTCAAATTAAACATCGGCCAGCATATTCATAATGTTCTCCACCTTGCCGATGGGATTCTCCAGAAAACTGAACACCTGGGGACGTTTCAGGAATTCATGATAGACTGGATTGTTGAAGAGGATGCCGTACTCCGGGTTTTCCAGTACCCGCATCATGCGTGGGGCGGGGATATCCATGGTGTAACTGGGGTTCTTCCAGAATTTTAAGGTTCCGTTTTCTTTTACAATATAGTAGGGCATGCCATGGTGGCGTTTCACCAGGGAATAATCCGATTTGTTCTCCAGGGTGCACACATTGTTGAAGATCATGGGACCCTGGCCGATATTGACGGAGGCATGGCCGTACAGGGGCGGGATGATGATGGTTTCACCTGCATGCACAGTGACAAGGCGTACATCTTCGATCACCAGGTGTCTGTCATCGGCCATATGGTCGTTGACCTTGACCAGTATGTAGAGGGCTGTTCCAACCAGAACCTCATATACCTCGGGATAGGAACAGTTCTGCCCGGGAAGATAGCTGTGGAAATGCCCTGCAGTCTTTTTACATTCTCCGTTTTCGGGGCTGGGCATGATGACAGTGATGTCATACCGTTTGTTGTACTCCTTAAATACAGGCTCATCCTCGGGGTGGATGATGGCCCGGTATACATCATAATAGGGCTCATCCGCCGGCAGGTAGTCAGGCTTAAGCAGGAGAGGCGCCATGTCGAAAACAGTTTTACGCGCTGTCCCCGCCACCTGGATGCCTGCATCCCAGGATAAATCCCCGGAGCTGTTATAAGAGATAGGAAGTCCGCTTTTGATCATAGGAATCATGTTGTTACACACCTTTCTTTTATAAAATGTTGAAACAGTAATAATATGGTTCGATATTTACTGAAACAGTGAAAAATATTACTTGTTCAATTAGAATCTAGCATAATATTGGGGAAAAGTCAATGAATTTAAAAAGAAAATTATTAAAACGATAAAAATAATTGACAAAACGGTAAAATGATGATACTATCAGCTTGTAGCAAAACAAAACGATAAAACGGGAGGTATAAGAACATGAAACGATTTTTAAGCTTAGGGTTAACAACTGTAATGCTCTGTATGGCTCTGGCAGGCTGTGCTGCTAAGGCAGATGCTCCTGTAACAGAGAAAAGCCAGAAAAGCCAGGAGAGTCAGGCAGCCACAGGGAAGCCGGCAGACGAATCATCCAGTGAGACGGAAGGAGAACGCAAGCCGGTGATCGGATTATCCATCAACAACCTGGACAATACCCAGGCCACCCTTTTGGACATGTATATCGAATACTGCGATGCCAATGGCATTGAGCTGATTTACTCCAGTGCTGAGGGCAGCATTGACAAGCAGATCAGTGACATAGAGTCCCTGATTGTACAGAAGCCGGATCTGATAGCGTGTATCGCGGTGGACGCGGACGCGGGCGTTACTCTATATGAGAAGGTCAGGGATGCGGGGATCATCTTTGTCCAGCACATGTCTGAGATTAACTCCACGGAGGTGGAGTATAAGACTCTGAACCGTACATACGAACGGGGGGTCTACCATGGACAGATCATCAATGAGTATATGGAAGAAAATCCTGACAAGGATATTAAGATCGGTTACATACTGGGCGCTCTGGGTTTCTCCAGCGTGAAGTTTATCCAGGACGGCATGAACGATTCCTGTATTTCCAAGTGGGATGGGACAGGCAGGTGTGAGATTGTAGCCGAGAAAACGGCAAACTGGAAGAGCGATGAGGCCATGGCTTTAGCGGAGGACTGGATCCAGGCTTATCCGGAGATCAATGTGATTGTGGCGCAGAACGACGAGATGGCGGTGGGGGCTTGCCAGGCTTATGCTGCGGCGGGCAAAAAGATGGGGGAAGAGATTCTCATCATCGGAGCTGACGGGTCACCGGCGGGACAGCAGGAGATTATCAATGGTAATATGTATGCCACCGTATTCATGAACCGCAGGGAGATGGCGGAGGCCTCCTGCAGGCAGTGGGAAAAGATCGCCAGGGCCGTGATGGAGGGAAAAGAACTTCCTGAAGATGAGCGGGCCGTGGATATCACCAGAATGGGCGTTATGACTAAGGAAAATTATGATGAGACATTAGCTCTTTTGAACAACAATTAAGGCCGGAGGAAAGGCGTAGGGGCGGCTGTTGACCGGCAGCCTCCGCGCCGGACATCCGGTGTGCAGCCAAAAGGCCATTTAGGTGAAGGATGGGATGTAATATGCCGCAGGACACAGTGATATTGGAAATGAAAGATATAAAGAAAAGTTTCTACGGGACAGAAGTTTTACATGGGGTCAGTCTGCAGCTGCGCAGGGGCGAAGTGCTGGGGCTGGTAGGTGAAAACGGCGCAGGCAAATCCACATTGATGAATGTACTGTTGGGACTTCATCAGCCGGATGAAGGGACCATTACCTTTAAAGGGCAGGTTATAAAGTGCAAAAGTCCCGCAGATGCGCTGAATATTGGGATTGCGATGATCCATCAGGAGCTGCGGCTGATCCCCTCCATGACTGTATCGGAAAATATATGGCTGGGCAGAGAATGCAAATTCTGCTATAAGCACAATCCGGTTATCAATATGGGGGCGCAGAAGGCCGCAACCAGGGCTCTGCTGGAGGAGCTGGGAATAGATATAGAACCGGGAACCAGGGTCAGCAATTTAAATGTAGCAAATATGCAGCTGGTGGAGATCGCCAGAGCAGTTTCGTATAACGCGGATATTATTATCATGGACGAGCCTACCTCAGCGCTGGCCAGCCATGAGATTGAGCTTTTATATAAAATTATTGAAAAATTAACAGCAAGCGGTGTTTCGATCATTTTTATCTCCCACAAGCTGGATGAGATATTTTATCTCTGCCACCGGGTTCTGGCGCTGCGGGACGGCAATTACATAGGCCTTAAGGATACGGGGGATCTGGATACGGATCAGCTGATCCGCATGATCGTAGGGCGGGAGATGAAGGATTTATACCCCAAAAGCGGAGGAAACGAATTTGGCAGCACCATATTAGAAGTTAAAAATTTAACTAAAAAAGGAGTATTCAATGATATCTCATTTTCCGTGAAAAAAGGTGAGATATTGGGATTCAGCGGGCTGATGGGGGCGGGCAGAACAGAAATTCTCAATGCAGTGTTCGGCATCGACCCCGCGGACAGCGGACAGATCTTCATCGACGGGAAAGAGGTGCGGATTAAATCACCGGCAGATGCGCTGAAGCATGGCCTTGGAATGGTAACGGAGGACAGACTGCGCAGAGGCCTGCTTCACAAGCTGTCGGTTAAGGTCAACATATCGCTTGCGTACCTTCCGTCCATATGCAGCAAGCTGAAAATGATCCGGAAGCAAAAGGAGATCGAGGACTGCCGCGGAGAGATCCAACGTCTGTCTGTTAAAACAGAGGGGATGAATACTCCTATCTCCAGCTTAAGTGGCGGCAACCAACAGAAGTGCATTATCGGCAGGTGGCTGCTGACAAACCCCAGGGTTTTGTTTCTGGATGAACCGACCAGAGGGATTGACGTTGGCTCAAAGGCAGAGATTTACCGCCTGATTGACCAGCTGGCGAAGGAAGGGATGGCTATTGTGATGGTATCCTCCGAACTCCCTGAAATCATCGGCATGAGCGACAGGGTGCTGATCGTGCGGCAGGGAATGACTGTGGCTGAATTTATGAGGGATGAGCTGGATCAGGAGACCATGATGAAACATGCATTCGGAGCCTGATGATTGAGGAAGGGAAGGTAAAAGTGATGAACATCCAGAAAAAAAAATCACCAAAGTTATATTCGGATTTGAAAATATTCTTATTGAACAATAAAGCGCTGCTGATTCTGATTGTCTTATTTATCATAGCATCATTTGGAAATGAAGTGTTTCTGACCTCCACAAACCTGCGCAACGTGGTGCGTCAGGTGGCGGTGTCCACTGTGCTGGGGATGGGTTTTACACTGGTTATCGCCTCAGGGACCATGGATCTGTCCGTAGGTACGATGCTGGGCCTGATCGGCGTCATCATGGCCAAGGTCTCCCTGATCGACGGCGTCCCCCTGTGGGCGGCGCTGGCAGTGGGCGTCCTCTGCGGCGCGCTGTTCGGCATGATCAACGGCTGCATCTCGGTGAGATACAATCTGAATCCCTTTATCGTGACGCTTTCCACCCAGCAGATCTTTAAGGGCGCCTGCTATCTGTTGTGCAACAACAGCCCCATATCGAGCATCAGCAGTGGGTTCAAGGCGATTGGCCAGGGCGCCGTGGGCTCGGTTCCTGTTCCCATCATCATTGTGGTAGCAGTTGCCATTGTCATTTCCACGGTATTTTACCGGATGGAGTTTGGACGCCATATTGTGGCCATGGGAGGCAATTCTGAGGCGGCCAGAGTGTCCGGTATTGATGTCAAGAAGGTGCGTGTTGCGGTGTATACGCTGATGGGCGTGTGCGTTGCCATAGCTGCCATGATTATGACAGGGCGCGTTGCCTCGGCACAGCCCACGGCAGGCCAGGGGATGGAGATGGACGCGATCTGCTCGGTTGTGCTGGGAGGCACCACTCTGGGCGGAGGAAAGGGAAAGGTGGGAGGAACCATCATTGGCTGTCTGATTGTGGGTGTCATCAATAACTGCCTGAACCTGCTGAGAATTGATTCCAACTGGCAGCTGATTGCCAAGGGCCTTCTGATCCTGTTTGCAGTGATACTGGATATTAAGACGGAGCGGCTGATTAGAAAAAGCCAGCAGTAGATAAAAACGGACTAAAGGAGATAGAATCATGACTGAGATAAAGACATTAGGCTATTTTGTGAATAATGAAATGAAGGAATCCAGAACCGGCAGCTACAGTGAGGCGGTGAATCCGAGCACAGGCCAGGTGATCGCCAGGGTACCCTGCTGCCTGAAGGAGGAGGTTGAGGAGGCTGTAGCTGCTGCCAAGGCTGCATTTCCAGGATGGTCTGCCACCCCTGTTACAAAGCGGGTTCAGATCCTGTATAAGTTGAGGGATCTTCTGGTGGAGCATATGGATGAGTTGACGTATCTGACCGCTCTGGAGAATGGCAAGGCTTGGGCAGAGGCCCAGGGAGATGTGCTGAAGGCTAAAGAGGGGACGGAGCAGGCTATAGCCGCACCCTCCCTGATGCAGGGGTGCAGCCTGATGGATGCCTCGTCAGGCTATGACACGGTGCTGTATCATGAGCCGCTGGGAGTATTCGCCGGGATTGTGCCGTTCAACTTCCCGGCTATGATTCCCATGGGCTGGATGACGCCCATCTGCATTGCGTGCGGAAATACCATTGTGCTGAAGGCGGCCACCTTTACGCCTCAGACTGCCCTGCGGATCGCCCAGCTGTATAAGGAAGCCGGATTGCCGGACGGTGTGATAAATATCGTGACGTGTTCCAGGAATGAGGCGGAAATCCTGCTGGAGCACCCGGATATAAAGGGGATCACCTTCGTCGGCTCTACCTCTGTGGGCAGGCACATCTATGAAAAAGCGGCATCTAACGGCAAGCGGGTCCAGGCGCTGTGCGAGGCCAAGAACCACGCCCTGGTTTTGGAGGATGTGCCCATTGCACGTACGGCAGCAGGGATCATAAACTCCGCCTTCGGCTGTGCCGGGGAGCGTTGTATGGCGCTGGCAGCGGTGGTGGTCCAGGAGGGGATTGCGGATGCACTGGTGGAGGAGATCGTGAGACAGGCCGGACAGCTGACCATAGGCCCCGCCTATGAGAAGCATACGAAGATGGGGCCAGTGATCAATGAAGGACATAAGAAATGGGTGGAGGGCTGGATACAGAAGGGCGTTGATGAGGGAGCGGAGCTGGTGCTGGACGGCAGAGGGATAAAGGTTGAGGGCTGCGAGGGCGGCTTCTATGTAGGTCCCACCATTCTGGATCATGTGACCTCTGAGATGACGGTGGGCGACATGGAGATATTCGGTCCGGTGCTCTGTATCAAGCGGGTGAAGACATTTGAGGAGGGGCTGCAGTTGATGAACCGCAATCCCTTTGCAAACGGGTCCGTTATTTTCACCCAAAACGGACATTACGCCAGGGAGTTCGCCAGACATACCGACGGAGGAATGGTGGGCGTCAATGTGGGTGTTCCTGTGCCTGTGGGCATGTTCCCGTTTTCCGGGCATAAACAGTCCTTCTTCGGGGATCTGCACTGCCTGGGCCGCGATGGCTACCGGTTCTATACAGAGACAAAGGTGGTGACCACGCGGTGGTTTGATGAGGAGGAAGGGAGAAACGTGAAGGTTTCAACCTGGGATGGGACGATATAGAGGAAGAATCGGCAAATGTCGTATCCCATTTCCAACCCATCTGTGCTATAGTAAAAAGCAGACAATTACGTGCAGACTATCATACAGAGGGGACACATTAAATGGATAACCGGAGAACTTATACCGCCGAGGAATTAAACATGATCTATGAATCCGTGCTGGATCAGGTGGAGGAAGGCGTGGTGATATCGGATGAGGAGAATAAGGTGGTCTTTATCAACCACGCGGCGGAGGCCATCGAGGGCGTGGATGCGAAGAAATCTCTGAATAAGAGTATGGAGGAGCTGTACTCGCCCACGGAGAACACGCCCCAGCACAGCCGCCACGCCATTGTGCTGAACACCGGGATTGCAGCCAATGAGTATTACAACCAGTATGTGGTGAAGGAGACTCACAAGGTGATGAACGTGATCGAGCGGATGTTTCCTGTGAATCTGGATAGCCGGACCATTGCGGTGTACTCCCTGATCAAGAATCTGCCGGTGATGAAGAAGTCCATGGAACAGAGCCTGGAGCTGTACACCCATTTCCAAGAGGAGAAGCCCAGAAACGGCACGAAGTACACCTTCAGCAGCATCCTGGGAAATGATATCACCTTTGTGGAGGCCATCTCCAACGCCAAGCATGTGGCCCAGAACCAGACCAATGTGCTGATCTACGGGGAGACAGGGACCGGCAAGGAGCTGTTCGCCCAGAGCATCCACAACTACAGCGTGTACCAGAACGGCCCATTTATATCAGTGAACTGCGCGGCCATACCAGCTACCCTGCTGGAGAGCATGTTTTTCGGCACAGTGAAGGGGTCCTACACCGGAGCCAACAACACGGCGGGCCTGTTTGAGCAGGCGGAGAATGGGACCCTGTTCCTGGACGAGATCAACAGCATGGACATTGCCCTGCAGGCCAAGCTGTTGAAGGTGATAGAGAACCGCTCCATCCGGCGGATCGGCTCGGAGAGGGAGCTGGATATCCACTGCCGGATTCTCTGCGCCCTCAACGAGGACCCTCTGGAGTGTATAGAAAACGGCAAGCTGCGCAGGGACCTGTACTACCGGTTGTCCAGCTGCATCCTGCACATTCCGCCCCTTCGCAGCCGCAAGAGCGATATTCCGCTGCTGTGCAACTGCTTTATCAGGCGGTTTAACCGGGAGTACAGCCAGCACATCCGGCGGATTGACGATGAGCTGCTGCAGCGTTTCCTGAGATACCGGTGGCCGGGCAATGTGCGGGAGCTGCAGCATGTGATTGAGAGCGCCTACTCTGTGTCGGAGAAAAACATCGACGTCCTTCAGCTGAACCATGTGTCCCCTTACTACAGAAGCTTTTTTGCAGGCGTAGGGGATGGCGGGATGAAAGGTG
>OKVW01001016.1_pt1 | contig 12945 bp, 10 predicted proteins | sample 1606991 | NCBI WGS metagenome assembly OKVW01 (sample SAMN03281021, study PRJEB24777) | human gut metagenome | isolation source: fecal sample PR177 from 1 month old male Malay infant, vaginal delivered...
CCCGCCGATGCAGAGGTGCCGCCTGCCGGTGCAGAGGTGCCGCCCGCCGGTGCAGAGGTGGTGCCCGCCGATGCAGAAGTACCGCCCGCCACTACAGAAGTACCCCCCGCCATAACCGGATCTCCCCCCGCCATAACCGTATCTCCGCCCGGCAGACCCGACCCAACACCAGCCGGCATCTCCCCGTCGCATGTATCCAATACCGTAACCACCGGCGTCTCCCCGGCCTTCACATCCCCTGAATGCAGGTTTAATGTGCGTCCGTCCATGCCGCCGCAGACCAATACCGGCGTGATGGGATTGACCTCCAACTGCTTAAGGCCTTCCAGGTCTGCCACAGCGATCAGATCCCCGGCTTTCACCTGATCCCCTGCCTTCACATGGCATTTAAAATACTGGCCTTTGAGGGCCACTGTCTCCAGACCGAAGTGCACCAGCAGCTCCACGCCGTCACTGGTTCTGAAGCCGTAGGCGTGAAGGGTATCTGCCACGGACACCACCTCCCCGTCCACAGGGCTTACAAGCCTGCCGTCCGAGGGAATCACCGCCACACCATCCCCGATAATCTTCTGTGAAAATACCGGATCAGGCACATCCTCAATGGGAACCAGCCTTCCGTTTAAGGGAGACAGAATATCAAATCCAATACAACCATCCATCATTTCTTTCATGCTCAACCTCCTGAGAATCCTTTGCACTGTTTGCGCAACCGCTTGCATTAAATATAAAGCGTTTGCACAAAGAATGCAATAGGTATTTAAATATTTTTCCAGCTTCTCCTTTTTGTACAAAAAACATAGGTGAAAATTATGCAACATTTCAAAAATCAACGCAATTAGTTGCAAAAATCAATGCAAATGATTTGACAAAAGTTGCATGGAGATTTAAAATGGAAACAAGAAACATGTATAAGGAGGCCTTATATGCCTGTAACCATTAAGGATGTGGCGGCGCTGGCTGGGGTATCCCCCTCCACGGTGTCCCGCACCTGCAACGATCATCCGTCCATCAGCCGTCAGACCAAGGAAAAGGTGCGCCACGCCATGGCGCAGCTGGGGTATGAACCCAATTTCCAGGCCAGCAGCCTGGCCAGCCAGAATTCACGGACCATTGGCATCATTCTGCCGCCGTCGGAGAAGGAGGCATATCAGAATTCCTTCTATTTAGAAGTGATCCGCGGCATAAGCCAGTTCTGCAACCAGAAACAGTACATCAACACCGTGATCACCGGTCAGAATGAGGAGGAGATTCTCCAAGTGATTAAGACCATGGCCAAGTCAGGCCTGGCGGAGGGGTTTATTGTGCTCTATTCCAAGGAGCAGGACCCGGTGATGGACTATCTGTACGAAGAGGGTCTGCTGTATGTGCTGATCGGCAAGGCTTACCGCAATATCAACCAGACCATCTACGTGGACAACGACAACGTGCTGGCGGGCAAGGAGGCGGCGGAATATCTGCTGGAGCTGGGGCACCGGCGTATCGCCTGCCTGTCCGGGGACCACTCCCTGATCTTCAACAATGACAGAAAGAACGGCTATATGCTGGCGCTGGCCCAGGCCCAGGTACCCTGCCTTTTGGAGTTCAGTGTCGAAGTCCCCAGTGTGCCGGAGGAACAGAATCAGGTGCTGGAAGCCCTTTTTAAGCGGCAGGACCGGCCCACCGCAGTCCTGGTCAGCGATGATATTCTGGCAGTGTCCCTGGAAAAGGCCTGTCTGGGCCTGGGTCTGTCGGTGCCTGAGGATGTCTCCATCATTTCCTTTAACAACTCCCTTTTTGCCAGGCTCACTTCCCCGCCGCTCACCTCAGTGGATGTGAATTCCTGCCAATTGGGAGCTGAAGCAGCCGCCCAGATGATCAGCCACATTGAGAACCCCAACCAGATGGCCACCAAGATAATTGTTCCCCATTTTATTGTGGAGCGGGAGAGCTGCAGAAGAATTTTGTAAACATTTAAACAAACTAAAACACCGTCCACGTGCCAGCCAATGATTTGGCTGGCCCTCATGGGCGGTGTTTTTGATGGGAAGGCTGACAGAAAGTTTTGTCAGATATAGTTCAGCGGATAAAACATTGCGATATACGCAACTGACACCACAATGCAGATCAGTGTCAGGGGAAGCCCTGGTTTCAGATAGTCTATAAATTTATAACCACCCGGCTCCACAGCCATGGAGTTGGCCGGCATGGCAACCGGTGTGGCGATGGCGATGGAGGCAGCAAAACGCACGGCTATAAGGATCGCTTTGGGCCCGATGCCCAGTGTCTCCGCCACAATCAGGGCGATTGGGGTAAACAGGATAATGGTAGCAGCGTTGGACATGAAGTTGGTCAGCGGTGTGATGATCAGGAAGATCAGGCACAGGATCAAAATGGGGCTGCCCAGGCTTCCCAGCACGTTCAATGAAGCGTCCGCGATCATGTCCGCCGCGCCGGAATTGGTCATAGCTTTTGCCACAGGCACCATGGCGGCATATATGATGATTCCGCTGATGGGGATGGCCCGGGTTGCGGCCTTGACTGTGATGCAGCGGGCGCCCACAGCAATCAGAGCGCCGATGATGGCAATAAAATGCAGGGGAATACCCACTTGTTTCTCAAAGATCATGCCCAGGAAGGTACCCACCATCAGGCACAGGCTCAGGGCTGTCTTCCATTGGGGAATGTTGGAAAAATCGGCGGCCTTGCGTTCAGCCGAAGCCTCCTCTTTCTCATTTCTGGGAGCATCCGGCAGCAGCTTGTAGCCGATAGTTGCCATATAGCATGCTGAGATTACCAGCAGGATCAGGGACAGCGGAGCAAATTCAAAGAAGTCCATGGTCTGTCCTATATTAAGGTTCTCAAGGGTTTCCTTTAAAAACGGGCCGGAGGTGGTTCCCACGATGGTGATGCCTCCGCCGAAGCAGCAGCCCACAATTACCGGATACATCAGCTTGGACCGCTTCATGCCAGTGGAAGTGCTGATGCCCAGAATCAACGCAATCAGCAGGGCCGCAGCCCCTGTGTTGGATAAAAATCCGGACATAATTCCGGAAAACATCACAATCGCAAAAATCAGATACCGTTCGCTCTTGGCAAATCTCGTCAGCAGGTGACCGATTTTATCTGCTCCGCCTGTCTGAAAGACCGCCTCGCCGATTACTGCCATGGCGGCAATGATCATGGCTGTGCTGCTGGCAAATGATTTTAGTGCTGTATCCGCGTCAATAACCCCAATGAGAAAGAAACTGACCGCCACGCCCATAGCAGTGACCGGAAGGGGAACCCACTCTGTCACAAACAGCACCAGTGCTGCCAAAATAATTAGAATAACCAGGATTGCTGGATCGATGCCCATACTCATAAAATGTCCTCCTTAGAATAAGTGATCGGGTAGTTCATGTATTGGCCAATTTTTCATAGGATGAGTATAAACCATTTTAGATGAATAACACAAATTGAAAAAAGTTTCATGGGCTATAACTGTTGATTATTGACAAAAAGTTATAACCCATGAAACTCTTTATCATTATGCAAATTAAAAGCAAAACCATATAATGTTTTCCAAAAGGTGATCAATCACAGGGAAAGGAAGCTGATTATGGAAGAACTGAACATACTGGCAGGATTTGTGGAGCAATTCAAATTAGAAGATGCGGGGGATGAAGTATGCACAGCGGCCAAGGCCTGTGTGCTGGAAACTGTGGCCCTGTCCCTGGGCGCTGTAAACAACCCAATGTTTCAGCATATAAAGGAGGTTTATACTGCTTATGACGGGACCAGGCTGTCAGCCGGCAACCCAGGCCTGCTCTGGGGAAGCGGGGAATGCGCGGTCTTGCGCACGGCTGTATTTCTAAACGCTATGATGGGCCATATACTGGAGCTGGACGATGTGCACACCAAGTCCAAGACTCACATCGGAACAGTGGTGATTCCCGCAGCATGGTGTCTGGCAGCATATATGAGAAAAACTGGAAAAGACCTTCTGGAGGCAGTCATCTGCGGGTATGAGGTCATGGCCCGGATCGGCATGGGTTTCGGCGTTTCCAGCCACCGCAATAAAGGATGGCATGTAACCGGTACGGCGGGAACCTTCGGCGCTGCGGCTGCCTGCGCTAAACTGCTGGATTTTAACCGGGAGCAGATTCTGGCGGCCCTGGGACTGGCGGGCACCCAGTCCAGCAGCACCTGGGCGTTTCTGGCGGACGGGGCCACCAACAAGGTGCTGCACCCGGCCCGGGCGGCGGCCAGCGGGCTGGAATCCTGCATGCTGGTGCAGGGAGGGATGAGAGGCTCTGCACGGATTCTGGATGCCCCGGATGGAGGCATCTTCCCCATGATGTCCGATGGGTACGATTATTCCCTGTTAAGCGCCGGCCTGGGGACAGTGTACGAGATTCTGAATATGGATAAAAAGCCATACCCCTGCTGTCGCAGCACCCACTGTGCCATCGACGGGGCCATTGCGCTCAGGCAGGCCCATGGCATAAGGACTGAGGAGATCAGGTCCGTGGAGGTGGCCACCTACCTGGTGGGGGTAAAGCAGTGCGGATTGACTGAGAGCAGCAAGACCCCCAAACAGCCCACAGAGGCCAAATTCTCCACCCCCTATACAGTGGCCTGCGCCCTGATTTCGGGAAATGTTGGCCTGTCCGACTTTGAGCTGGAGGCCATTGACCGGGAGGAGTTAAAGGCATTGGCCAGCCGCGTCCATGTGTCCGCGGAGGAGCATTTTACAGACAAATATCCGGAACATTGGGGCTGTCGGGTGGAAATCAAAATGGAAAACGGTTGTGTATATACAAAAGAAGTGGAAGACGCCTCGGGAAGCGTGGCCGCCCCCCTGACCTACAGCCAGATCCTATCTAAAGCCCACGCCTGCTGCGGGGCCTATGACCGGGGATGGAGGGACCGCCTGTTTCGTGAACTGATGGAGCTGGAACGCCTGGAGAAGCTGCCACAGCTGCAGGGGAACACTTAACAAAGGCTGGTGCATATGGTATAATCTTGATTTAAGACATAGAAGGAGGCGCCTGTATGAACAAAAGTGATCTGGAGAAAATTGTGGCAATTGCGGAGGAGGGCAGCATGGCAAAAGCCGCCCAGAAGCTCTACATTACCCAGCCTGCGCTGAGCAAATGCCTGACGAAGCTGGAGGAGGCGCTGGGGGAGACGCTGTTTACCAGGCGGCCAAACGGGCTGAGCCTCACCTACGCGGGAGAATGCCTGGTAAAGAGGGCATACCAGATTATGAAGCTCTACGATGATGTGGAAATTGAGTTCTGTGAGCTGAACCACATGCGCAAGGGCCGTCTTAAGCTGGGGTCTGCGGAGCGCATCGGCGCGCTGGTGCTTCCCAACCTGCTGAAGCGGTTCAAGGAATGTTACCCTAACATCAAGATTGATATCGTGGAAGAGAACAGCATGATCCTGGAGGAAAAGCTGATGATGGGCGCCCTGGACATTGCCATCCTCTGTCTTCCCCTTAAAAATGCCAATGTTAACTATCAGGTGTTCTACGAGGAACCGGTCTACGTGGCCATTCCCGTGGACCATCCTTTGAATAAAGACGCTTATTCCAGAGAGGGGGAAGAGATGTCCTATTTGCCGCTGGAGAGTCTGAAGGGAGCGGAGTTCATTCTGACTAAGGCATTTAAAAAGACCCGGATGGCGGCCGACCGGATTCTGGAGTACCTGGAAGAGGATTATACCGTGCCGCTGGAGTCACAGAACATTGAAACTGTGATACGTCTCGTGGCCAATGGCCTGGGCATCTCCCTCATTCCCAATATCTACTCAAAGGTTTACCGGACGGGGGATAAGATCAACTATTACCGGCTGGAAGAGCAGTATGTACCAAACTGGCAGTGGGCTGTGATCTACAACGAAAGTGTGGACAACCTGACCAGGCCCTCCAGGGAACTGTACAATATCCTTTGCGAGGAGGGCTGCCGCCTGCCGGGGTATGTGGAATAGCAGTGAATAACCATCCTTCATCGCTGATTGGAGGGGGCATCCGCCCCCTTCCTGCTGACTAAATCAATATTTTTACTGGGATGAAGCGTACACTTCACCTAGTAAAGAATAGCCTTAATCTCCTTAATCAATGAATTCAGGCCCAGCTCATTGCAGTCGCTGATCAAGCCGAGGGTAACAAATTTTGTAAAGGAGGCCTTGATCCCTGCCGCGTCATTTATCTCAATCAGGTGGGAGGTGTCATTGATCAGGTCCAGTATCTCACTGCCTGTATTATTTTTCTTGGTATAGCACTGATATAGCTGTTGAAGTTCGCTGATGAGCTGCCCGTTTTTTCCGGCGGGCATGCTTGCTTCCAGAACGGTGGCAGCTTTTGGCTGGGGGGCCGGCTCAGGCGGCGTCAGGGCAGTGATTGTGCCATCTCCCAGGAAGCTGATCTCATAATCAGCTGTATTGCTTCCCTCCATCAGCTCTGTTAAGGTCCCACAGAGCTGTTGTGCGAAGCTGTCATTTGGGGGTGCAAAGGAATATACTGCCCCTGTAGAAAACCCAATATTTACCAGCTTGGTATTCCGGCCGGACCGGCTGCACAGTGCCCAGGCGCCGAGGTAGAAAGCCAGGATGACCAGCATCACCACTGTATCCACAATCCGCCTGCTTGCCAGAGCAATAAACAGTAGGATCAGGGCAGACTGATAGGGAAATGGAGGCTCTGTCCGGGGACCGGCCCAGATATAGGAGATTCCCGATATCCGCAGGGCATGGTCATCCCAGCTGAGTACATTTCCTTCTATTTTCATATGAGAAATTTTGAATATATGTTTCTTGTGAGCTGACATCAGAATCTCCTCCATAAACGATTTAGTTTTTTTCTATGACTGTTGCGATTATAACCGGGTTTGCAATCATCCCCGAACCGCTGGCCTGAAAATCCGTGATTTCCACATACACGCTGTAAGTACAGCATGTGCTCTCCTGGGAATCACAGTCACAGGCTGACAATGTAAATGTATCGGCCTCCATATCGCGGATCTCGCGGGAATACAGCCCCTCGGCACTGACAGGGACTGAACAGTGCTGGCATCTATCCTGCTTTAACAGCCGGAACCTGAGGTTCGCTCTGGTCTGCCGCAGGATTATGTTGCAGGAAAAGTTTAAATGTACGATGAAATTTGTACAGCCTGAGGTATTCAGGTTCAGGGAGGCCACATGATATGTGGCCCCCTTTTCTGTCCCCTCAGGCAAAACGAGTCCTCCGAAAGCAGAGCATTTTAACAGAATATCGGCGCTTTTCTGCCGGTGGCCGGCAGGGCGGATGCTATCTTTTTCCGCATGCGCAGCGCACGGCTCGGCATGCTTCTCCTGGGGAGAAGGCGGCCGGGGCGTTCGGTTGTAGTTTCCGTAACGCGGATAGCTGAAGCGTCCAAATGGTCTGTAATACATACTCGCTCCTTGTGTTGTTATTTATTAAGCGTTGCAGGTGTTGTCTACTACAATTGCGGAAAGGGTTGCGTTGTTGATGGCGGTTACGCCTACAGTGGCGACACCGGCAACCGTGGCAACTACGCTGTAAGTGCAGCATTCGTCATCACAGATATCGCAGTCACATACGAAGAAGTTGAAGGAATCACTTTCCGTAACAGCGATCAGGCGGGAGAAAGTCCACACCGGACCTACTGGGATCGGAACCAGCTGGCCTTTGCACTGCTTGAAGATCTGCAGATTCAGGGTCAGAACGGCTGCTGTGGTAACGATGTTACTTGCAAAATCAAATTTGATACAGGGTTTGCGGAAACCCTTGGTATCTACGTTTACGGTAGCTACAGTAAAATTGGTGCCTGCAAGAGTAGCCAGGGGAAGGGTAACGGCGCCGGGACAGCCGCATTTTAACAGGGTTCTGTTGGGTGCAAGATATTTGGGTCTTTCGCATTCGCAGCAGCACTTGCACTCACACTCATTGTCTCTATCATAATCACTGCAATTCATTTCGCTCATGATGAACCTCCACTTGATTGGGTTTAATTTATTTTAAATACCGACTTGGTATACTACAATATATTAAGCAATCAGAAAAAGGTTACTGCTCGGCACATTTCCTTGAAAAATAAAAAAACCCCCTGTTCCGACAGAATGTGTTGTCTGTCGGAACAGAGGTTAAAGTTAATTGTGTTTATGCATTGCCGTCTGAGTAGAAGCAGTACCTGGCCCGGCCCTGAAGCTTGGCGTCATACAGCGCGGTGTCGCTCTGGCGGAGGAGTTCGTCAATATCCATGGCAGGATCATCGGTGCAGGCGATGCCGATGCTGGCCGACAGGAAGGTCAGATACTCTGAGGCGGAGAAGGTCTGCTGCATCCGCGCCAGAAGATGGGAGGCCTGGTGCTCCAACTGCTCTCTGCTGCAGCCTCCCAGCTTGGCCACCAGGAATTCATCCCCTCCGATCCGAGCGATGAAGTCATGGGGGAAACATTCCTGAAGGAGGCGGGCTGTGACAATCAGCGCAGCATCCCCGGCCTTGTGGCCAAAGGTGTCGTTGACCTTCTTAAACTGGTCCAGATCCGCATAGAGCAGGCAGAGCGGGCGGGTACCCCTGTTTTCACGGATATACTGGTAGAAGCTGCGCCTGTTGTCCAGGTCCGTCAGAAAATCGGTGTTGGAGCTCTTGATGATCTGTTCTTCCAGCTCCCGTTCTTTTGTGATATCCCTGTATATGCACAGCCGCCCGGCTTCATTATGGAAAACATCATGGATGGGCAGTTCGTAAATCTCCAGAATCCTCACCCGGTTGTCCTGGCCGCCGTAGTCTATCCTGGCCTCCGCATTGCCGTCCCGGTTGATCTCAGTGGTGCCGCCCAGCACCCGTTTATTCCACGTGGGGAAATGCTGCCCAATGATAACGTCCCTGGTAATGTGGAAATACTCTTCGAATTTCTCATTTGTGTTGATAATCGTGCCGTCCTCATTCCAGACCAGGATGGCAAATGGCATAGTGCGCAGAATCAGCTCCAGCTCCGCGCTCATATTCTCCAGGGCAGTGATGTCGTGGCCAATGCCCACGGTTCCCAGCAGGCGGCCGTCCTGGTCCAGCAGAGGCGCCTTGTAGGTGTTGAACTGCCGCATGCCGTGCTGGCTGCGCACCTTCTCGGTGGAGAAACATTTCTCCCGGTGGCGCATCACAAATTCATCGGTCTCTTTACAGACGAATTCCCCCTGCTTATAGTCCTCCTCGGAAATGTCCCAGATATAACAGTGATCCTTGCCGGTAACATCTTCCATGGTCTTGCCTACGGTCTGGCAGAACGCGTTGTTAACCTTTACGTGGATTCCCTCCACGTCCTTGAACCACACCATATCCGGCATACATTCGATCAAAGTGTTGAAAAATATCTGATTGATTCTGGCGTTCTTTTGCGCCTCCATCTGTTCCAACAGCTTCTGGAAGCGAATGCGGGCAAGCCTGCTGTTGTACGGTTTCCCCCAGATCTCGTCGGCAGCCGCCAGATCCTCATCGGCCGCAGCCGCAATCTGCTCTGAATCGCCGCAGGCCACAATCATTGCACTGCGGGCAAGCCGTCCGCGCAGAACAGAAGGGCTGTCCGTCCAGGGCAGCTCAAGGAATAATATATCTGCATCGCAAAAATCCTCCTGCGTATCTGGCAGGCAGGTGCTGATTGTTTGATTTGCATGCTCAGTGGAGCTGATTCCCCTGACCAGTTCCTCTAAATTTGAATCCCGGCTTACAATCACAATTTTATAATTGCTGAGACACATGTTTTCTTCTCCCTTCGTAAAGCACTCTCAGAAGACCAAACATTTTACGCTTATTTTAATAATACCACAAAAACAAAATTAGTGACATGAATTTTGTAATACTTTGTAAATTTTAAACATATATTTGGGCTTCCGCCAGTCCGCAGCCATGAGGTCGGAGAGGGCTTTCATAGCGGTTACAGTGCCAGATGTCCATGCGGCAATTTTTAACATAATGAAACTTGCGAATATACCCAGTCTATGTTAGAGTTACTAATAGAATAAAGCGGCGGATCAACACAATTCTGCCGGAAGATTGGCGGTGGCGGAACATGAGCTGGAATATTGCGGCGGAGTCGATGTCTTTAGTGATTCTGGGGATTATTATGGTGTATTCGAGAAGGGGGAGCAATCTTCCTTCATTAAAAAATAAAGTATTTCACGGGTGTTTGCTGATTACCTTCAGCGCGATTCTGACCAACATTCTGTCCACCATTATGATTTATAATTTCAGGGCTATTCCACTGAGTATGACATGGGTGGTGACGACCATCTATTTTATTTTGACACCTCTGATGGGATTGGCATATTATTTGTACACAGTCTCCCTGGTGTGTACGGAAAGCTGCCAGCTGAGGAGGGCCATTGCCGTTGGCGTGGTCCCCGGTGCCGCATATCTGGTGATGGTGCTGATGAATCCCATTAACAAGCAGCTGTTTGATCTGAATATGGAAGAGGGGTATATCAGAGGCCATATGATTGTCCTGACCTACCTTGTATTCTATGCCTATTGTCTGGCCTGCATTGTGGTGACAGTCATAAACCATAAGCGGTTGCAGCGTGAAATCTACAAGATTTTGGCGGCATTTCCCATATTAGCTGTGCTGGTGATCATCTTCCAGCAGTTTTACCCCAATGTGATCCTGTCGGGATCAGCGGCTACCTGCGCCCTTCTGATCATTTACCTTCACCTGCAGAACCGGCAGATTTCCCTTGATTATCTGACCAATGTGCCCAACCGCCATGAACTCCTTGATATGCTGGGCTATATGCTAAAGAAGAGCCCAGATAAAGAGTTTGCACTGATGGTGGTATCCCTCCGGGATTTCCGCCAGATTAACAATGCCTGTGGGCAGCAAAATGGGGACGGCCTTTTAAGGGAGGTCAGCAGGTTTTTATGCGGGATTGTGCCCCATGGGACAGTGTACCGGTACAGCGGGGATGAATTCGCCATATTGTTTACGCCCGCAGATAAAGAACAGGTGGGGCACTGTATAGAGACCATACAGGACCGCATGAAGCAGCCATGGCAGGTGGCGGACTACCGGATTATGGCGGACGTGGTGGTCGGAATCATCAACCACTCGGAAGCGGGGGAGTCCCTGGAACGGATCGTGGGCGCCATCGAATATGCGGTGTCCCAGGCTAAAACCGGCAGAAACGGCAGTGTCTGTTACTGCGATGAGGCCATGCTGGGGAAACTGGAGCGCAAACGCCAGGTAATACAGATCCTGAAGGACCAGATTGCCAGGGAGAGCTTCGAAATGTATTATCAGCCCATCTATTCCGTGGAAAGCGGCTGCTTCCGGGACGCTGAGTCCCTGATGAGAATACCGGATTCCCCCATCGGACCCATTTACCCTTCTGAGTTCATCCCCATTGCAGAGGAGACCGGCCTGCTGATCGACATCACTTACATCATTTTAGATAAGGTGTGCAGATACATCAACCGGCTGCTGGCCCAGGGAATTGACATCCGTTCAATCCATGTGAATTTTTCAGCAGTGCAGTTTTCCCAGCGGGATCTGAAAGATAAGGTGCTGGATATCATCCGGCGGAACAATACGCCCATGTCTGCAATCAAAATCGAGTTTACGGAGAGCACTCTGGCCGAGAGCACTGAGGTAGTCACAGACTTTGCCATGGAGATGAAGCGCCACGGCATCATGATGGGCCTGGATGACTTTGGCACCGGGTATTCCAATATCTCCACAGTGATCAGGATTCCCTTCGGCACGGTGAAGCTGGATAAGAGCCTGGTCTGGGTATCTATAGATAATGAGAATTCAGCCCTTGCCGTGAAGAACCTGACATATACCTTTAAACAGCTGGGGATGAAGGTGGTTGCAGAGGGCGTTGAGAACGAGGAGCAGAAGGCGCTGGTGAATTACTTTGGCGTGGACCAGATACAGGGATTCTATTATGCAAGACCTTTGCCGGGGGATGAGATGGAGCAGTTTATGCTGCAGCACAGCATCTCAGGGAAAAGCATGTTAAAATAGACAATCCCCCATTTCGATGATACAATACTACTTGGGCCGCGTGAATAGCGGTCCAAGTTTGAAATATCCGGGAGAGTGGGGCAGCTTTCCGGCTATTTAGGAGGCATAAATGACTAAAATGAATGAAATAAAACAGCCGGCCAGCACAGAGCATGTTTATTCCAATATCCGCAAGCGGATCTTAAAGCTGGAGCTGGAGCCGGGGCAGAAGATCAGTGAGAACCAGATGGCGGAGGAGTACGGGGTATCCCGTTCCATCATACACAGCGCCTTTGTCAGGCTGAACCAGCAGGGACTGCTGACTGTGTATCCGCAGCGCGGGACCTATGTCACACAGATTGACCTGAAATTTATTGAGGATCTTCTGGTGCTTAGATCAGCGGTGGAGAAGGAAGCCGTGTACGAGCTGTTCGAGGAGCTGAGCATGGAGAAGCGCCAGGATCTGATTGGGAAGCTGGAGGCCAATCTGGAAAAACAGGAGGAATACCGGAATGCAGAGATCTATGATCTGAATTTCCAGACCCTGGATTCTGAATTTCACAAACTCATCTGCGCAAGCGTTGGGCGGTACAGGCTGGTGGAAATGTTGGGAGATCTGATGCTGCATATCGTCAGATGGCGCAATTTTGACGTGGCCTTTGATAAAAGAATGCCGAACTTAATTGACCAGCACAGGACCATTGTGGAGGAGATGAAGACCGGGAACCTGGCCAGGGTCCAGAAGGCAATCGCAGTCCATCTGGAGACGATTTCAGAGATCAGAGTCCGTGCTACCGAAAAATATCCACAATATTTTATAAACATTTAGAAAAACCCTTGACATTTTAGCTAAAAGTAGTAAGATTAACACATGAACTGGTATACTAGAATTCATAAGAAGCGTTTTCTAGTATACGCCCTTCACCGGTATTTTCTATGCTCGTTTATGATTAAATTATTTTTTTTACTCTAACTGGTATACTA
>OKVW01001017.1_pt1 | contig 12939 bp, 11 predicted proteins | sample 1606991 | NCBI WGS metagenome assembly OKVW01 (sample SAMN03281021, study PRJEB24777) | human gut metagenome | isolation source: fecal sample PR177 from 1 month old male Malay infant, vaginal delivered...
CCGTTGCTCATATTGTACGCGCGCAGGTAGTTATCTGCAGTCGCGCCGATGAACAGGACGTTACCGGCCGTGGAGATCGGACCGCCCAGCATCGGCATCCCCATATTAAATGGCACCGGTACAGGCATCGGGAACGGCATGCTATCCTGTGGTGTACCGATCCGTTTTTTCCAGACGACCTGGTTGGTTTTCAGATCCAGTGCGGAGATGTAACCCCAGGCCGGTTGTTTACATGGCAGACCAAACGGAGAAAGGAACGGGTTCAGCGTCACGCCAAACGGTACGCCGTATTGCGGCTGAATACCGGACTCGGTGCCGGAACCCCTGGCGTCTTTCGGCTGCTCCATCGGGTTACCAGGACCACGCGGGATCAGTTTCGATACAAACGGCAGCGCCATCGGGTTGGCAATCGCCACCTGACGGTTTGGGTCAACCGAAATACCGCCCCATTCGAACATACCGAGGTTGCCCGGGAACACCAGCGTGCCCTGCTCAGACGGCGGGGTAAAGATGCCTTCATAACGCAACTGATGGAACATTACACGGCACACCAGTTGGTCGAACATGGTGGCCCCCCACATATCCGCACCGGTCAGGTCTTTCTTCGGACGGAAGCTCAGGTCAGAGAAGGGCTGCGTTTTGCTGACATAATCGCCCTTTGCAGCACCTTGCGGTACTGGTTTTTCTGGTGCCGGGACAACCAGTTCACCGTTACGACGGTCGAGAACAAAGATGTTACCGGTTTTCGCCGGCGCATAGATGACCGGGACTTTTTCACCTTTAACGGTAATGTCCGCCAGCGTAGGCTGGGACGGCATATCCATATCCCACAGATCGTGGTGAACGGTCTGGTAGCTCCAGGCCAGCTTACCGGTGGTGGCGTTCAACGCCACAATCGAACTGGCATAACGTTCCTGCTCTGGCGTCCGGTTGCCCCCCCAGATATCCGGCGTGGTCACGCCCATCGGCAGATAAACCAGATCCAGTTTCGCGTCATAGGCTGCTGGCGCCCAGGAGTTGGGGGAGTTAAAGGTAAAGGTGTGCTCATCGGAAGGGATCGCATTCGGGTCTTTTGCGCCCGGATCGAAGGCCCACAGCAGTTTACCGTTGTTCACATCAAAACCACGAATCACACCGGAGGTTTCACGTGTTGAGAAGTTATCCGTGACCGAACCGGCAATCACAATGGTGGTATCGGTGATGATTGGCGGCGACGTCGGTTCATACAGCCCCGGCGTTGTGTCCGGCATGTTGGTCTGAAGATTCAGGATGCCTTTGTTGGCAAAGGTTTCGCACAGCTTACCGGTTTGCGCATTCAGCGCAAACAGACGACCGTCGTTGACCGGCAGAATGATTCGGCGCGGACAGTCGGCAATCACCTCCGGAGAGGCGTTATCGGCTTTCGCTTCATGATACGACACGCCGCGACAGGTGACATGCTGGAAGCTGGTGTTGGTATTAAGCTGCGGATCAAAATGCCACTTCTCTTTCCCGGTGGCCGCATCCAGGGCGAACAGACGCTGGTGCGCCGTGCAAAGATACAACGTATCGCCCACTTTAATGGGGGTCACTTCGTTGGTGATTTCACCCGGATCGTTTGGCTGCTTCAGGTCGCCGGTGCGGAACACCCACGCTTCTTTCAGATTGTGAACGTTATCGGCGTTGATCTGCTTTAGCGGCGAGAAGCGTTGGCCTTCCTGATTGCGGCCATACGCCGGCCAGTCATTATCGGAGATTGTTGAGATCGCTTCTGCCGGAGTGGCATCAGCGCTCAGCGTACCGTTGATTTCCTGTGGATCATTGAAGCCCGCCCAGGTCAGGATCCCGCCGCTGATGAGCAGTGCAACCACCAGGGCTGCCACTGCGCCACCTGAAGGGACAATCAGGCGATGCCAGACAAACGGTAAAATCAGCCAGATGCCGAAGAAGACCAGGATGTCGCTGCGCGGCGTCAGCGCCCAAAAGTCGAAACCGACTTCCCAGACGCCCCATATCATGGTGGCAAGTAGCAGCGCGGCATAAAGCCACAGCGCGGAGCGCTTACTGCGCCAGAGCAGGAAAGCGACACCCAGCATGACAAGACCGGCAATCGGGTAGTACCAGGAGCCGCCAACAGCGACCAGCCAGCCTCCACCGATCAAGAGATATAGCCCGCAAAGCGCGGCGAAGAGGGCCGTTAGCGTCACGAGGAGTCGTGGCGAACGAACGTTGTTATCTGCCATAAAAATACACCATCTCAATTTGTTAATTTTTTAGTAGCAATTAATTATAGGATTTAACAAGTGTGATCGTAATCACAAAATGAGCTTTATTAAGAGATGCCGCGAATAAATACTTTTACTGGTATACTGCGTGCCTTGCGCTTCGATGCTGTCCTGGTAAGAGCAGGCATGGAGTGATTTGTTTTTAAATCATATGGTTAGAGATATGAAACATACTGTAGAAGTCATGATCCCCGAAGCGGAGATCAAAGCGCGTATTGCCGAACTGGGTCGTCAGATTACTGAGCGTTATAAAGACAGCGGCAGTGACATGGTGCTGGTCGGTCTGCTGCGTGGTTCATTCATGTTTATGGCGGACCTGTGTCGTGAAGTGCAGGTATCTCATGAAGTCGATTTTATGACCGCCTCCAGCTACGGTAGCGGCATGTCCACCACCCGTGATGTGAAAATTCTCAAGGATCTCGACGAAGATATTCGCGGCAAAGACGTGCTGATTGTGGAAGACATTATTGACTCCGGTAATACGTTGTCGAAAGTCCGTGAAATTCTGAGCCTGCGTGAACCGAAATCTTTGGCGATTTGTACGCTGCTCGATAAACCATCCCGTCGCGAAGTGAATGTGCCGGTGGAATACGTTGGTTTCTCGATTCCGGATGAGTTTGTGGTGGGATACGGGATTGATTACGCCCAGCATTATCGCCATCTGCCGTATGTTGGCAAAGTGGTCCTGCTGGACGAGTGAGCGTAAAAAAACCGGGAAGCTCCCGGTTTTGCACAGTCATTTCCCCGGCGATGTACCGGGGATTTTTATTTGTGGTTGATGTGTTTCTGGCTGAGATTTGAAACACCCTGGCGATAGCGCTGTTCCAGGGTGGCGCGACTGGTCGCGGTCACTTCCAGATCGCGCAACAGGCCATCGTGGATCCCGTAGGCCCAGCCGTGGATAGTCACTTTCTGACCGCGTTTCCACGCGGACTGCATGATGGTGGAGTGACCCAGGTTATACACCTGTTCCATGACGTTCAGTTCACACAGCGTGTCCATACGACGCTCCTGCGGCATTTCGCCAAGCAATGAGCTATGTTTGAACCAGATATCACGGATATGCAGAAGCCAGTTGTCGATCAGTCCCAGCTCCGGGTTGTCTACCGCCGCCTGTACGCCACCACAGCCGTAGTGACCACAGATAATAATGTGTTCAACTTCGAGGACATCAACGGCATACTGAACAACGGAGAGGCAGTTGAGATCGGTGTGGATAACCAGGTTGGCCACGTTGCGGTGGACAAATAATTCGCCCGGTTCGAGACCGGTTAAACGTTCTGCGGGAACGCGACTGTCGGAACATCCAATCCATAGAAAGCGCGGTTTTTGCGCTTGCGCCAGTTTCTCAAAAAATCCGGGATCCTCTTCCACCAGCATTTTTGACCATAGTGCATTGTTACTGATGAGTGTATCTATGTCTTTCATGGAGGTTAACGACCTGTAACCAAATAAGTGCGTTGGGCTAATATAGGGCAACTCCGGGATTATTAAAACCACATATAAAGTGTCAGAACGTAAGGTAAGCAGAAATTTATGACCATTGCACTGGAACTTCAACAACTTAAAAAAACCTATCCGGGTGGCGTACAGGCGCTTCGGGGGATAGATTTGCAAGTCGAAGCGGGTGATTTTTATGCACTTCTGGGACCGAACGGGGCCGGAAAATCGACCACGATTGGCATTATCAGCTCGCTGGTGAACAAATCATCCGGGCGTGTCAGCGTTTTTGGCTACGATCTGGAAAAAGATGTCGTTAATGCCAAACGCCAGCTTGGACTGGTGCCACAGGAATTTAACTTTAACCCGTTTGAGACCGTGCAGCAGATTGTGGTCAATCAGGCGGGTTATTACGGCGTGGAACGTAAAGAGGCGATTGCGCGCAGCGAAAAGTATTTAAAACAGCTCGATCTGTGGGAAAAACGCAATGAACGTGCGCGGATGTTATCCGGGGGGATGAAACGTCGCCTGATGATTGCCCGTGCGCTGATGCATGAGCCGAAATTACTGATCCTCGATGAACCGACCGCAGGGGTGGATATTGAACTTCGCCGCTCAATGTGGGGTTTTTTGAAGGATTTAAACGACAAAGGCACCACGATTATTCTGACAACCCACTATCTGGAAGAGGCAGAAATGCTCTGTCGGAATATCGGGATTATTCAGCACGGCGAGCTGGTCGAAAACACCTCAATGAAAAATCTGCTTTCTAAGCTGAAATCTGAAACCTTTATCCTCGATTTAGCGGCGAAAAGCCCGCTGCCTAAGCTTAATGGCTACCAGTATCGGCTGGTCGATACGTCAACTCTGGAAGTGGAAGTCCTGCGTGAGCAGGGGATCAACAGCGTGTTCAGCCAGTTAAGCGAGCAGGGCATCCAGGTGCTGAGTATGCGTAACAAAGCGAACCGTCTTGAGGAGCTGTTTGTGTCACTGGTTCATGAAAAACAAGGAGATCGCGCATGATGCAGCTTTACTGGGTCGCGCTAAAAAGCATCTGGGCGAAAGAAATCAACCGCTTTATGCGGATCTGGGTGCAGACACTGGTGCCGCCCGTCATCACCATGACGCTCTATTTTATTATCTTCGGTAACCTGATTGGCTCCCGTATTGGCGAGATGCACGGCTTTAGCTATATGCAATTTATCGTGCCGGGTCTGATCATGATGGCGGTAATCACCAACGCGTACGCCAACGTCGCTTCATCGTTCTTTAGTGCGAAGTTCCAGCGCAACATTGAAGAGTTACTGGTCGCACCGGTGCCGACGCACGTGATTATTGCCGGATTTGTCGGAGGCGGCGTGGCGCGGGGATTGTGTGTCGGGGTGCTGGTGACGGCGATTTCGCTGTTCTTTGTGCCATTCCAGGTACATTCGTGGGTGTTTGTTGCGCTGACGTTATTGCTGACGGCTATTCTGTTCTCACTGGCCGGTCTGTTGAACGCGGTTTTTGCCAAAACGTTTGATGATATCAGCCTGATCCCGACCTTTGTGCTGACGCCGCTGACCTATCTTGGCGGTGTGTTTTACTCGCTGACGCTGCTGCCGCCGTTCTGGCAGGGGTTATCGCAACTCAACCCGATCGTGTACATGATTAGCGGCTTCCGTTACGGTTTCCTCGGTATTCATGATGTGCCGCTGGTGACCACCTTCGGCGTGCTGGTGGTGTTTATCGTGGCGTTCTATCTGCTGTGCTGGTCGCTGATCCAGCGTGGACGCGGGCTGCGTAGCTAATCCTGTCATTCCTCTCCCTTGCAAGGGGAGAGGACGATTGTTGACCAGTGTCATCATTCTTTTTTGTCACCTTGATAAACTACTTGCCTGCTAATGAGGTGAGCAATGCTGGGTTGGGTCATTACTTGTCACGACGATAAGGCTGAGGAGCTGCTGAGCCTGCTGGAAAAAAATCACGGCCCGCTGGCGCAATGCCGGGCGGTGAATTTTTGGCGCGGATTGAGCGCGAATATGCTGAGTCGCATGATGTGCGACGCGTTGCACGCCACCGATTCCGGTGACGGCGTTATCTTTCTGACCGATCTGCAAGGGGCAGCACCCTATCGTGTGGCATCATTGCTGAGTCATAAACACCCGCAGTGTGAAGTGATCTCTGGCATTAATGACGCATTACTTGAGCAGATGATTGCATCACGTGAATCTATGAGTAGCCCGGCGTTTCGCGATCGCATCGTTGCGCTTGGTGGGCCAGAAGTCACCAGCCTTTGGCATCAACAACAGAAAAACCCGCCTTTTGTTCTGCTGCACGATTTGTACGAGTATTAATCTTTCTTATTAATGTGGTGAATTGATACAATCCCTGCGTTGCTTCTTGCCCCGGTTATTGTCGATGATGAAATATCTCTTTTCGCTGCTACTGTTCCTCTCCTCAGTTGCCAGCGCAGCGTTGCCTGCCCGTTATATGCAAACCACGGAAGATGCGGCTATTTGGGCGCAAATTGGCGATAACATGGTCACCGTGGGGAATATTCGCGCCGGGCAGATCATTTCTGTCACGCCGGTGGCGGCCGATTACTATGAATTCAAATTTGGTTTCGGCACCGGGTTTATCGATAAAGGCCATCTGGAACCTGTCCAGGGGAAGCAACGTGTTGAAGACACGCTGGGCGATCTGAATAAACCGCTGAGCAATCAGAATCTGGTCACCTGGCAAGACACCCCGGTGTACAACGCGCCGAATGTCGGTAGTGCGCCATTTGGCGTACTGGCGGATAACCTGCGTTATCCCATTATCAACAAGCTCAAAGACAGGCTGAATCAAACCTGGTATCAGATTCAAATTGGCGACAGGCTGGCCTGGGTTAGCGCGCTGGATGCGCAGGAAGACCGTGGTTTGCCGGTGCTGACCTATCATCATATCCTGCGCGATGAAGAGAACACGCGCTTTCGCCATACTTCCACCACCACCTCCGTTCGCGCCTTCAACAACCAGATGACCTGGCTGCGGGATCGCGGTTACGCCACGCTGACGATGTATCAACTGGAAGGTTATGTGCGCAACAAAATGAATCTGCCCGCGCGCGCCGTGGTGATTACTTTTGATGACGGGCTGAAATCGGTGAGCCGCTATGCCTATCCCGTACTCAAACAGTATGGAATGAAAGCCACCGCGTTTATTATTTCGTCACGAATTAAAGGCCATCCGCAGAAATGGGACCCAAAATCGCTGCAGTTTATGAGCGTTTCAGAGCTTAACGGCATTCGTGATGTGTTTGATTTTCAGTCCCATACGCACTTTTTACATCGGGTGGATGGCTATCACAGGCCGATTCTGCTCAGTCGCAGTCATCACAATATTCTGTTTGATTTTAAGCGTTCCCGGCGTGCGCTGGCCCAGTTTAATCCGCACGTACTTTATCTCTCTTATCCGTTTGGCGGTTATAACGCGACGGCAGTCAACGCCGCAGAAGAAGCAGGATTTCACCTGGCGGTGACGACGGTGAAAGGAAAGGTGAAGCCGGGGGATAATCCGTTTTTACTGAAACGGTTGTATATTTTAAGAACGGATTCGCTGGAGACCATGTCGCGGCTGATCAGTAATCAGCCGCAGGGGTAGGGGGGCTTAGGCAACCTGAACCGGAATCGCTTTTGCGGTCCGTTTCATTTCATTGTCGCCTTCGAAGTAAGCGACCTTCGGCTGCCAGCGACGCGCTTCTTCATCAGACATGGTGACAAAGCTGGCGATAATCACAATGTCGCCTACGCTGGCACAGTGTGCCGCTGCGCCGTTGACGGAGATGATTCTGGAGCCGCGCTCGGCAGCAATCGCGTAAGTGGAGAAGCGTTTGCCGTTGCTTACGTTCCAGATATCAATGGCTTCATTTTCCAGAATTCCGGCTGCGTCCAGAAAATCCTGATCGATGGCGCAGGAACCTTCATAGTGCAGGTCCGCCTGAGTCACTTTCACGCGGTGGAGTTTGCCCTGCAACATAGTGCGAATCATAACGTCTACCTTAAACTCTGATCGTGTACGAAGCTGGCACATCTCGCCAGCTTTGAGAAATTTCTCAGGCAGTATTGCCCGATTTTTAACCCCTGTCTACTGGGTTAACGCCACCGTCTGATTATCGATCAAACGTGCCTGGCCCAGCCATGCGGCAACCAGAATAACGGCGCGCTGGCTGCTTTCGGTGAGCTCCAGCAGCGTATCGGCATCGCGAATCTGAATGTCATCAGGACGGAAACCTTTTTCCGTTAACTCCTGCTCCGCAAGGGCAATCATCTCTTCCAGCTCGCGCTCACCGGCCTGCAATTTTTCACCGATTCGACGCATCACTTTGTACAGGCCAGGGGCGATTTTGCGTTGTTCTGCGCTCAGATATCCGTTTCGTGAACTCAGGGCTAAACCGTCTTTGGCGCGAATAATCGGGACGCCGACGATTTCAATGTCGTAGCCCATATCAGCCACCATTTTGCGGATCAGCGCCAGTTGCTGGAAATCTTTCTCGCCAAAGCAGGCGATGTCCGGTTGAACCAGATTGAACAGTTTGCTGACGATGGTTGAAACACCACGGAAATGGCCCGGGCGGCTGGCGCCTTCCAGCATCGTTGAGAGGCCGGGAACATCTACGTAAGTCTGGCCTTCGGTGCCGTGGGGATAGATTTGGTCGGGCGCGGGGGCAAAGACGAGATCCACTTTACGCTTGTTCAGTTTTTCGCAATCTTCCTGCAACGTGCGCGGGTAACGGGCCAGATCGTCCGGGCGGTCAAACTGCATTGGGTTAACGAAGATACTTACCACCACGATGTCAGCGCGGGCTTTGGCTTCATCAACCAGCTTCATGTGACCGTCATGCAGGTTGCCCATGGTGGGCACCAGTGCAATACGCTTGCCTTCCTGGCGGGCTCTGCGGATATGCTGGCGCAGCAGCAGCAGGGTTTCAATAATCAGCACAACAAGACTCCTTAATGGAAACTGTGTTCTTCGCCCGGATAGATGCCGGACTCAACCTCAGCAATATACTGCCGTACCGCGGCGCGCATGTCGCCTGCTTCTGTAAGGAAATTTTTGGCAAATTTCGGAATATGACCGCCGGTAATACCAAAGGCGTCGTGCATCACTAAGATTTGCCCGTCAGTGACGTTGCCCGCGCCGATGCCGATAACCGGAATAGAGAGCGCATCGGTGACGCGTTTCGCCAGTTCAACCGGTACGCATTCCAGTACGATGAGCTGCGCGCCAGCGGCTTCCAGTGCCAGCGCATCGTCCAGCAAAACCTGTCCGGCATCGCCGCGCCCCTGAATCTTATAGCCACCAAAGATATTGACGGATTGCGGGGTTAACCCGAGATGACCGCAGACCGGCACTGCGCGTTCGGTGAGCATTTTGACGGTCTCCACGAGCCAGGCGCCGCCTTCAATCTTCACCATGTTGGCGCCTGCGCGCATAACGATAGCCGAATTTTCAAAGGCCTGTTCCGGCGTCGCGTAAGCCATAAACGGCAAATCGGCGAGCAGCAGGCAATTGGGTGCGCCGCGACGCACTGCTCGCGTGTGGTACGCAATATCTTCCACGCTAACCGGTAGAGTGGAGTCATGCCCTTGCACGGTCATCCCCAGAGAGTCACCCACCAGCATCACGTTGATACCTTCATCGGCAAACAATTTAGCGAAGCTATAGTCATAAGCTGTAATGGTGGCGAAGCGTTTTTTCTCTTGTTTGCACTTCTGCAACAACGAGATGGTGGTCGGTTTCATAACATTTCCTGATGGTGAACGTCATATTTACCGGCATTCTAACAGCCATATTCACTGGGGCAATGGTTTTAAGCCACGGTCTGACGTGAAAGCCGAAAACGTGAAATCAGAGGGGAAAATTACCAGCGGGCGGGTTGTTCTGCGCCAAGATCGGCCAGAATGTGTTGCAGCGAAACGCCGTCAGGGAAGTGAAGTTCGGGCGCAATTTCAAACAGCGGCCAGAGCATAAAGCCACGATTTTTCATGTCATAGTGCGGGACGGTCAACCGCTCGCTGCAAATAACACGGTCGCCAAACAGCATGATATCCAGATCTAATGTGCGCGGTCCCCAGCGTTCAGCTTTACGCACCCGGCCTTGCTGGCGTTCGATGTGCTGGGTGTGGTCGAGCAATGCTTCGGGCTCAAGCGTGGTTTCCAGCGCAACGGCGGCATTCAGGTAATCGGGCTGATCCTGTGGGCCGAGCGGCGGGGTTCGATAAAAAGATGACACCGCGACGATCCGGCTTTCCGGGATCTCGCCTATCGCTTTAATAGCAGCATTGACCTGCTCCAGAGGAGAGGCCTGATTGCTGCCGAGCGCGATATAAACCTGTGTCATGCGGTTCCTTCACGACGCGGCGCGCGTTTGCGTGGACGACGATGGCGACGACGCGGTGAGGGTTCTTCATCCAGTTCGCTTAACATACCTTTCTGCTCTGGCGGCGCGGAAACCTGGAATTCGCCCCACCATTTTGCCAGGCGTTGCAGTTCCGGGTTGTTTTCCACTTCCGCGCGCAGGGCGAGTAAGTCATAGGCGGCACGGAATTTCGGATGCTCCATCAGCTTCCAGGCGCGTTTACCCTGGCGACGGGACATACGCAACTGCAATTGCCAGATATCACGCGTCAGCGAGGTCAGGCGTTTTGGGATCGCCAGTGAACGGCAGGCTTCATCCAGCACGTCGTTCATTGCCAGTGCGAAAGCGTCGTAGTACGCCAGACCGCTCTCCTGCGCGATTTTCTGCGCCATTTCCAGCAGCGGATACCAGAACATCGCCGCAAACAGGAACGCCGGGTTAACGCGCATATCGTTATGAATGCGGTTATCGGTATTCTTCAGCACCTGCGCGATGATGCGTTCCATCGGGCTGTCGCCGTTTTCGGTGAAATAGCGGGTGATGGTCGGGAACAGCGGCTGGAACAGGCTGTACTCACGCAGTTTGAGGTAGGTTTCGTAGCCGTAACCAGCCTGCAACAGCTTCAGGGACTCTTCAAACAGGCGTGCAGGCGGAACGTCGTTGAGTAATGTCGCCAGACGTGGAATGGGCTCTGCCGTTTCCGGGCTGATCCGCATATCGAGTTTTGCTGCGAAACGTACGGCGCGCAGCATGCGGACCGGATCTTCACGGTAGCGGGTTTCAGGATTGCCAATCAGACGGATCACGCCGTCTTTCAGATCCTGCATGCCGCCAACATAATCGCGAACGGTGAAGTCGGCGACGCTGTAATAAAGGCTGTTGATAGTAAAGTCGCGGCGCTGGGCGTCTTCTTCAATAGAACCGAAAATGTTGTCGCGCAGTAACATACCGTTTTGTCCGCGCTGGGACGTGGTACGATCGCTTTCGCTGCCTTCGTGGTGACCGCGAAAGGTGGCGACTTCAATAATTTCCGGACCAAACATGACGTGCGCCAGACGGAAACGGCGGCCCACAAGACGGCAGTTACGGAACAGTTTACGAACCTGATCCGGCGTCGCATTGGTCGTGACGTCAAAGTCTTTAGGTTTCTTGCCGAGAAGAAGGTCGCGGACGCCACCGCCAACCAGCCAGGCTTCATAGCCCGCTTTATTGAGCCTGTACATTACCTTCAGGGCGTTTTCACTGATATCTTTGCGAGAAATAGCGTGCTGCTCGCGCGGGATGACCGTCATATGTGGACGGGCGACGGCAATTTCGGCCTCGCTCTCCTCGCGGCTTAGCACCTTGCGGCAAAAATTAGCGACTCGGGTAAAAATAGTGCACCTCGGTAGTGTCAAACAATATTCAGAATTCAGTTCAAATCATGTGCTGCGTAAAAATAGCGGCTAATCATAGCTCAGCACGACGTATTTGAGAATGCCGGATTTACAATCGCCGAGTCGGGCACCGTCGAAAGCGTCCAGTTGGCAACGGCTGATGCCAGAATCTCTTCAACACGCATCTCCTGCCACGGGAAATCGGTCTGTTGGCCGAGAAAACGTAGCGCGTCCGTCAGGACAGGGCGCGGATCGCCTTTCGGCAAGGCTGGCGCATGATTCTGTTTGGAAAGTTTAGCGCCCTGCGCATTGAGTGCCAGCGGCAAATGAATATAGTCCGGCGGCGTCCAGCCAAACTGCCGATACAGCGAAATTTGTCGTACCGTTGGTTCAATCAAATCGGCGCCGCGTACGATTTCGCTCACGCCCTGGAAATGGTCATCCACCACCACCGCCAGGTTATAGGCGAACAGGCCGTCGCGTCGATGAATAATAAAATCTTCTCTGGCCAGTCGCTCATCAGCCTGAATATCGCCGCGCAGCCTATCGTTAAATACGGTTACGGGATGCTGTTGTTTAATGCGAACGGCGGCGTGCGCGGGGCCGTTATGCAACACGCGGCAGTGTCTATCATAAATCCCGCCAATGCTCTGAATCCGCGCGCGGGTGCAGGTGCAGTAGTAACTCAGTCCGCGATCGTAAAGCCAGGCGAGCGCGTCGCGATAGGCATCATGGCGCTGAGATTGCCATAAAATGTCGCCATCCCAGTGCAGGCCGTAATGTTCCAGTTGACGCAGAATGGTGTCAGCGGCACCGGGAACTTCACGAGGGGGATCGATATCTTCAATACGTACTCGCCAGATACCCTGGCAGGCGCGAGCCTGTAAGTAACTGCCCAGCGCGGCAATCAGCGAACCAAAATGCAGTTCACCGGAAGGGGAAGGGGCGAATCGGCCAATATAGCGTGTGTCAGTCATCGTTGCGGAAAAAATAAAAATGAAAAGGCGGGGAAGCCCCCGCCTGGTGTAAACGTGATCAAACAGAGGGGCTTAGCCCGCCATTTGTTTTTCGCGAATTTCAGCCAACGTTTTACAGTCGATGCACAGATCGGCTGTTGGACGCGCTTCCAGGCGACGAATACCAATTTCCACACCGCAGGATTCGCAGTAGCCGAAATCTTCGTCTTCAACCTTCTTCAGCGTTTTCTCGATCTTTTTGATCAGTTTGCGCTCACGGTCACGGTTACGCAGTTCAAGGCTGAACTCTTCTTCCTGTGCGGCACGGTCTACCGGATCCGGGAAGTTTGCAGCTTCGTCCTGCATATGAGTAACGGTGCGATCGACTTCATCCCTAAGTTGATTACGCCATGCTTCAAGAATACGCCTGAAGTGCGACAGCTGGGCTTCGTTCATGTACTCTTCGCCCGGTTTCTCCTGGTACGGCTCCACCCCAGCGATGGCGAGAATACTCAGGG